>Ga0105049_10007091_pt1 | contig 13026 bp, 8 predicted proteins | sample MAT06_FD_78087 | JGI IMG/M metagenome (GOLD analysis project Ga0105049, IMG submission 78087) | Freshwater microbial communities from Lake Fryxell liftoff mats and glacier meltwater in Antarctica - MAT-06 | ecosystem: Environmental > Aquatic > Freshwater > Ice > Liftoff microbial mat | place...
CCCGAAACGCCCCACAATATGAACGCCACGGTGCTGGCCTCGGCGGGCCCGGGGGTCCAGGGGGCTCCCGCGACGCTGCTGGCCAACGAATCCGGCACGCGCACTCCGCAGCGCAGCGTACCGGTCGCGCTCGTTGTCGCGATCGCGGCGGCGATAGTGTTGCTGATCGGCGGAGCTGGGTTTGCCATCGTCGTCGCGTTGAAGTTCATGGGCGGCAACGCGGTGGGGCTCGCGGAACAGAAGCCAGACGCTCCGCCGACCAGCCAGGTCGCTGTGATACAACCCACCGTCGCGTCGCTGCCCACCGAGGCGACGCCGACTCCCGCCACAGCGACAACGGCATTCGCAGGTCAACCGGCCGCGACGTCGCGCGCACCTGTGCAATCCGCTCAGCAAGTAGCCGCCGATCCCGATGCAACCTCCAGCGCGATGGACATCATCAATCAGCGATTGAACGCCACCACTCCGCGCGCGCGCGTGCGGATGGTGGACCCGACGCCCGCCACCACGCCGCCGCCGCCGACCTCCGGGTCGGCCGCGGGCGCCGCAGTGGATTTGGAGCAGGTGCTTGCGAATTGGCAGCTCGTGGCGACGCAAGCAAGCTCGGCGGTCTTTCGCGATGGTAATGGGAGAAATGTGACACTGAAGCTGAGAACGCCACTTGATCTCGGGGGCCAAGGGCCTGCCGTCAGCGTGACGCTCGACGCCATCAGCGCCCGCGACGCGGAAGCGTCTGTCACCGTGCGCACCACCGACGGCGTGAAGCGCCAGATCTTCCGCCAGGCTCCCTGATTCGTCGCTATTGCAGAATCGCTTCGCGGTATCCCGCGCGCATGGCCTCCATGCCATAGCGCGCGCGGATGTCCTCGCGGGCGCGGGCACGCATCGGTTCGAGGGCGGCGGAGTTCTCGACCATCGCCAGCAGGCGCTCGCGGAATTGAGCGCCGGCATCGGGGCCTTGCGGGACCAGATATCCAGTCTCCCCGTCATGGATCAGTTCCTCCACGGCGCCGCAAATCGTGGAGACCGGAACCACGCCCATCGCCATCGCCTCGGCGAGGATGAGGGGAACTCCCTCCACGGATGAGGTGAGGCAGAGGGCGAAGCAATCGGCGAGGAGATCGCGAACCTCCTTCGGCGGGAGCATTCCCGGAAGGGAGACGCAATCCGCGAGGGCGGGATTCGCTGCGAGAAATTCTCGGCAACGGGGCATCTCGGGACCATCGCCGGCCACGACGAAGTGAAGCGCGCGGTCGCCCGCCGCCGCCTTCACGGAACGTGCTATTTCAAGCATCAGCAGGGGATTCTTGACGTGGGTGAATCGCGCGGCCCAGCCGATCACGGGGCGATCGGCGGGAATTCCCAGGCGCGCGCGCAGCTTTCCCGCAGGTTGGCGTTCGGGATCGAGAAGCGAGAAGTCGATCCCATTGGAAATGTGCCTCACGCGCAATGCGTACTCCGGCGCGATGCCGCGGCGCCGATACAGATCGAGCATGTAATCGCGAAGCATTCCGCTGATGCAAACGCGCGCATCGATGAGGGGAATCGTGGCGCTCATTCTGTCGAATCGCCACTCCTCGTACTCACAGTGGGTTATGTCCACGATGCGCAAATGGGGAAAGCGGCGCCTGACCTCTGGAAGCACGTCGAACGTCGGCTGGTTCTCGTAGAGCACAAGGACTCGAATGCCCAGTCCGGCGATCATGCCCGAAAGGTAGCGGAGAAATCCAGCCCGCCCCTGGCGCCAGCGTTCGGGGACGCGGACGATGTGGAACGTCCGCTGAAACTCGGCGAGCCAGCGGTGGGGCGAGCGGTCGGTGCTGACTGCATGGAAATCACACTCGGCGGAGAGGAGGCTCGCCACGTCCAGCACGACGCGCTCCCCTCCGCCGATGTCGAAGTTGGGGCATACCACCAGAACCTGTGGCTTGTCGCTGGCGGGACGAAATGCCCTCAGGTCGGCGCGATGATGCGAAAAATGGCGCGCCGCGTCGAGGACCGCCTTGACGGCGGCCACCGCGCCGTTCCTGAGGGGATTGCCCGGCGATGGGGTCAGGGAAAGAGCCCCCTGACGTGCTTCTCGGTGCCGACCTTCTTGACCCCCAGGCTGAGCGCGGCCGTCCGCATGTCGCATTTGTGACTGACGGAGAACGAGAGCGTGGTGAGGAACGCCCGGCGGATCATCTGCTGGAGCTTGTTGTCGACTTCTTCGGCCGACCAGAAGAACATCTGGATGCCTTGGACCCACTCGAAGTAGGACACAATCACGCCGCCCGAGTTGCAGAGGATGTCGGGAATGACGAAGATTTCCTTCGAGTGCTCGCGCAGGTACTTGTCGGCCTCGGGAGTGCAGGGGCCGTTAGCGGCCTCGGCAAGGATCCGGCACTTGAGGTTGCGTGCAGTCTCTCCGTTAATTTGCAGCTCCATCGCGCCGGGCACCGCGATGTCGCAGGGCATGGCGTAGAACTCCTCCCGCGTGACCTTGTCGTTGGCGATGCCGGGATAGTTGGCGAGGGTCGGATTCCTGGACGTGTGAAGGATTAGGTCGGGGATGTCAAAGCCGGCCTTGCGGAAATAATGACCGCTGACGTCGGCGACGCCGGTAATCCGGGTTCCGCGATCCTGGAGTTCCTTGGCCGAAATGGAACCCACGTTGCCAAAGCCCTGAACGATGGCCGTAGACTCGCTGAGCTTCACTCCAACGTGCTTGGCGGCTTCCTCGATTGTGTAGACAACGCCGCAGCCGGTGGCAGTCCGCCGCCCCAGGGTGCCGAAGACGGCAACGGGTTTTCCGGTGACGATCTGGGCGACGTTCTCCCCCGCCGTCATGGCATAGGTGTCATAAATCCACGCCATCGTCTGCTCGTTGGTTCCCATGTCGGGCGCCATCACGTCGGTGTTGGGGCCGATGAAGGGAAAGATTTCCTGAGTGAAGCGGCGGGTCAGCCGCTCGTTCTCTCCAATGGACATCTTGGCCGGGTCGCAGGCGATGCCGCCCTTGGCGCCGCCAAAGGGAAGCCCGACCAGCGCGCATTTCCAGCTCATCAGCATCGCCAGCGCCACGACCTCTCCCACGTCCACCGAGGTGCCATAGCGCAGGCCGCCCTTCCCGGGCCCCGCGGTCAGCGAGTGTTGCACGCGAATGCCTTCGAACATGCGCGTGCTCCCATCGTCCATGCGGACTGGGACGCTGACGACAACGATGCGCTTGGGGATCTTGAGCCGCTCGATCACGCCCGCCGGAAGATCGACCAGGGTGGACACGCTCATCAATTGATCCAGGGCCATCTTGTAGAAAGCTGAGTCCTTGTATTCGGCCATGATTGCCTCTGTGGAGTATTTGGACCGCCAAACGGGCAAACTCCTCCTCGCCCGCCGGGGGGAGCGTCAAAGCGAAACGCAGGTGCCAACGGTTGCATGGAATACGTATCCGGCGCGAGGAGAGAAAGGCATCCAAGAAAAGCGCTGGATCGATCGAAGAGGAGCCGAGGGGTCAGTCCGGAAATTCTATCCGTCTGAAGAAGCCCGCCTTTTCCCTTCACCACGTGGACCCACCCGGCTACTCCTCGTCGCTGCCCTGCGGCAAGGGGTGCCCGGAGTTCCGATTGAAGAAGCTGCTCTCTATCTCCTATTTCCCCTGCTCGAATCCTCCGGAGTCGGTGGGGGAGGAGCGCGTCTTTCACCTGACTCGGGGTCTGTCGCGGCACTTTGACACGACATTGCTGAGCTTGGCGGCGCCGACGGCGGAGGAGTCCGACTGGCGGCATGGCGACAGCCTGCGGGAGTTGCGGTTTCCCAAGTCGCCCTTCTTCCAGCGCTGTCACGACTGGCTGGATTCACTGGCGGGCTTCGACAATTGCAGCGGACTGGTGTGCTCCATGGCGGCATGGCGGCAAAAGCGGTTCCGCGAGGAGCTGGAGCGCCAAGTGGCCGAGGCGGACATTGTGTCGCTGGAGGGGCCATACTTGCACAACCTTCTCCCCCGCCGCCGCAAGAAGCGCCAGTTCCTGGTGTACAGCGCGCAGATGGTGGAGGCGCAGGCGGCGAAGGCGCTCTTTGGCCGGGGCGTTCGCGGCCGGATGGCGCGGGCGCGTGTTGCCTCGATCGAGCGCGCGGCGGCGTGCCGGGCGGACATGGTGCTGGCGACATGCTACGAGGACGCGGGGCTGCTGCACAAGCTCCACGGCATCGAGTTCAGCCGGATCGAAATCGTTCCAGGCGGCGTGAACACACAAGCGATCCCGCCGTGCCCCAACGAGGAAGTCCGGAACTTTTGCCGCACGATGTTCAAGCTTCCGCTGGATCGCCGCGTGGTGATCTTCAATGGCGACGCGAGCTATCCCAACGAGATGGCGGTGGACGCGATCGTTCACAGCCTGGCGGTGGAACTCCCCCACGTGATCTTCCTGGTGGTGGGGCATATCGGCGCGCGCTACGAATCGCAGGAACTGCCTCCGAACGTGAAGCTGACCGGGTGGGTGGACTTCGACCGGAAGAAGCGCTTGCTGTACTGCGCCGATGCCGCAGTGCTCCCGATGGTCCACGAGCGGCAGAACTGGCAGGAGACGATCGAGTACATGTCGGCGGGGCTACCTGTGGTTTCCACGCCGGAGGGCGTCGAGGCGCTGGATCTGGAGCACCGCCGCAACGCGATGATCCTGCCGCCGGATGGCCTCGCGCGTGGGCTGGAGGAAGTCCTGCAAGAGGGGCTTCTGAGGCGCCTGCTTGGCGCAGAGGCCCGCCGCACCGTGATGGAGCGGCATTCCTGGGAGAAGATCACGGAGGACCTGGCGCAAGCCTACGACCTGAAGACGAGCCCGCGGGTCCTGATCCTCAACGACTATCCCGTGACGCCTGCGGAGCAGGGCGGCCAGGTCCGCATCGAGAGCGTGGCGCGGAACCTGGCGGCGAAGGGAATCTGCTCCACGATCCTGACGCTGAAGACGACAGGCCGCGAGGAGCGCAGGCAAGTTGACCCGCGCATCGAGGAAATCAACGTGCCGCGCGGCGCGCTGCACAAGCTGGCCGATGCGATCCTCAAGGATCGCCTGAAGTGCGGCGCCGACGACGTGACGGCGCTGCTCCTGACGCGGTGGCTGTCGCGGGGGTACGCGCGCGTCTTGCGCCGCGAGTCGCGATTCGCCGACGCGATGATGCTGAGCCACCCGTATATGCAGCCGACGTCGGACGTGGTAGCGTCGCGGATGAGCCGACTCTACTACGACTCCCACAATACCGAGTTCAGCCTGAAGAACGCGATCTATCCGGCGACCTTTCTGGCCAGGCAGCTTGCCTCCAGCGTTCGCCGCGCGGAGATCCGCTCCGCCTCGCGGTCGGTCGCGACGTTCTGCGTCTCGGAGACGAACCGCCACGAGCTGGGCGAGATGGTGCCCGGTCTCGACAAGCGATCCTTCGTGTGCCCCAACGGCGTGGATGTGGACGCGGCGTGGTTCCTTCCCACGGACGAGCGTCGCCGTCGACGGCGGCAGCTCGGCATCAACCGCGAGTTCATGGCGATCTTCGTCGGCTCCGGGCATCCACCCAATGCCGAGGCCGCGCGATTCATCGTCAACAAGCTCTCCCGCATCCACTCCCGCGTGATGTTCGTCTTGGTGGGCACGGTCAACGGCTGGTTCCACAAGCAGCCGCTGCCGAGCAACGTCCTATTCACGGGGCCCGTGTCCACGCCGGTCAAGAACGCGCTGCTGTCGCTGGCGGATTTCGCGTTGAACCCGATGCTTACGGGTTCGGGGACGAGCCTGAAGATGATGGACTATATGGCGGCGGGGCTGCCGATCCTTTCCACCGCCGTGGGCGCCCGCGGCCTGGACGAGACCGAGCTGAAGTCCATCGTGCTGCTGGAGGCGGAGGAACTCAGCGAGGGGCTCCGCACCCTGCTGTCGGACCCGGTGCGGATGGCCGCGCTCTCCCAAGCGGCGCGCCTGTTGGCGGAGCGGCGCTATGACTGGCGCATCACCCTGCGCCAGATGATCGACTTCATCGCGAAGGACCTGGGCATCCCCGAGAACGGCCACGTTCCGGCGATGGCGGGAGCCCGGGAATGAAGGAGTTTACGCTGGACGGGCGCGGAGCCGCCGCCCTTACTCTCGCCCACCGCGCGCGGGCCTGACCCACCCAAGGACCAACGAATGCCGAATAGCGACGCCAAGCAGATCGTCGAAAACGTGGAGAACCTCCTGAAGGCCCAGCGCGAGCTTGCCGAGGGCTTTCCGTCGCCGTCAGAGCGCGGCGCATCCCGCGACGGGCGCCCCAGCGATCTCTACAACTCCGTGTCGGTCGTTCTTGAAAAGAACGCCTTCAAGGAAATGCGGGAAATGAAGAACGTGGACCAAGTTCGCCCCGGCGTCCCGTTTGAGTTCTTCAAGCGCCTGGTCAACCGCGTGATGCGCATCTTCACCGGTCCCCAGACGGTGTTCAACGAGCGCACCCTGGACGCCCTGAACATCATCGCCTACAATCTGGAGAAGCTTCGCGAGCACGTGATCCGGCTGGAGGAGAAGGACAACCGCAACTTCGGCCAGACGGGCGACCAGGCCAGCGACTTCAAGCGGCTGTCGCTCCTCGTCTCCGATCACCTATCCCACATCTACGCCAACGCCGACACGATCCACCGCGACATCGGCGAAGTGACCAGCTCCCTTGGCCACATGCTCGATCACCTCAAGGGGGTGGCCGAGACGATGGGCGAGATCCGCACCCAGCAGGCCGATTCCAACGGCGAGGTGGCATCGGCCCGGCACGAGATGACCAGCCTGTGGACGGAGCTAGACCTCCTCTACACAAGCCTCGACCAGCGTTCCGACGACATCTGGAAGGGCCTTGAGGAGCGCGACAAGACGCTGGGCAAGCACGGCGAGTCGCTGGAGCGGGTGAATATCCTCTCCCGCGAGATCAAGGCGCGCCTGCTGGTGATCTCGGAGCAGATGAACCTGCACCAGGAAATGCTGGAGACGCTTCAGACGCGCGTGGGCACGCCGGTTTCGGCTCGCCGCGAGGCGAGCGCCGCCGCCGCGCTGGAGGGGGCCCCCGCGCCGACGGCGCAAGAATCAGATCCGCGCAGCCCGTCCGCTCGCTGGGCCGACGCCAGCACACGCAACATGCTCCCCCATTTGATGGGGCTCGCGTACATGCGTTTCCAGCGACAGTACCGCGGCGACGACGACGAGCTGGCACAGCGCCAACTCCCCTATGTGGAGCTGCTCCGCAGGTGGCACGAGGTTCCCGCCCTGATGGGAGAGAAGCCCCGCATCCTCGACGTGGCCTGTGGCGACGGTATCTTCCTGCAGCAGGTGATGCATCTTGGCTGGGATTGCCAGGGCGTGGACATGAACAAATCGATGGTCAACATCGGCGCATCCCATGGCGTGCCGATCATGCTTGGCGATGCCCTGGAGTTTCTGCAAACCGCCGAGGAGAAATCCTTCAGCGCGGTGACGGCGTTCCAGTTCGTGGAGCACCTGGAGGCAGAAAAGCTGATGCTCTTCCTCAAGGGCGCCCACCGCGTCCTGCGGCCGGGCGGATTCGTGCTGGTGGAGACGATCAACCCCAACACGCTGATGTCGCTCCGTTGGTTCCACATGGACTTGACGCACCAGCGCCTGGTGTATCCCGAGGTTCTGCAACTGGTGGCCGAGACGATCGGCTATCAGGATGTGGAGTGGAAGGGCGTGAATCCGGTGGACTCGCGGATTCAGTTGGCCGTGGAGGGGAGCGGCGTGGAAGCCCGCAACGCCAAGCGGCTGAACGAACTGCTATTCGGATATCAAGACTACTACTTGATCGCGCGCAAATCGAGCGCAGTCAGTCCGTAAAGAGCGCGGCGGCGGCGCTCTCGTCTTCGTGAAAATCGAAGAACTGGTCCAGGCGGGTGATCTTCAGCACCTCGCGGATGGGCGGGTTCACGCGGCACAGGGCCGCCCTGCCGCCCTTTTCGCGCGCCATGCGCATGGTGACCAGGAGGACTTGCAGGCCGGAGCTGGTGATCATCTGCAGGTCCACGCAGTCCACCAGCAGGTGCTTGGCGTGTGTCTTCTCCATCGCCACGGCAACCACGGAGCGGAACTCGGGCGCATCTGAAGCGTCGAGGAATCCCGCGGGTGCGACGATGAGGCACTTGTTCACGACGCGCTGTTGGACTTTCAAGACGGCGATTCTCCACCCCAGTGGTATCGTGCGCTGTACATGGCCTAGTCCATCTCGCCAAGGTACTGAATGCCGAGACATGTAATGTCGTCGGACTGGTCACGTCCGGCTGCGTGGAGAGAGACCTCGGAGAAGACCTTGGCCACGATGGAGCGCGGCGCGCGGTCGGTCTCGCTCCGCAGGAGCGTATCCAAGCGCCCCATCGTAAACAGGTTCTCGGCGGGGTCAAAGGCTTCCGTTACGCCATCGGTGTAGACGAAGAGCGTGTCGCCCGGGGCGAGCTGGATCGTGTGGGAGTCGTAGGGCGTATCCTGAACGATGCCGAGCACGATGCCGCCATGGCGTTCCAAAAGCGCGACTTCGCCGTCGGCCTTGAGCAGGAATGGCGTGTTGTGGCCCGCGTCGCAGTACTCCAGCTCTCCCGTCCGAATGTCGAGCACGCCATAGAATGCGGTGACGAACATGCACTGGTTGTTTTCCAGCGCGAGGACGCGGTTTACGCGAAACATGCACTCGCTTGTGGGGAGCCCCAGTGTGGCGGTGGTCTTGAAGAGCGTGCGGCTGATGGCCATGAAAAAGGCCGCGGGGATGCCCTTTCCAGAGACGTCGGCGACGACGAATCCGAAGCGGTTCTCGTCCAGGGCGAAGAAGTCGTAGAAGTCGCCGCCCACCATCTTGGCGGGAATCATCTCCGCATAGATGCGGAACGTGCCGGTCTCGGGGAAGATGTGCGGGAGGATGGACTCCTGAACACGGCGGGCGACCTGAAGTTCATTTTCGAGCTGACGCAGGCGGTCTTGGCTGTGGAGGGACTTACGCAGCGCGCGGACTTCCTCGATGGTCTTCGCGATCGTCAATTCCAGGTCGTTGAAATCGATCGGCTTGGTTAGGAAGTCGAAGGCGCCGCGGTTCATCGCCGTGCGGATGTTCTCCATATCGCCGTAGGCGGAGACAATTACGGCCTTGAGGAGGACGTCCATGTGGCTGAGCTGGAGGAGAAGCGTGAGGCCGTCCATCTCGGGCATGTTGATGTCCGTGAGGACCATGTCCACATCGCGGTTCTTCTGAAGGACCTCGAGCGCCTCGATGCCATTGTGGGCGAAAAGGAACTCGTATTCGCCCGACTTGATCTTCTGGCGGAACTTGCGCACGATCAGGAATTCGAGGTCCGGCTCGTCGTCCACGACCAGGATTCTGACCGGCTGTCCGGCCTCGTTGGTGTCTGTGTCGATCATATCGGGGTTCCTATGTTGGCCATCATGCGTCAGGTCGCCTCTTTGCTGTTCTTGCGAGCTTGCGGTGAGTTCCGGGGCAGGATCATCACAAATTCGCAGAAGATGCCCTCCTCCGAGAAGACCAGCATTTCTCCGCCGTGCTTGGTGACGATGATTTCGTAACTAATGGAAAGGCCCAAGCCCGTCCCCTCGCCCGGCGGCTTTGTGGTGTAGAATGGCTGGAATATCTTGTCAATGTCGCTTGAGGCGATTCCGGTGCCATTGTCGCGGATTCGGAACTCGACGCGATTGCCGTCCGACCGGGAACGGATGCGCATCGTGGGCATCCACCCGCCCGGTCGCAGGTGGCGGCAATTGTTGAGGGCATAGCAGGCGTTTGCGGCGATATTGAGGATCACGCGGCTGAGGTCCTGGGGAATGGCCTCGATGGGTCCCAGGTTCTCCTCCAACTCGTACTCCATCTTGAGGTTGAAAGTCTTGTCGCGGGCGCGGATGCCGTGAAAGGCGAGGTTGACGTACTCGCGCAGCATCGCGTTCAGGTCCACCTTGGTCCACTCCCCCGCCCGTCCGCGCGAATGCAGGAGCATGTTGCGGACGATGCTGTCGGCGCGCTTGCCGTGCTCGTTGATCTTCTCCATGCTCTCCTCGATGTCGTCGATGAGAACCTCGGCCTCCGGTAGGAAGTCTGGTGGAAGGCCCGCGGCGTGGGCCTTGAGCAGCTCGCGGAGTTCTTCTGCGATATCGCGGGAGAGCGTGGAGAGATTGGTGACGAAGTTGAGGGGGTTCTTGATCTCGTGGGCGATGCCGGCGGTGAGTTGGCCGAGGGAGGCCATCTTCTCCTGAAGGATGAGCTTGTCCTGGGCCTGCTTGACCTGACCCATGGCGGTCTCCAGATCGCGGTTACGCTCGCGGATCTCGGCGGTGCGCTCGGCGACCTTTTGCTCCAGCGTGTGGGAATACTCCTCCAGCCGGGCCTCCGCCAACTGGCACTCCTGGGCATAGTCGAGGGCCTCGCGGGCGGCGCGCTCGCGCTCGACGCTGGTGCGGCGAAGGTCGCCGATGGTTTCGTTGAGCCGAACCGCCATGGATCGGAAGGAACGTCCCAGATCGGCGATCTCGGTCTTGCCGGAAATCGGGATCTCGCCTTCCAGGTCCCCGTCGGCGATGCGGTGTGCGGCGACGCTAAGCTGGCTGATCGGATCGGTGATGGACCTGGCCAGCAGGAGCGCGATCGCGCAGACGATTCCCGCCGTCACGATCGCCGTGGTGATCGAGAGCATCCGAAGCCGGGACACGGTGCCCAGCACCTCGTCACGGTCGATCTTGACCACGATTCCCCAGCGCACCGAGGGGAGATACCGCCATACGGCGAAGACGGGAACACCGCGGAAGTCGTCGCGAAACCCCGCATCCCGGCGTCCCTGAACGGCCTCGACCAGTGGGGCGTCGGGGTGATCCTGGATCGAGACGCGGGTCTTGAATGCCGCCTCGGGATTGTCGCGGAGCGGCGACACAATCAAGGCGTCCGAGCCGTCGCGGATGGCGACGATGGTTTCACCGGAGTTGCCGAGGCCTGCGCTGTCGGAGACCACGCGCAGGGTGTCGCGATAGTCCATCTTGAGCGCGACCACGCCGAGCAGGCGCCCCTCGCGAAGGACCGGCGCCGCGATGAAAAGACTCGGCACTCCGGTGCGTGAATCGATGCGGTAGTCCGACAGCTCCACCTCGAGCGTTCGCGCGGCGCGGTCCACGGTCCTCGCCAGTTCGGTCTCGGCAAACTCTGCCGACCGCAGGTTTTCGCCCGAGGTCGTGGCCCCGCCCGCCGCGTAAACGGCGATGCCCGCCCGCGAGACGACAACCGCCTCGCGATAGTCGAAGGCGTTCATGAAGGAGAGAGTCGAATCGGAAAGCGCGGTGTCACCCGCGCCGCGCTCCAGGGCGTTTACGATCTCGGGAGTCCGCGCGAGGTAGAGAACGTCGCGGTCGCGGTCGCGGAAATAAAGGGCAATCCGCTCTGCGTGGCGGTTTGCCAAGGACTCCAGATTCTGCGACACCTCCCGCTGAATCGTTGACTCGGCCACGCGATAGGTCATGAAGGCCACCAGCGCCACGGGAACCAGGGCGATGGTGAGGAACCAGGCCACAAGCTGGGAGGAAAGGCGACTTCCGATCATGGAGCTTCCGCAGGGCGGCCGGGATTGGCCCACTGTCCTCCCCACCCTGCCTGAAGGCCATCCAGGAATGCAGCCCAGTCCTCGCGCGTGCGCGTCTGGGGAAAGGGCACGGGGCGGACGGGCTTGTCCGTCTCCCACACGATGTCGAACTGTGCATCCTCGCGGATTCGCCCGATCCGCGCGGCCTTCCAAGTGTGCTGGGTTTCCGCGTCGATATACACGAGGCCCTCGGGCGCGTCATAGGTCTGATCTCCAATGGCGGCGCGCACAGAAAGCGGGTTGGCGGACTTGGCTGATTCCACCGCCTGGGCCCATAGGTGAACACCGAAATAGGCGGCTTCCATCGGGTCGGACGTCAGGGAACCCGCGCCGAATCGGTCTTGGTACTTCTTGATGAATGCCTTGTTGGCCGCGCCTTCCATGCTCATGAAGTAATTCCACGCCGCATAGTCGCCCACCATCGCGGCAACATCGAGGCTCTTCAATTCCGGCTCCGCGATGCTGAAGGAAATCGTGGGTGTCTCCGCCGGCGTGACGCCCGCCTGGCGGAGCGCCTTGTAGAAGGCCACGTTGCTGTCGCCGTTGATCGTGTTCAGGATCACGTCGGGCTTGGACGCGATGATCGCATCGACCGCGGGCTGCACGGTGCTGTCGCCGAGCAAGACGTACTCCTCCCCCACGACCTCTCCACCGCGGGCCACCACCACGTCGCGAATGATCGCGTTGGCCGTGCGAGGGAAGACATAGTCGGACCCGACCAGGAAGAACTTCGTGCCGATGTTCTCGAACGCCCAGGAGACGGCGGGAATGATCTGCTGATTGGGCGCGGCGCCCGTATAGACAATGTTCGGGGACTGCTCCAGCCCCTCGTACTGCACGGGATAGAAGAGCAGGTGATCGTGCTTCTCGAAGACCGGCTTCACCGTCTTGCGGCTGGCCGAAGTCCAGCAGCCAAACACCACCGAGACCTTCTCCGCCGTGATCAACCGTTCGGCCTCCGCCGCAAACACCCCCCAGTCCGACTTGCCATCGACGACGATGGGCTCGATGGGCCTGCCCAGCACGCCGCCGGCGGCATTGATCTCCTCGATGGCGAGCAGCGTTGCGTCCTTCACCGCCACCTCGCTGATGGCCATGGTGCCGGTGAGCGAGTGGAGCACGCCGACCTTGATCGGGTCCTTGCCCGCTATCGAGTTGCCGCCCTCGCAAGAAACCAACGCAGCGAAAAGCGCCATCGCGGCAACAATGGAAAGACATCGACGCGAGAGCGCCGAAGGGTGGGAGGCTCGCGGTTTCATCGGCTGGCGGGTCGCCTTGCGGGGGGGGTCGCGCAGAGTCATCGGGGTTAATACTGGGGGAGGCTAGGAAAAACGGCGGAGCACCGTCTCGGGGTAGCCCGGCAGGTCCGTGAGGCGCCAATCGGGCGATTGGCTTGCCCGAGTTGGACCGTCGCC
>Ga0105049_10007094_pt1 | contig 13024 bp, 13 predicted proteins | sample MAT06_FD_78087 | JGI IMG/M metagenome (GOLD analysis project Ga0105049, IMG submission 78087) | Freshwater microbial communities from Lake Fryxell liftoff mats and glacier meltwater in Antarctica - MAT-06 | ecosystem: Environmental > Aquatic > Freshwater > Ice > Liftoff microbial mat | place...
TCCGGATTCGACACTCATGACGTTTATTCGGATCAAGCAGGTCATTAGGTTTACTGAAAACCAAAAACGCTTTGCCGAGGCGTGCTAGCCTACCCTCGACACATCCCAGATGACGTTGATAATCATCGCACTTCAGTTTACCGATGATGAATTGCTTCGTAGCGAACTCGTCATTCTTCACAATTTTTGATACGAACGAGACCATGGCTAAGAAAACGATCGACTCAGTGGACGTTGCCGGTAAAACCGTCTTGATGCGAGTTGACTTCAACGTTCCGCTCGACGACGCACAACATATTACGGACGATCGCCGCATTCGCATGGCGCTGCCGAGTATTGAGAGCGTCGTCAATCGCGGTGGCAAGTTGATCTTGATGAGCCACCTTGGAAGACCTGCCGGTAAGGGCGACGACGCCAAGTATTCGCTGAAGCCAGCAGCCGTTCGACTCGGCGAGATGGTCAAGGCTCCGGTTCACTTTGCTACCGATATCGTCGGCGAAGATGCTCACGCGAAAGCAGCCAAGCTGGGCAAGGGCGAAATCCTGGTACTTGAAAACGTTCGCTTTCACTCCGGCGAACAAAAAGGCGACACGCAGTTCGCTGCAGCACTCGCGGCCATGGCTGATATTTATTGCAACGATGCATTTGGAACCTGTCACCGAACCGATGCGTCGATGGTCGCCGTGCCCGAAGCGATGGCTGGCAAGCCACGCGTCGTCGGTCACTTGGTCGGTAAAGAGATCGCTTATCTCAGTGATGCAATTAAAGATCCTGCGCGACCGTTCGTGGCGATTCTTGGCGGTGCAAAAGTCAGCGACAAGATCAAGGTAATCGACAACTTGCTCGATATTTGCGACACGATCATCATCGGTGGCGCAATGGCCTATACCTTCTCGCTTGCTCAGGGTGGTAAGGTCGGTGGTAGTCTTGTCGAAAAGGACAAAGTTGAATTGGCAAAGGAACTGCTTGCCAAAGCAGGCAAGAAAATTTTATTGCCAGTCGATACGCATTGCGGCGACAAGTTCAGCGGCGACTGCAACAAAATGATCGTTCCAGCCGGGGAAATTCCTGATGGCTGGGAAGGTTATGACATTGGCCCCAAGACATGCGATTTGTTTGCGGCATTGATCGCCGGAGCCAAGACGGTCGTGTGGAATGGACCGATGGGCGTTTTTGAAATGCCACCGTTCGATGAAGGTACAAAGCGAGTTGCTCAAGCCGTTGCCGACAGCGACTCGACCAGCATCATCGGTGGCGGAGACAGCGCGGCCGCGATTGAGCAACTTGGATTTGCCGATCAGGTAAGCCATGTAAGTACCGGTGGTGGTGCCAGCCTTTCCATGTTGGAAGGCCAAGAATTTTTGGCCGTTAACCTTCTCGATGAAGCGTAAGGAGTGATCACTTGAGTTTGGAACCGACACACGGGCCTGGCAGTCAGCCAAGAACGATCGAAGATTTTCGCCTGCTACAAAGCGAACTTCGCGAAGAGAACTGGCATCGATGGGGTCCGTATTTGTCGGAGCGTCAATGGGGAACCGTACGAGAAGACTATTCCGGCGGCAGCGGCGGAGATAATCCATGGTCCTATTTTCCTCACGATCACGCCCGCAGCCGCGCCTATCGTTGGGGCGAAGACGGATTGCTGGGAATCAGCGACCGTGAATGTCGGCTTTGCTTTTCGGTCGCTCTCTGGAATGGCCGCGATCCGATTCTTAAGGAGCGACTGTTTGGACTGACCGGTCCTGAGGGCAACCACGGCGAAGACGTTAAAGAGCTTTACTATTACATCGACAGCACACCGACCCACAGTTACATGCGGGCACTCTATAAGTACCCTCAAGCACGTTTTCCGTATGAACGCTTGACCGATGTCAATCGTTCTCGCGATCGCACCGAGCGAGAATTCGAGCTGACGGATTCCGCTGCGCTGGATGATTCGCGTTACTTCGATGTGAACGTTGAGTATGCCAAGGCCAGCGCGGACGATTTGCTCATTCGGTTGACCGTGTCCAATCGCGGCCCGCAGTCTGCCGTGCTGCATATGCTGCCACAACTGTGGTTTCGCAACACCTGGACTTGGCACAGTACCGACGAAGCTTGCACGACGCGTCCGTCCATGCGGTTAGAAGACGGTGCCGTCTTTTGCCACCACGATACACTTGGCGATTTTTTCTTTACAAGCGATTCCATCGACAATGGTGAATGGTCATGGCTGTTTACCGACAACGAAACGAACACTGCCAGACACCCCGGCGTCCCGAGCGAGTCGACCTACTTCAAAGATGGCTTTCATGAATTTGTGGTGGGCGGAAATACGAAAGCCGTCAATCCTGCGCAGCGAGGGACGAAGGCTGCGGCTTATGGGTTGATGGTGATTCCGGCGGGCGGATCTCGGACGATGCGTTTAAGGCTGAAGCGGTGCGACCCGAAGCTGACTCCCAAACAATTTCGTGAATCTGCGTTCAGCGACTTTGATTCTGTTTTTCAACTGCGCATCGCGGAGGCAGACGAGTATTACGCGAGCCGGATCGAAGAGTCACACTCGCCTGAACGGGCGCAAATCATGCGTCAAGCGTACGCTGGCTTGTTGTGGACGAAGCAGTTCTATCACTACGTTGTCAGCACGTGGCTTAAAGGCGACGCCGCCGGGCCAAAGGTTGACAAAACGCGGCAGGCTGGCCGTAACTCCGATTGGAAGCACTTGTTCAATCGCGACATCATCTCGATGCCGGACAAGTGGGAGTACCCTTGGTACGCCGCTTGGGATAGCGCATTCCATATGGTCCCATTTTCGCATTTGGACATCAAGTTTGCCAAAGAACAGTTGATTCTGTTTTTGCGCGAATGGTACATGCACCCCAACGGACAAATTCCTGCTTATGAATGGCAACTATCCGACGTCAATCCACCCGTCCATGCCTGGAGCGTCTGGCAGGTTTACAAGAACACTGGCCCGGTCCGCAATCGAGACAAAGTTTTCCTCGCCCGCTGCTTCCAAAAACTGACAGTGAATTTTACTTGGTGGGTCAATCGAAAAGACCCTCAAGGTCGCAACATCTTTGCTGGTGGATTTCTCGGGCTCGATAACATCGGCGTCTTTGATCGCAGCAAGCCGCTCCCCGGCGGATACCTTGAACAGGCTGACGGAACTGCGTGGATGGCGTTCTATTGCGGTGCGATGCTGCGAATCGCGCTCGAGCTAGCCGAAGACAATCCTGCCTATGGCGATATGGCGAGCAAGTTCTTTGAGCACTATGTCGCGATCGCCGAAGCGATGAATTCACTCGATGGCTCTGGGCTCTGGGACGAACAAGATGGCTTTTACTACGATCACTTGTTTGTCGACAAAAAATCGATACCGATGCGAGTGCGTTCGCTCGTCGGCCTGATCCCGTTGCTGACTGGCGTTATCATTGATGATGCGGTTATCGGCAAGTTGGTTGGTTTTCAAAATCGCACCGATTGGTTTCTTGCCAATCGCTCGACGCGTCTGTCGATGCATATGACCTACATGGAGAGCGCCGACAGCTCCGGCGACGTAGCGACAAAGCTCCGGCCGAAAAGGAAGTTCTTAGCGATCCCTTCGGAAGATCGGTTTCGCAAGCTCGTGGCCGTCATGCTTGATGAAAAGGAATTCCTCTCGCCTTACGGCATTCGCAGCATGTCGGCGATCCACAAGACCAAGCCGTTTGTATTTGACTTCGGTGGTCAGCGCAACGAGGTCCGATATGTGCCGGGCGAAAGCGACAGCGGTCTCTTCGGCGGCAACAGTAATTGGCGCGGACCGATTTGGTTTCCGATCAACTATTTGTTGGTGCAAGCGCTCAAGCGTTACTACACGTTCTATGGCGACGATTTCAAAGTCGAATGTCCGACAGGATCCGGCACGATGATGAACCTGTTGCAAGTGGCGGAAGAGCTTGAGCGTCGTTTGGTATCGATCTTCGAGCCTGACGAAAACGGTCGGCGTCCTGCCCATGGTGATTACGCTCGCTATGCTGCGGACCCGAACTGGAAGGATCTATTGCTGTTTTACGAATACTTCAACGGTGACACCGGTGAAGGGCTCGGCGCTAGTCACCAAACCGGCTGGACAGCACTGGTGGCAACGATCCTACAAAGCCAAGGCAAAAAAGCAAAAATGGACGAGCAATTCGACCGCCTACGAACAACCTAGTGGTCCGAGAACGAATCAGGTATCTTTCCCTGGTGACTTGCGGTTCAGATGCAAATTACGCAAACTGCGTTACGCAACTTGCGTAATTGCCTCTGAGGCCCTGTCGATGAATCCTTTTGCCTCAGCGCTGTGGTCGAATGACGACTTTCATCTGACTTGGATCGCCGTCGTGCAAACGCTTGAACCAGGAGGGACCTTCGGCAAGCGAGATTTGTGCGGTGATTAAGGGGGCAACGTTGATGGCACCGGTACGCATCAGTTCAATACACTGTGGATACTCACCATTGCATCCGCAGGTTCCCTGCAAGCTGATCTCGCGAGTGACGACGCTTTGAAGTGGTAGCTGGATCGTTGGCGAAATGTTGCCAACCAGCGTTACATGCCCGCCCTTGCGAACCGATTCAATCGCTGCGTTGATCGTCTCAGTCGCGCCCACGACTTCCAGTGCGACATCTGCTCCACGTCCGTCCGTTAGCTCGCGAACCGCCTTTGGTACGTCGCACTCATTGCTGTTGAGGACATCTGTCGCACCAAGCTGCTTGGCAACGACTAATCGCTTGTCGTTGACGTCGACCGCGATCACGCGCGATGCCCCGGCGGCCTTCACCGCTTGGATAGTAAGCAGGCCGATCATGCCGGCACCGACGACGATCGCCGTGTCCCCTAGCTTCACCGGTGAAATACTGACCGCATGCACGGCAACAGACACCGCTTCAACGAGCGCCGCATGCTCAAAGGGCATTTCATTGGGCAGGCGATAAACGATCCGGCGCGGCACTGCGATTCGTTCCGCGAACGCACCATGCCGTCGATATTCGCCGCAGGAGACTCCCAGAACTCGGCGGTTATTGCAAAGGTTCTGTCGACCAGCTCGGCAAAACTCGCACTTGCCGCAAGAAACCATTGAATCAAATGTCACGCGGTCGCCAGGAAGGAGATCGTCGACGTTCGCTCCGACACTGACGACAATCCCAGCAGCTTCGTGTCCCATCACCAACGGCGGGATGCGTCGACCGGTACTGCCGTCGTAGCCGTGAATATCACTGCCACAGATCCCGCACGCTTCCACCTGCACAAGCACGTCATCGACGGACACTTCTGGTTCGTCGACTTCGGTAACGACCAAATGCTTGTATTCGGTCAGGAGCATGGCTTTCATAGGATGCCTTCACATTCAGACAAAGGAAAAAGCCGCCATTGAATAATGGCGGCTTGCGTATTGTAGACGGTGACGAACCGCATGGCCTCTGGTTCGAGCGTTATCGCTTGCTGAACTGAGACGCGCGGCGAGCACCGCGGAGACCTGGTTTCTTTCGTTCCTTCATACGCGAATCTCGCGTCAAGAAGCCGCCGAGCCGCAGAATATCGTGTGCGCCTTCTCCGTGGCCCATCAGCGCACGTGCGAGGCCCATGCGAACGGCACCGCTTTGTCCGGTCAAGCCACCGCCATTGACGCGTACGATCACATCGACCTTGTCAATCTGATCAACGGCTTGCAGCGTGCCGAGAATCGCCTTGCGATCCTGGTCGTTGACAAAGTAATCGGTCATCGGCTTGCGATTGACCGTAATCTTCCCGGAACCGGGTCGAACACGGACTCGCGCGACGCTCGACTTACGACGTCCAGTGCCAAGCGAATCGCCGTTGATTTTGTCTTTCTTGATCGCAACCATGTGTGAATGTCAGTGCTAGGGCAAAAAGGATGATTTTTGATTTTTGATTTTTTGAATTCGGTTCAAGCCCGAACTGTATTCTAAGAACCGATGGATTTCTTCAGCGTTCTCAGATCCAACAAACTACTTGCTGATAAGTTTCTTGCTGGTTCGGACAAGTGGCTGTGGATCTTGGGCGACGTGCGGATGTTCTGGACCCGCGTAAATCTTCAGCTTGTTCATCATGTGCCGAGCGAGCTTATTCTTTGGCATCATGCGTCGGACCGCATGAAAGATCAGATCTTCAGGCTTGCGAGCTTGGCGATCCGCGTAGCTTTCGAGCCGCAGCCCGGTGTAGCCGGTGTACCAAGTGAAGTGCCGTACATCCATCTTATTACCGGTCATCGCCACCTTATCCGCGTTAATCACGACGACAAAGTCGCCACAATCGACGTTGGGTGTGTACTGAGGGCGATGCTTGCCCATCAATATCATGGCAATATCACTAGCCAATCGACCCAAGACTTCATCTTGAGCATCGACGAGCATCCATTGTTTTTCGATGTCGCCGACGTGGGCGATATAGGATCGTTGAGCAACCACTTGGGATGGGACCGCAGTAAAAAGGCTATGTGTCTTGTAACGGACTCGAAAATTTAGTGATCTGAAGCCCGGCTGGCAAGGCGTTCTAGGACGGATTGAGGCAGTTTTCTTTGGTTTATATCACCGACCCGGCAAGTTCCGCAGCTCTGCGGACGCGATTGATGGCAATCATGAAGGCCGCAGTGCGAAGTGAAACCTGCTCCTCTTGCGCCAGTTGCCAAACTCCCTCAAACGCATCGTTCCTCGTCCGGTCCAGTTCCTGACGCACTCGGTCAAGGCTCCAGCGGTAATGCTGGCGGTTCTGGACCCATTCAAAGTAGCTGACCGTCACGCCACCGGCATTCGCCAAAATATCCGGCAAAACAGTCACCCCTCGTTCGTTCAGCCGTTTGTCCGCCAGCGGCAGAATTGGCCCATTCGCGGCTTCGACAATCACCTTGGCGGAGATGCTATCAACATTGGCCGACGTGATCACGCCACCCAGAGCTGCCGGAATCAAAACATCGATATCTTCGAGCGAAAGCAGTGCATCGACGGGCAAAACCTCGCAATTCTTGTAGCCCGTCAGCGCCCCCCGAGGCTGAGTCAGTGAGTGCCGCAGCAGGTCATGGACGTCCAGCCCCTCAGGATCGTAGTATGTGCCGGTTGCATCGCTGATTCCGACAACGGGAAACTGGGCATCGGCGAGGTACTTCGCAGTGTGCGTCCCCACGTTGCCGAAGCCTTGGATCGCGACTTTCGACTCTTCTGCCTTTCGCCCCAGACGTTTCACTAGCTTTACCGTCAACGTTCCTACCCCGCGTCCAGTCGCCTCTTCGCGACCTTTCGCCCCATATTCCTCGACCGGCTTGCCCGTAATGACCGAGGGGTTGAAGCCATGATATTTTTCCCACTGATTGCGGAACCAGCCCATGACGCGATGATCGGTTCCCATATCCGGAGCAGGAATATCGGTGTCAGGGCCAATAATATCGTGGATCTGATCGACAAACGCCCGCGTCAGCGCCTGGAGCTCTCGTACGGAAAGTGTCGCAGGATCGACGCCGATCCCACCTTTGGCACCACCATACGGCAGATCGACGACTGCGGTTTTCCAGGTCATCAGGCTGGCAAGCGACCGGACTTCGTCCAAGTTTACTTCCGGGTGATACCTGAGACCGCCCTTCATCGGGCCGCGGCTGTTGTCGTGCTGCACCCGAAATCCAACGAAAGTCGCCAAATCGCCGTTGTCACGCTCAATGGTGACCTGGACCTGCACCTCGCGCTTCGGCATCAACAACACCTCGCGCGTCGACTCCGATAATTTCAGGCGGTCGGCAGCGGTGTCAAAGAAATACTGAGTCGCTTCAAAAGCTTTCATCGATTTCGCTTCTTGGAAAAGAGCTGCGTAGGGAAGGTTGTGTTGGCAAACGCGTTTGTAACGACTGCCAACTGCCAGAATCATTACAACTCGGACGATTTAGCGAAATGGCGGCACCGGGACTAACGTATGTTTCACAACACCGAACCACCCACCGGGCGAAAGCTAAGCCATGCACGTAACAAAACGCAGCAAGATTCTTGTCGATCCGAAAGTTCAATGGGCCATTGGCCGCCGGATCATGTTGCACTGGCTCATGTTCGGTGTTTGCTTTGTTTCGGTCAACATTTTGATTCGCACGATTCTCTCGATCGCCGAAGAACCGTTTGTTGAGTCGCTAGTGACAGCTGTCCAGAGCCAGGTTCCTGTGGCGTTCATTCTCGCAATCATGCTGCCGATGTTTTTGCTCGACACGATGAAGCTGACCAACCGATTTGCTGGCCCGATGTTTCGGCTCAGGAGTGCATTGCGTGCCTTGCCAGTCAAAGATCAGGCGTCCCCATTAAGCTTTCGCTCCGGCGACTTTTGGCCAGAAGTCGCAGTTGAGTTCAACCAAGTTGCCAAGCAGTTCGACGCCCTCCGTCAACGCAACTCAGAACTAGAAAACGAACTCCGCGAACTTCGCCAAGAGCGCGATCTACAAACCGCGTAAGCCCGAGAGTAGAACCATTGTCCTCAATGGTTCATCATTCATCCTCACGAGCCTAACGGAGCAGTAAATTTCCCACATGCGAACACCAGACTGCACTCCGAATCGTCATCGCCGTTGGCGAGTCAGGCTGTTGGTTGCGATCGTGCTACTTGTGCTCGCGCACGAGACGATTCCTTGGGAAGCTGAGCATCGCTTGACGCCAAGTCTATCGACAAAGTTAATTTATGGTGTCGGGCTATGGCAGCGGCCTTGGAACATGTTTGCCCCAGATCCATTGCGAACGACGACTTGGATCGCAGCTGAGGTGGTTGACAAGAACGACCAGACGTACGCTTGGTCATCGCCTCGGTGGGCTGATGTTGGACCAGCCGAAAAGTTCTATCGCTTTCGCTACTTCAATTATTTTAACTGCTTTGAAACTCCGCTGAATTCGCTGGTTGTTGACGACTTGGCCAACCACCTCCGGCGCACCCTGTCGACTGCGGAAGTATCGTTGCCAGCCGAGAATATTCGCGAAGTAAGGCTTTCTCTTAGAACCACTAGGGTTTTGTTGCCGCCAGACGGAACGCTAAGTCCGAGAACGGAAACCTATCGCATGTATTCCGATCAGCCATTAGCAACGCAAACGTATTCACCATGAGACTACTGCGTTCGCTGTGCCATGCAATGCAGCATTGGTGCGACCGGTTCTTGTTTGAGTCCTGCGATCCACGAGTCGCATCGTTGTTGCGGATTCTTTACGGCACACTGATGGTCGTGTACGTTTCAGTCTGGATGCTCGATGGACCCGTTTGGTTTTCTGAAACTGGAATTCTGAGTCACGCGTCGGCTGAAGCGATCAGCAGCGGATATCACAGCTCAATCTTCTTCCACTACTCATCGCCGACGTTTGTCCAAGCCTGCTTAGTCGTCATGTTGCTACAGTCCATCTTACTGACGCTGGGCGTGTGGTCGCGATTTCAGATGGCTTGTGTGTTCGTTTGGCTTGTCTCCTTCCAACAGCGCAACCCAATGATCCTCGATTGCGAAGACACCGTGTTCCGTTGGTTCGCATTCTTGATGATCTTCCTGCCGTTAGATCACTGTTGGAGCTTAGGGCGTCGGATTTCGGGAAACCAGTCGTTGGCAACCACAGAACATTCCTGGGCTCTGCGCTTGATTCAGATTCAAGTCGCAATCATCTATTCATCATCAGTTTTTTGCAAGTTTCAAGGGGAAACGTGGCGGGACGGTTCAGCGCTGTTTTACGTTTCTCGAGTGGATGATTTCTTTGGTCGGTTTTGGTTGCCCGAGCTACTGTTTGATACGGCTTGGCTGGTTCGCTTGATAACTTGGAGCGTGCTGGCGATCGAGCTATTGATTCCAATCACAATCTGGTGGCCGCGATTGCGAGTGCCAGCGATGACAGCCGGAATCTTGTTGCATCTTGGAGTTGAATACACGATGAACTTGTTTCTATTTCAGTGGATCATGATCGCTGGCCTGCTGTCGTTCATTCGCCTGCGACAAACAAATACAAAAACACTTATTTCGCAAGAATGCTCCAGCCGTGATTCGGAGCGAAGGCAATGAATTTTAGTATTTCGCCTGCGTTGGCCATCTGCCTCATTTGTCGATCAGCCTCCTCCGGGATATTGCGGCTGAAAGATTGGTTTCGATCGTACAGAATGCACCAACCGCCGTTTGGAGCGAAGGCGATGCAAGTCAATTGTCCACCATTGGCAGCGATCTGCGTCATTTGCTGATGGGCCTCTTCGGGGATAGCCCGATTGAAGAAGTCAGCGGCGACCGCAAGTTGGATCGCACCGAAAAACACAAGCCATGAAACAACAAGTAGCCGTTGCATCGTATTACCTTCTTTGATCTGGTTTGGTGTGAAGTCGAACAGGGCTAAATCAGAATATGCGTTCTGTTTCGTATCATCCGCAACAATGGATGAGGAGTCGCGATCTTGGGTGGAACCGTTTGTTCTACAGCGCCGGGTCGTTAGTCGCGGCCTCACGCGGACCGCCGGGGCAGTGGAGTATACCTAATCTCTTAGGTCCGAGCAGATCGGAGAACGATCGGTTTTGGAAGTCAAGCGGCATGGTTCGGGCAGGTCGGCATAAGCTTACTGCCTGCTGTCCAAGGTGGCTTGTCCACGTGGTAGCAAAATTGGAAACCAGAACCGAACGCCGTATGACAAAATGGCCTGCTATCGTCGGCTTGCCCGCGTGGAGACGATGAGCTTCCATCTGATTTTTGATCAACCAATGAATTCGTTCGGTGATGAATCCATCGAGCGACTCAAGGCCAGCACGTACATGATCTTGCGGATCAATGGCTTTGCCGACGTCGTGCAGCAGTGCCGCCAGCAGAAATTCTTCGTCGTAAGGATGCACGCTTCTGGCTAAATCGAATACTTGCAGACTATGGTAGAGCGCATCGCCGTCGGGATGATACAGCGGATGCTGCTTGACGTTTTCCAAGGGCAAGAGCAGGGCCTAGTAGACTTGAAACGGGTCAAGTGTTTCCTCGATTTGCTCGAGTGCGGTTTCGATCACTAACTCGGGATATTCACGCGCCAAAAGTTGTTCGAGTTCCGCCATGCTCGCTCGCTCAATGGGTTTGCCGGTGATGGAGCTTTTGAACGTGAGATGCGCGTTGCCTGAAGCATAGACAGTCAACTCAATCGGAAAGTATTGCTTGACGTGGATATGCGTAAAAATGCGTTCTTTGCCGTCTTTGCGAACACATTTGCGTTCAACGTCATAGGGTACTGGAGCCCATGGTCCGGCGCGATCGGGCTTTGATGGTTTCGTCGACCGCAGCGAAAGAACGGCCGTCGACTTTTCTAGAACGAGTGCATCACGCGATGCGAGGCAAATCGATGATAGGACGCATCTCCAAAAACGCAAGTGCAAAAAGACTTAGGGTCTCGTCAAAAAAAATTCCAGTTTTGCATAGTAAGTGTTGAATCCCACCGGCTTGTCCGGTGGAAGTTTCGGTTTCCGACCAAACAAACCAGAAACCCAACTCGTCCACCGTTTGGCCCGCAGCGGCAAAGCCACTGCGGGCCAAACGGTGAACGGGCTGGATGCTTGTAGCGAAAAACCGAATGATCCACCGGGCAAGCCGATGGGATTAGCTTACTACTAAATTCCGGAAGTTATTCTTCAGCGGTTGCTTGAGACACAACCAGGATCAAACTCAGTCACTTGCGGAAGGTGACTTGCTGCGCCAGCGTTTGAACGCGACGACGACGATTAAAATCACAGCGCCGATGGCAATCCCAACTAGACCTTCCAGTACTATCGAAGTAGCACTTCCAGCGATCGCACCGAGATTTCCCATTTCTGACATCTTGTGGCTTACAGCGTCGACCGCATGATGAATCGTCGGTACTCCGTGTACGAGAATTCCACCACCGACAAGAAACATCGCAACCGTACCAGCAATGGAAAGGAACTTCATTAGATATGGTGCCGCTAACAAAATGCATTGACCGATCCGCCTTCGCAGCCCTGTCGATGAGTTATCGCCATTCGTGCCAATCAAGTGCGCGCCGAGATCGTCGAGTTTTACAATGCCAGCAACCAACCCGTAAACGCCGATGGTCATTAGTAGCGAAATAGCGACAAGCACCGCGAATCGAGTCATCGCAGGGGAAGAGCCAACGGTTCCTAGCGTGATGACAATGATCTCTGCGGACAAAATGAAGTCCGTGCGAATCGCGCCGCGCACTTTTTCTTTTTCGTGAGCAACAATGTCGATATCAGCTTTCGCGATTGCCTGCTTCAACTCTTCTTTACGTATCTCATCTTCAGTTGCTGAGTGTAGAAACTTGTGCGCTAGCTTTTCGCAGCCTTCAAAGCAGAGAAACGCACCTCCAGCGATCATCAATGGAGTGATTGTCCAAGGGGCAGCGGCGCTCAGGGCCAACGCAGCCGGGACAAGAATCGCTTTGTTAATCAACGAACCTTTCGCAACCGCCCAGACGACAGGCAACTCGCGATTCGCGCTTACGCCCGTGACTTGTTGAGCATTGAGCGCCAAGTCGTCACCGAGCACCCCGGCAGTCTTTTTTACCGAGATCTTCGTTAACACTGCTACATCGTCAAGTAACGACGCAATGTCGTCGAGTAGCATCAACAATCCGCTTGCCATACGTCTTCTTTGCTTCCAATGATTCAAACTGGTTCAGGTGTTGACTGAAAGTGTAGCAAGTCGACTCCATCCTGTCGGTTGCAGCAACCAAGGCATTACAGCGGATCGCAAAATGACTGAAAATCTGACGCAAATTGCTTGCTTTGCACTGCAGAACCCGAAATTCGGAAATTTGCAATTGATACGAGCGCCTTAAAATTGATACATCGACGAGGGTTTCGTGGAGCAAACTCTCGTTTCAACGCAGTCATTTGAACCCTTCGATCGCGGACCAGCCGTTTTTCTTTTCGACATCCACGATGGCGAACGGAGGAGATACGTCTAGCCAAGGGCCGAGCGCGACATCAAATCCACGAGCGGTCGCTGGTGACGACTTGGTCCAGCGGGCGCGACGCGAGATTGCGGAAATCATCCGTGAGGTTGCTGCATTAGCA
>Ga0105049_10007104_pt1 | contig 13013 bp, 14 predicted proteins | sample MAT06_FD_78087 | JGI IMG/M metagenome (GOLD analysis project Ga0105049, IMG submission 78087) | Freshwater microbial communities from Lake Fryxell liftoff mats and glacier meltwater in Antarctica - MAT-06 | ecosystem: Environmental > Aquatic > Freshwater > Ice > Liftoff microbial mat | place...
TCAGCATTTCATTTCCTGAGAATTCGGTGGCTATTTGTCCGCCTTTAAATGGCGATCTCGTTTCTATAATCATGGGGGTCGCAGACAAAGTGCTGTGTCCCCGAGACTTTTTTTAATTCCATAAATGGCCCATGAAGTGCTCCCAAGCCAGCCTCGATCTGGACATCGGATATTGCACGAAACAGAGTCGGTAGCGTAAATTGGTTAACCATGAGGAGTCCTTTCCCGGGGAGTTAGTTTGGTAACCAACATCTTGGGCGAGGACGACTCTTTTTTGAAAGATCAATTTAGGCGCAATGCGCGGATCGCACCCGCTATCCGGGGCGGGCGTTTCCACGCTTGCCCCTTTTATGTTCGACACAACTCAACATGGATTCCAAGCGATGCTCGTCAGTAACTTCATTCTTGTTATGCTCAATTGTCGGATCGCACTTTCCGTTGTTATTTCTGTATTGAGTTTTTTGCTGGTGGGAATCAATGCTGTATACAGCAGTGACGAAAGTGTACTTAGGAGCGGATTAATGCAAGCGAAGCAAAAATACGCCGGCCTGAGTTTTCATTCCAAATTTCGGTATGGTGCGGATATCTACAGAATTGGTATGAAAGGCAAAACCTTAATGCTCTCAGAATCGATGGATTCGAAGACAAAAACGGAAGTGCTCCGGGTAAAAAACGAATCGTATGCATTTGAAATTTATCGTCAACCTAACTCCAAGAACTATTCACTAAGCCAAGTCGTTCCCATTTCAGATCTTGGAATTACACAAAAAGAAATGTCGACTCTGCGAATTTGTTTGCACCCATTCTACTGTCACGGTTGGATGATTTGGGATCTGTTTGACCAGCCAAGTTGTCGAATCGTAACCGTTCGCGTTGTCGAAGAACATGGCAGGAAAATGTTTCAATGTGAATTTGAGTATAAGCCAACTGGAAAAGAGCTGCGATTACGAAATCGCGAGTGGGCTTGTAAAGCGACATTTGACCCAGACAATGCTTGGGCAATGACGCAGCAACTAATTGTAGAGCCGAGTTCAAAGGATTTTACACTTGGTTTGGATATGTTAAGTGAGCCGTCCGGTTCTACCTTGCCTGTAGGAAAGAAACTAATAGCATACGGAATAAAAAACAACATTGCCGAGCACGCAACATCATCATTTGAGTTCGTATCACACGAAGCCGAGCCAGCAAGTGACAAGATGTTTTACTTGAGTTTTTACGGGATGCCAGAGCCTAATTTTTCACGTCCTTGGTTTGGACCCTGGATTTGGTTCCTGGGGATTGGCTTTATTTGCGTGTTCGGAGCTTTTGTCATGACAAAATTACGAAGTCGCAGAAGTCCATACTTAAAGAATTCTCGACCCAATTAACATGCTTCATCCATTAGTTTGCACTGAAACTCATTCACTTATACGATTTTGCAGTCGACATTTTTCAGTCCGTTATTCCCGGTTTTGCAGGGATTCTCTGACTATTGCTAATCATCGCAGCATTTGGAAAGGCCTGGGACGCACCTCGCATTGTAGCTTCCCGCGGATTGTTAAGCAACCCATCTGTTCTAGCAATCGTCATCGCTTTTGAGGTTTGCGCCGCAGCGACTATCTTGTGCTCATCAGCGCGGTACTCTCGCTTCATTGTTATCGCAGTATACACGCTACTGGCGATTGTTTCGTCCGTAGCAATTCTAACTGGATTCGAATGCAATTGTTTTGGGAAGAATTTCGGTGCTTAGTTAACTCTTCCAATTGATGTTGCCATCGTATTTTCCGCTTTTGCTGTTCGTCCAGCGGCAAAGAGAAATGTGCCCACGCTTGGCTGGAAGTATTTCGTTTCCATTGGCATCTTAGGTGGACTCGTTCTAGTATCGGTTGGAATTACGAGGCTTCATTCAGTGCAAACGAACGATGTATTGAGTGCAAAGGATATGGTTGGAAAAGAACTTTTCCTGAACAGCAAGCTTTGCGCCGAACTTGCCACGACAGAGCATGGTGACTGGATCGTTCTGATCGTTCGAAATAACTGTGCCCACTGTGTTGAAGTTCATTCGCGATTTTCCCAAATGTTAGTGGCGAGAGAGTTAAGCGTTCGGACCGTTGTTTTCTAAGCCGGGCGAACAGAATGGCCATACGTATTAGATCATGTCGATCGATCCTTTCCTAATACGACATCTATGGAAGTGAAATGGTTGAATACAGAGCCTTTTGTTGTTGCGCCGGCGATATTTTACGTTCGCAACGGACGTGTTGTTTCGGCCGCAAATGGAGATGATTGCGATCAATGGATTGTCAATTTCAATTAACTATTTATCAAAGGTGGAACGGCAATGGCCCGAAAGCTTAAGAGGTGGAGCTCAATTACAAGGCAGTTGTGTGGATCCATGTGGATTCAATCGGGTTTGATCGCTTTCATTGCATTCGTTACTATTTTTTGCTTTGCTTCGTGGCGAACGCGATCATCGATTCGTGCATGGCAGTATTTGCAGGGACAGCGGCTCTTTTTGCCAAAAGAATTACACTTTGACAACGCGGTTTTGGGAACAGAAAAAGTAACGGCAGAGTTGCACGTATTGAACGCAAGCTTGAAACCAATTCACCTAATCGGAGCAAACAAAAGCTGTCCCTGCATTGGTTTGAATGATTTTCCGATCGTTGTTCCAGTTGGTCGAGAGGTCCAGGTGAATGTAACTATTGAGTTACCTCAAAAACTTGATGATTACTCGCAATCATTTAAGTTTTATTCTGAGGAACTGATTGAAGGCTCGTCTTTAATCGAAGTAAAAGGTAGTGTAGTGAAGCACTAGGCGAAAGTGCGAAAGTCTTTCGGACGCAGTGAAGGCAGGAAAAGGACGGAGATGTGCGATACGTAAATGACGCGTGATCAAACTCATTTTTATGACGACGTGGTGTTTCGACTGCTGCTTCTTTCGATTTGTGTTTTGTCGTTCGTTACGGTAGTTTTGGATTGTGGTAGATATTCGGACGCCCTTGTTGTGTGTATTGTAGGAGTAACAGTCGAGCGAAACACTCGTCGGTTTGCTGCTGTTGCATCTGTTTTGCTGTTTGCACTTTCGCACACGTCTTATTCATTGCCAACGTCAATTCTCTCGCTCTCTCCGTTGGTGTGGATATGGCGTATGGAAACAATGGGGTCAAGCCTTCAGTGCATGATTGAATCAATTGTTGTCGGCTTCGCTATGTGCTGGCTGATAACCGGCTTCGTTCAGCCGTCTATTCCACCGTGGGGAGTCGTTTTGCGTGGTGCTGGATGTATGGTTTACTCATTGCAAATAGTTGGAGTCGCGTCGGCGATACGATGTATGCACTCGATCCCAATTGTATGGGTTGCACCACCGCTAGCTTTTATCGCACTTACACTAGAAATAGTCCAGGCTTGGTTGGGATTGACATGGGCAACTACCAATCCTTCGCTCGCGATTGCGGCAACACAGATCGCACAATGGTCGGGACTACTCACCCCGTTTGGACTTTCCTCACTGATTTACCTCGCCAATTTCTTGATCGTCCCCGGCTCGGTCGGGAATTGGTGGTTTCGTTGGCTAGGCCCATTGCTCGGCAGTTTTCTGACAGTTTTTCTTTGGGTTGGCGGAATGGTAAGCGAATCTCGCATTGCCGTCGAGCCACTCCCATTCACCGTCTTGCTTGCACAACCGCATGTCCATTTCACTGCGGGAGGTGAGTGGAGGCCTTGGAATCCCCTGCACCGGGAAACGTCGGAAAGTCTCCAAAATTGCGGAACAGTGGATTTGATCGTTTGGCCTGAAACGTGTCTTAGTGATAGTCCGTATACAGCTGATCCTATACCAGCCTCCGGATCGATGGCTGGGGATTTCGAATATCAGCTAACACTCCAAAGATTTCAGCAACATCTGCTACCACAGTATAAAACCAATTGTCTCTTAGGCGTCGCAATGATTGCCCAAGGTACGACGGAAAAATACGGTTTGACGGTGCCTGAAACTCATCGATTCAATTGCGGATGCATTGTATCGCCTTCCGCGTCTACGTACTGTCACGAAAAAATGATCTTGGTTCCCTTGAAAGAAGGACTACCCATATGGATGCAAAATGAGTTCGTGAGACAATTTATATTGCCCTTTTTTCAACTTCAAGCACCCTTCATGGTTGGACGTGAGTTTCGACCGCTCAAATTCGACGATAGGACCGGCGTTACGAGAACCATCGCGGCGGCGGTTTGTTACGAGTCGTGGCATCCATGGTTGCCTCAGTATAATCAGACGCAACCAATTGATGCCATCGTCTACATGATGTACGACCGCGATTTCATCGACCATCCTGAGTTGATGGAGCGACAACTTCTGAGTGTCCGTATGCGAGCAATCGAAACTCGGACATGGAATTTGGTTTGTTCATGCTGGCGTGGGACAGCCATCATTGACCCTCGCGGGAGAATTGTGAAGCAATTACCAGCAATCGTGGGCGTTTTGCGCTCAGATCAGCTAGAATCCAAGTAACAAACGATTGGAGATTGATCATGCAGCCGCAACGAACGAAAACTGGTTTTACGCTGATTGAATTGTTGGTAGTCATTTCTATCATTGGCCTATTGATTGGCCTGCTGATTCCCGCAGTTCAAATGGCGCGTGAGGCGGCTCGGCGGATGCAATGCCAAAACAACCTCAAACAATTGGGAGTTGCCCTCCATAATTTTGAAAGCGCACATCGAAAACTTCCGCCTGCGATGACTTGGAAGGGGCGAGGTGAGCCATACGGGAATGGACGGCTACCCATCGGTACATTCGACCGTGTCGCGATGGGAATCAGCCCAGGCACTGAACCAGATCGACTGCAATCCAATTGGGTTTGTTCGCTCCTTCCGTATTTGGAGCAAGCAAGTTTGTCGCAGACCGTCCTTCGTGACCTACCAATTGATGACGCTTCTAATCGTGACATGCGAAACGTGAACTTGTCCTTCATGAGATGTCCAAGCGACAGCTTTAACGGTGTCCCGTACGAGCGAGGATTGCTTGCTGGCGTAAATGGTCATTCGTATGCGCGCGGGAACTACGCTTTCAATATGGGGATCAATCCGCCATGCTTCACGTTTCAACCGAGTTGTCCGTTAGGGTTCCAGACCGACACCGACGATTTGGTTCGAACAGCAAGCAAAGTCTGGGGTAGTGGTATCGGCGGGTTCAATGTCGCGTTGGGCTTCCGAGACTTCCCGGAGGGATTGTCCAATATTGTCGCGTTGGATGAAATTCGAGCTGGTATATCCCCACTTGACCCACGGGGCACGTGGGCGCTCGGAATGGTCGGAGCCAGTATTACTGCCGTACACCCTGGAGGGCCAAACAATTCTATAGGAGATGGTATTGCGTCGTGCGGAATGTTAATTTTGACCCTTAGCGAAGTCGCGATGAAGGACATGCGAATGCCATGTATGACATCTGCGATACCTTCCAATTGGGCAGCGACTGCTCGCAGTCAACATACGGGCGTTGTTAACGTTTTGAAGCTGGACGGATCAGTCGATACGATTCCAGATTCAGTGGATCGAAAAACGTGGATAGGCCTTCATTCACGTGATAGCAATTTAGTCGATCGCTTGCTGGCACCGTAGTATCAGCTCTTGAGTTCACGCGCTGCAGGTACTCTTCAGTCTGCGGACTAGGACAGCGCTGCTTGTTTTTGCGACAGAATTGTGCAGCAAATCGGAAACCTCAAAGGCTCATCCGGCGTTCCGGGGAGGTCCTGCCAAAAGTCGCTCAACGAGCGAGTTGAGGAGTGCTTTCCCTCGTTTTGCATGTTGTGAACGAACTGGAAGAACGCGAGGTAGAGCGGCAGTTTCTCCTGCGAGATGCACCTTTGAGTCACCCTAGAATAGACGTCGTACTCGTCCGTGTAGACTATCATTCCAGGGGCAATCGTCTCTCGTAATATCGGTTCGATCGTGGCTTGCCGCCCATCTCGATCTTTTTTTGACTGCCTCGGGATTCCCCTTATGTCTTGCAACAATATAGACTTCATCGCATTCGACCTCACCCGAAAGACTCACTTTTGGTTCCTTCGCGAGAATCCCATTTCGTAGCAAAGTTACCATCTCATGAGCGCTATCGCTCTTTCTGCGTTTCATCAAAACCACGCTTAGCAACATTGCTGGACTCACAAAAGGTGCACCGAACGCCTTAGATCCAGCGCATCCGCCGTGCTTCTTCAAAGCATTTCCGATCGTCTATCAAAAGCAGAAGTGTCAGCGCCATCCATGGCATCCATCTAAAAAACGGTACTCGAATAACCCAAAACCGTGGATTCATTCGATTTCGCTACAATACCCGCGATCACACCAACCAAACAGACCTCCCCGGAAGGCCGGATGAGCCAAACGCTTTTGCACACTCGGGCTAGCAATTGGCTATACTGACGCGGAGCCTATGCATCGCTGTCCGCGGGACAGCAACTGGTTTAAATACGTCCAAATGAAAGAATAGGGAGTCGGCATCATGGGTGGATGGGGCATGACGTTTATCATTATGGGACTTGGCTCGTTCCTGCTCAACATGTTCGGGGTTGAGTTTGCACTGTTCATGTGGGTCGACAACTGGGGGCCGACCGTTGGTACTGCGATTCGTCTTGGCTTTACGGCCATTGGCGTGGTCATGATGATCGCACCGCGATGGATGAACCGCGTTTCCAACACGGAAAGTGGGAAGCCTGAGTGATGCTTAACACGCGCGCCGCGCGGGTTTGTATCGCGATTTAATCAGTAGGTACGCACTGAACGCGATTGCCAACGCTATGATCGTGAACGTCCAATTCGTTTGGTTCCCGATCTCTTTGGCGATCGGCGCAAGCGCGCTTTCGGCCACGATACTGGCCAAATTGCTCGTTCCGTCGATAAACGGGTCCGGGTTCGCCAGGAAAGTGACCAAAGTAGTTCCGACGAGCAAGGCCCCTTTGTTTTTCCAAACAAAATCCATTCCGCGATCCCCGAATTTGGCGATCATCGCCATGAGCTCTGGCGTACGTCCAATTTTTACCAAATCTCCGTCCTTGGCCAACATTGCAATCTGGCGGCCGCTTCGGGTGGATACCGATTGAAGCGCAGCCACAGCGGATCGACCAGCCATTTCTAAAATAGGCTCGGCAATCTCAGTGTGCTTGATCATAGCTTCGGCGGCCTCGTCACCCAGCTTGGCCGCCAACGCTCGACGGCTCTGGTTTCCGACCACCCAAACAGCCTCGTCACCATGCTTGGCCAACAATCGAGCCGATTGCTCAAACCCTTCCGCGGCAGCCCCTTCCAATAACGGAATGGATCTTGGCCCCACTTTTTGAATCGCCTTGACAACGTCATCTCCGTATCGCACCAGCAACTCCTCTTGGCGAGTCAGAACCTCGGCCCCTTCCTCCACTCCTTGCTTACCAAATTGTCGCATCGCACCTTCGACCAATTCGCGGGCAATGACCGCTTTGCTCTGCGAAGACAATTCAATGGCCATGCTGGAATACAACAGCACGCCCCGCTGCAACCTCTTCGAAACGCTGCCTTAGGCCCTTTGTCCGCGGATCACCATAGCATATGAGATGCTGCTTAGAGACCAGTTTACTATTGAGCATTTCCTCTAGGTTCTGCGCTGGATCGTTCCACTGGCTCCATATGGCCATGACGATCTGATCGATAATCAACCCAACCACCACACCAATCCCGAGCGTAGTCCAGCCCGATGCTGCCCCGGTCTCCAGGATGCCTGCGGACACCCCTAGACGAATAGCCACCTGCGGTAGCACCTCTGCCACGATGAGCGAAACCAGCTGCGAGCTGATGTTGACCTGGAGATCGGAGCCCGATGGTTGCATGGCATTTTCGATCGCCTCATCGAAGTGCGATTGCATTTCTTCGGCACTAAACGTCCTCAGAACATAGGTGTCGGAGAAGTCCGCAATGTCGACTCGAAGATCGACCAACATGCTATTCTCGATGCTTCGAATCTCGGCCAAGAACTCCGACACGGACTGGGTGATCGCTCGTTCGAGATCGCTCCCTCAAAGCACTTTGGTTTCAAACTGCTCTTTCAAGAACTCCTCGTGCCGCCCACCGCCAAACGGATGTACGCTTCATCTTCTCATATTCCTCCCCCTGACGCCGGTCGATTTCGGGCCATATCGCTCATGATACCTCCAACGGCCGCGAATAGCAGCAACGCCAAAAGTATCACCAACACCACCCAGAGATAGACCGGTGTCCGATAGCGAACGTCCGGTGTTAGGCGAATGGTTACCCTATAAACCTCGGAAAAGACAGTTTCCCCTTTTTTGGAACGTAGTAGGTACAGGAAGTAACCTCCCAAGAGAGTTCCAATCGGAAACAACAAAAGTCCCATCGCCGAAATGAAGGTCGAAGCGGTTCGACTCCAAGGCTCCAATCGATTTATGGCCCGTGCAACTCGAATTTGAAAAATAGAAAACGCTCCAATCAGGACAGCCACGACGAACGAAAGGGGAGCATTCCATTTGCCACTCCCAGCTATCCATTCCTGAATGGCGGCGGAAAATAGGCTCAATGACACAATCAAGCCGACCAAACCGACGGCGCCGTGAGTAACACCAATTGATTGGATCGATGTTTCATGAAAGAGATGCTCTCTTCGAAAGGATTCCAGTGGACCGTGGGCTGTCGTCCCGGAGCCAGAATCGGTGAATTCATAAGGATTGCAATCAACAGAATTCGAACCTGAGCTGTCGTCGCGGTCCGCCATGGCTACGGGTTCACAATGGCGAGGATGATAATGCCGACAATCGCCAAGACAGTGACAGCCAAGTTGATAATTCCCAACCACATCCCGATCAGAACTAGCGATCTTTCAGACGCAGGGCTTTGGCCGTCGCGGATTTTTCGCAATTCGCTCGATCCCCAAACGACAGCTACGATACTTAACGCTAGCGATCCTATGAATGTGGGACAGAGAAGCCAACTCACGATTCCAAAAATCAAGACCAAGCCCCCCTGCCCAGATCGAGCGTAGCCAGCCGATTGGTTGGCCGCGACCGGCGCCTGGCCGAAGGAGTTTGCTACGGAGCCAGTGGTTTGGGTGGGTTGGCTCGCCATCGGATTCTGATTTTGTCGAAGCTGGAATCGCCAAGCAGCCATTCCTAACCATTGCTCTGAATTTTCGGCTCTCACGTGACACGTGTCGTCCAGTCTTCCCTGGTTTGTCCATTCGATGATGGTCGCGGGATCGGTCGGTCCATAGACGGCACCACTCGGGGTGCGAACCAGGAAAGACGCTGCTGATCTGGCAGAAACCGCAGCAGGGAGCGCCGGTCCAATGGACAAAGAGCTCTGTGCCGACGGCAGTTGCGAACCGAAAGGATTCGATGACCAGTTCGTGGAGGCATAGGTCGTGTCTGTGTTGGAAGCGTCATTTATGCTAGTCGGGTCAACGGAACTCGCAGATACAAGCGGTGATCCGTAATCGGCCTCCGAAGGCACGGCGGGAGAACTGACCACATACACGACGCCGCACATTGGGCATCGCGCTTTTCTGCCGGCGTTTTCGTCACCCACTCGAAGCGTTTTGCCACATCCCGAACAAATCGAATCAATAGCCATAGCTGCAATCGAGGTTTAAGTCTGGGGGTTTTTGTCCGGATGAAGATAGACGAAAGATTTGCCAAGCCGACCGCCATAGTTTCCAGCTCGGATTTTGTGCAGCCCATGGACGGATAGGGCTGCTTCGATCGAAGCGTAGGTGGCGCTGGCTACTTGCTCAAGATCCGCTCCATTGATGATGATTTCCATGATCGAGGTAACTCCGTCAGGGACCAAGGACTGGTTTCCCAGCTTTGACTTTAGAGTGGGGCAGTATTCCGCATACGTACTGGCGATCAGAAACTTGTAACTGCTGCCTGCCTTGCTGGCGCTGGCTGCAACTCCACCTGGGAAAGTCGTGATAACACCTGGCATTTTGTCGGCAGCGGAAGCTGCTCGTTCGGCCGCTTCTATAGCTGCCTCTTCGGTGTAACCGAGAAACCATAGGTTACCACCCATAATCCCGTCCTTGAATCCAAACCGTCGAGACAGAAAAAAATCACCTCCGAGTGTTGGGATCGTCCATCCCTTGTGCCCAAACATTTCGGTTCGCGTTTGATGGCCGTCGCCGAAGAAAGCGATTTTTCGGCCAAGCTTGAAATAGGGGTCTGTGTCCAATGCATTGAAACAGCGGGTCGTTGGGCAGGTCAAAATATTTTGGCTAAGGCGCGCCAGCAAAACTCTTTCAAGGTGCTCGACGCGATCTTTGCGAAAACGGGGGACATGAAACTGAAGCCTGGCTCCGATACGACCGTCCGGTGTCTCCTGGCCCGACGATTTCCCATCCAGAAGCTGCTCGATACCCGCCTCACAGTCGCAGAGGATGGTACTGCTCGCGTGCCCCGTGGCCGCTTGACATGCGGCCGTCAGCCACTTTTCGTCTCTAGCCGTGACCAAAACTGAGGCATAAATGCTTTTGAACGCTTCCGCATACGTATCCTCTACCAACGATTCCCATAGCGGATTGTTTTTCCAAGGCATCGGTTTGGATGTATTCATCAGTTTCTAACGATAAGCGAAAGAAAATAGTAAGCGATCTATTGTAACGGATTGCGAAGGAAACGAAACGGAGGGATTGGTCCCCATGCCTTGACAGAAAATGATTATCGCCAATCATTTGCCGAGTCCCATTTTGACCGGAGAGTTTGATCGTTCCGGCGTTGCTCACTAAGAGAAACCATTTGATGAAAATTCACGAATACCAAGCGAAAGAACTCTTCCGAAAAGCCCTTGTGCCAGTCCTGCAAGGATATGTTGCAAAAACGCCTGAGGAAGCTAAAGCAGCCTTTGAGAAGCTTGGCGGGCCAATCGCAGTCGTTAAAGCTCAGTTGCATGCCGGCGGACGCGGCAAGGGAACCGTCGTCGAAGTCCCGTCACAAAGAGGTGTTCAGCTCGTCAAAAGTGGAGACGAAGCCGCAACGGTCGCCAAGAACCTTCTCCATAACCGGCTAGTCACGGTTCAAACGGGCCCCGAAGGCAGCAAAGTCAATCAAGTTTTTGTGGAGCAAGGCTGCAAAATTGCTCGCGAACTCTACCTGGCGGTCGTCGTGGATCGAGCGAGCCAAATGCCGTTGCTGATGGTGAGCAGCGAAGGGGGCGTTGAAATTGAAAACGTAGCCCACGAAACCCCAGAAAAGATCCTCAAGGAGCGATTCGATCCGGCATACGGCTTGCAGGCATTCCAAGTTCGCAAGCTTTGCAAAGCGCTCGGCATCTCTGGCGATGCCGCGAAAAGCGCAGACTTCTTCATGAAAAAGCTCTGCAAGCTCTTCGTCGAACTCGACTGTTCCATGGCTGAGATCAATCCGCTGGTCATCACCGAAGACAATAAGATGATCGCACTCGATGCCAAGATTACGTTCGATGATAACGCCATGTTCCGCCATCCCGAACTCAAAGAACTGCGAGATCTTCATGAAGAAGAACCCGCAGAAATTCGAGCGTCGAATACCGGACTGAGTTATGTCAAACTGGATGGAAACATCGGCTGCCTAGTCAACGGTGCTGGCCTGGCTATGGCGACCATGGACATCATCAAACACCACGGCGGCGCGCCAGCCAACTTCCTCGACGTGGGTGGTGGAGCCAACACCCAGCAAGTGACCGAGGCCTTCCGAATCATTCTTTCAGATCCGAATGTCAAAGCGATCCTGGTCAATATCTTCGGCGGTATTGCTCGCTGCACAACTATCGCCCAAGCGATCATTGAAGCGTCGAAAGAAGTGGGCTTCACTGTCCCACTCGTCGTTCGACTGGAAGGGACCGAAGTGAACGAAGGGAAGAAAATGCTCCGTGAAAGCGGGCTAGCCATTATCTCCGCCGACGATTTGACCGACGCCGCCAAAAAGGTCGTAGCGTCCATCGCCTAGCCAGTTGGCTGGGCTTATCGCCCGCCAAAACTCAACCCACTTAATTTCCGAACCAGACTCCAGAATCAATCTACATACACTATGAGTATCCTTATCAATCGCGAGACCCGCGTCCTATGCCAAGGCATCACAGGCAAGGCGGGCATGTTTCATACCAAGGGCTGTAAGGAATACGGCACGAAAATGGTCGGTGGTGTGACGCCGGGCAAATCAGGAGAAACCGTGGAAGGACTGCCGGTCTTCGATACAGTCGAGGAGGCCGTCAAGCAGACAGGCGCAAATGCGTCTATGATTTTTGTACCACCCGCCTTCACCGCTGACGCAATCCTCGAAGCAATCGATGCGGGGATCGGTGTAATCTGCGCAATCACCGAGGGAGTACCCGTGATCGACATGGTGCATGTTTACGATCGAGTGAAGCGAAGCAAATCGATTCTGATCGGACCGAACTGCCCAGGAGTCATTACCCCAGGTGAATGCAAGATTGGGATTATGCCCGGATACATCCACAACCCCGGAAAAGTAGGCATCATGTCCCGTAGCGGCACGCTCACCTATGAAGCCGTATGGCAAACTAGCAACCTCAACCTCGGTCAATCCACCTGTGTCGGACTGGGTGGAGATCCCATTGTCGGTATGTCGTACATTGAGATTTTTGAGTTATTCCAAAAGGATGATCAAACCGAAGCCATTCTAATGATCGGCGAGATCGGCGGCGACGCCGAAGAAAGGGCAGCGGAGTATGTCCAAAAGCATGTGACCAAACCGGTGGCAGCCTTCATCGCCGGCCGAACTGCTCCGCCTGGCAAGCGGATGGGACACGCGGGCGCCATCATCACCGGCGGTAAAGGAACTGCCGCAGAAAAAGTAGCTGCCCTCGCGGCCGCAGGCATTGTGATCGCACACTCGCCAGCGGACATGGGGAAAGCCGTGGCAGAAGCTATCCAACGCAAGTAGGTGCATCGACCTCGTTCCCAAGCTCTAGCTTGGGAACGCACAATCCGGAAGCTCCCGCTTCCCAGCGCTGTAACGTCTCAACCTCTCACCTCCGCACGCTTAGCAGTGCTGAAGCCGCCA
>Ga0105049_10007106_pt1 | contig 13013 bp, 11 predicted proteins | sample MAT06_FD_78087 | JGI IMG/M metagenome (GOLD analysis project Ga0105049, IMG submission 78087) | Freshwater microbial communities from Lake Fryxell liftoff mats and glacier meltwater in Antarctica - MAT-06 | ecosystem: Environmental > Aquatic > Freshwater > Ice > Liftoff microbial mat | place...
GCCATGCGGGTCGGCTTCCAGCATGTGCGGCAGTCGCCCCGGATGCGCGCGGTCGTGCTGCGCATCTTCATCTTCTTCCTGCACTCCAGCGCCTTGCTCGCCTTGCTGCCACTGATCGCCCAGCGTCTGCACGGCGGCGGCCCGGCGCTGTTCACCGTGATGATGTCGGCAATGGGGGCTGGCGCCATCCTGGCCGCGCTGCTGTTCCCGCGCTGGCGCAAGAGATACAGCCACGACCAGTTCGTGCTCTACGGCACCCTGGTGCATGCCGCCGCCACGGCGGTGATCGCGCTGGTGCCCGAGCCATGGGTGGCGGTGCCCGCCAACTTCATCGCCGGCATGGCGTGGATCTCCATTGCCAACACGCTCGCCACCGCCGCGCAACTGGCCCTGCCCAACTGGGTGCGCGCGCGTGGCATGTCCGTCTACCAGATGGCGTTGATGGGCGGCACCGCCTTCGGCGCGCTGCTGTTCGGCCAGATCGCGTCGATGAGCAGCGTGCCGACGGCGCTGCTGGCGGCGTCGGCGCTGGCGCTGCTGCTGAGGCTGGCGACCCACCGTGTGACGGTGGAAGGCGAAGACGTCGACTTCAGCCCGACCCCACCGCGCGCCGCGCCCGATGTGGCCATCGAGATCGGCGCCGACGAAGGCCCGGTGATGGTGACGCTGGAGTACCTGATCGATCCGGCCCGCGCCGCCGAATTCTCGGCCGTGATGCAACTCACACGCGCCGCAAGGCTGCGCCAGGGCGCTTTGTCATGGGGCCTGTTCCGCGACACCTCGGTGCCCGGCCGCTACGTCGAATACTTCCTCGACGAGACCTGGATCGAGCACCTGCGCCGGTTGGAGCGTTTCACCGCCGCCGACGCCGGCCTGCGGGCCCGCCGTCTGGCCTTTCACCTCGACGCCGGAGCGCCGCTGCTGCGGCGCTACGTGGCCGACTCCGTGAGCGCGGCGACAGCCGGACCGCACTGAACCGGCCGCGCGCTGCGCCAAAATGGCTGCGCCATCCTTCCTGCCGCAGCACCGCCCTCCACACCATGAACCCGCACAACCCTTTCGACTGGAACGGCGGCTACCCGAGCCGCCGCCTGCCCGTCTTCGCCCGCAACATGGTGGCCACCTCGCACCCGCTGGCCGTGCAGGCGGGCTTGCGCATGATGGCGAGCGGCGGCAACGCAGTCGACGCCGCGGTGGCCGCCGCGGCCGTCATGACCATCGTCGAGCCCTGCAGCAACGGCCTCGGCTCGGATGCCTTTTGCATCGTCTGGGACGGCCAGGAACTGCACGGCCTGAATGCCTCGGGCCGCGCGCCGATGGGCTGGACGCCGGCCTACTTCCAGCGCAAGTACGGCGACGCCGCCACGGCGCCGCCGGTGCGCGGCTGGGACTCGGTCACCGTACCGGGCGCCGTGTCGTCCTGGGTCGCGCTGGCCGTGCGCTTCGGCCGCCTGCCGCTGGCGCAGTTGCTTGAGCCGGCGATCGACATCGCCGAGCGTGGCTTCGCCGTGCCGGTGGTGATCGCTGAAAAGTGGGCCGCCGCCGCGCAGGTGGAGGCACTCACCTCGCAGCCCGGTTTTGCCGACACCTTTCTGCCGCGCGGCCATGCGCCCGCGGTCGGTGAACTGCACCGCATGCCAGGCGCGGCGCGTGCGCTGCGCGCCATCGCCGCGACCCAGGGCCTGGCCTTCTACGGCGGCGAGATTGCCGAGGCGCTGGCGCGCCAGTCGCATGTGCAGGGCGGCGCGCACACGGTGGCCGATTTCGCCAGCTACCAGCCCGAGTGGGTGGGTCCCATCGGCATGGACTACAGGGGCGTGCGGCTGCACGAGATTCCGCCGAACGGGCAGGGCATCTCGGCGCTGATGGCGCTGGGCATGCTCAGGCACTTCGACATGCCCTCGCTGGCGGTCGACAGCGTGGCCTCGCAGCATCTGCAGATCGAGGCGATGAAACTCGCCTTCGCCGACACTTACCGCTTCGTCGCCGAACCGGCGGGCATGGAGGTCAGCGCCGCGCAGTTGCTGGACGACGACTACCTGGCCGAACGCGCCAGGCTCATCGACCCGACCCGCGCCCAGGATTTCGGCGCCGGCAACCCCGCCAGGGGCGGCACCATCTACCTGACCACGGCCGACGAGAGTGGCTTGATGGTCAGCTTCATCCAGAGCAACTACATGGGTTTCGGCTCCGGCGTGGTGGTGCCCGACTACGGCGTCAGCCTGCAGAATCGCGGCCATGCCTTCAACCTCGACCCCGCCAGCGCGAACGTGGTGGCGCCCGGCAAGCGGCCTTTCCACACCATCATCCCGGCGTTCGTCACACGGAATGGCCAGCCCCTGATGAGCTACGGCGTGATGGGTGCGAACATGCAGCCGCAGGGCCATCTGCAGACGCTGCTGCGCATGGTGGACCACCGGCAGAATCCGCAAGCCGCCTGCGACGCGCCGCGCTGGCGCTTCAACGCCGGGCTGGAGATCAATGTCGAAGCCGGCATGGACCCGGCCACCGTGGCCGGGCTGGCGGCGCTCGGCCACCGCATGGAAGTCATCCAGGACAGCTACCAGGACTTCGGCGCCGGCCAGTTCATCTGGCGCCTGGGCGACCCGGCGGTGGAAGGTTACGCCGCCGCCAGCGACCCGCGGCGCGACGGCCAGGCCTCGGGGTTCTGAGGCGTGCGCCTGGCCGCGCCCGCCTCGCCGCTGTTCCCCGGCCTGCTGTTCGCCGCGCTCGGCGCAGTCGCGTTTTCGGGCAAGGCCATCATCGCCAAGCTGGCCTACCGGCACGGCGTCGACGCCATCACGCTGGTGATGTACCGCATGCTGTTCGCGCTGCCGATGTTCGTGGCGCTGGCCTGGTGGGCGAGCCGGGGCAAGCCGGCCCTGCACCGGCGCGACTGGATGGCGGTGCTCGGGCTGGGCTTCACCGGCTACTACCTGGCGAGCACGCTGGACTTTGCCGGCCTGCAGTACATCAGCGCCAGCCTGGAGCGGCTGATCCTCTACCTCAACCCGACGCTGGTGCTGCTGCTGGGATGGCTCTTCTTCCAGCAGAAGGTCTCGCCGCGCCAGTTGCCCGCGCTGGCCGTCAGCTACACCGGCGTGCTGCTGGTTTTCGGCCACGAGCTAGGCGCCACCGGCCCGCATGCCGTGCTGGGCGCCGCGCTGGTGTTCGGCAGCGCGGTCAGCTACGCGCTCTACCTGAGCTTCAGCGGGCGCGAGGTCAGCCGCCTCGGCGCGCTGCGCCTGACCGGGCTGGCCAGCACGGTGGCCTGCGTGCTGTGCATCGCGCAGTTCCTGCTGCTGCGCCCGCTGGCCGCCGCCGTGGTGGCGCCGCAGGTGCTGTGGCTGTCGCTGCTGAACGCGGTGCTCTGCACGTTCGCGCCGGTGCTGATGGTGATGATGGCCATCGAGCGCATCGGCGCCACGCTGACCGCGCAAACCGGCATGATCGGCCCGTTGTCCACGCTGTTGATGGGCGTGCTGATACTCGGCGAACCGATGAATGCATGGATAGGCGCCGGCACCCTGCTGGTGCTGGCCGGCGTCTGGCTGCTGGCGCGGGCCAGGTAGGCCGGACGAACACATCGAAAAAACCTGAAGGATACGTGCATGGATCTCGGCATCAAGGGCAGATGGGCGCTGGTGTCCGCCGCCAGCAAGGGCCTGGGCAAGGGCTGCGCGGCGGCGCTGGTGCGCGAAGGCGTGAACGTGGTCGTCACCGCGCGCGGGCTCGAAACGCTGATGGCCACGGCTGCGGAACTGCAGTCGCTGAACCGTGTTGTCAAGGTGGTGCCGGTGGTCGGCGACATCACGTCGCCCGCCGGCCGCGCGGCCGCGCTGGCGGCCTGCCCGCAAGTCGACATCCTGATCAACAACGCCGGCGGCCCGCCGCCCGGCGACTTTCGCGACTGGAGCCGCGACGACTGGATCAAGGCGCTCGACGCCAACATGCTGACGCCCATCGAACTGATCAAGGCGGTGGTCGACGGCATGGCCGAGCGGGGTTTCGGGCGCGTGGTGAACATCACCTCGGCGGCGGTGAAGGCGCCGATCGACATCCTCGGGCTGTCGAACGGCGCGCGTTCCGGCCTCACCGGCTTCGTCGCCGGGCTGGCGCGGCAAAGCCGGCTGGCTTCGCGCAACGTCACCATCAACAACCTGCTGCCGGGGCCCTTCGACACCGACCGCCTGCGCACCACCGTGCTCGGGGCGGCGCAGAAGAGCGGCCAGTCGCTCGACGCGCTGCTCGACGCCCGGCGCAAGACGAATCCGACCCAGCGTTTCGGCCACAGCGACGAGTTCGGCGCCTACTGCGCCTTCCTGTGCAGCCAGCATGGCGGCTACGTGACAGGGCAGAACCTGCTGATGGACGGCGGCGCCTACCCGGGCACCTTCTGAGGCGCGCACCGTGAACGCGTCAGATGCCCGGCGCGCCCAGCGCGATGAACTGATGGCGCTGGCCGAGGCGCTGGCGCTGCGGATCGAACCCCGCTCACGCGAGATCGAGGCCCGGCGTTCGCTGCCGCCCGACATCGCCGAGGCGCTGGCCGCGGCCGGCCTGTACAGGCTGCTGACGCCGCGCGTCTACGGCGGCGGGCAGGTGCATGTCGCCACCTTCTTCGACGTCATCGAAAGGCTGGCGCGCAGCGATGCGTCGGCGGCCTGGTGCGCCTTCATTTCCAGCACCGCGGGCGTGCTGGCGGCCTACCTGCCCGAAGCCGAAGCGGCCGCCATCTTCAGCCGACCCGGGCTGAAGGCCGCCGGTGTTTTTGCGCCACGCGGCCAGGCGCGGCCGGAAGTGCTGGACGGCGTGGCGGGCTACCGCGTCAGCGGCGTCTGGGCCTGGGGTTCGGGCGCGCTGAATGCCGACGTCATCAGCGGCGGCTGCGTGGTGCCGGGCGCCGACGGCACGCCGAAGGTCCTGTCGATGCTGTTCGAACGCGCCCAGGTGCGGCTGCTGGACAACTGGGACAGCGTGGGCCTGTGCGGCAGCGGCAGCGGCGAGTTCGCGGTCGATGCGGTGTTCGTGCCGGCGTCTCGCACGGCCTCGCTGTCCGACGAGCCGGTGGTCGCCGGCACGCTGTACCGATTCCCGGTCTTCGGGCTGCTGGCGGTGGCGATAGCCGCGGTGTCGTCGGGCATCGCCCGTCATGCCATCGACAGCCTGGTGGCGCTGGCCGCCCACAAGGTGCCGCAGGCCGGCAGCCGCACGCTGGCCGAGCGCGCCGCCGTGCAGGATGCCGTGGCGCGCGCCGAGGCGCAGTGGCGCGGCGCGCGCGCCTTCCTGATGGAGGCCGTGCACGCGGCCTGGGACGTGGCCGAGCACACCGGCGCCATCCCGGTCGAGCAGCGGCGTGACCTGCGGCTGGCCGCCACCCACCTGGCGCACGCCGGCGCGGCGGTGGTAGACCGCATGTTCACGCTGGGCGGCGGCCACGCCGTCTCGGGCGATTCGCCGCTGCAACGCTGCCTGCGCGACGCCCACGTGGCGACCCAGCACATGATGGTGAGCGAGTCCACCTTCGAACTCACCGGCCGGCTGCTGCTGGGGCTGCCGACACAGACCGCGATGCTGTGATGCCCGCCGGCATCGGGGCCGGGGTCGCGCAGACGCACGATGGGCGCGCGGGGCAAGCAATGTGTCTGGCGGGCAGCGGCATCCAGTGTGCTGCGGGATCTCGCGGCCGCAGGCAGGTGCAAGGGGGCCAGTCTGCGGCCTGCCCAAAGGGCCGTCAGACGTCGATGCAAAGCACGCCGTTGCGTGCCCGCGAACAACACAGCGCCACGCGTGACCGTCGTTCGTCGGCGGACAGGCAATGGTCGAAGTGCTCGGGTTCCGCACCGCCTTCGCCTGCCGTCCAGCCCACCACGCAGCTGCCGCACAGCCCCTGTTCGCAGGACGTGGGGACGTCGATGCCGATGTCGTGCAGTGCCTCCACTGCCGTCTGGTCGGCGCGCACCGGCACGGTCAGGCCGCGCCGCAGCAGTTGCAATTCGAAGGGCCGGCCCGGCGCCGCGGCCGCACTGCCCGCCGGCACGGCGAAGTGCTCGGCGTGCACGGCCTGCCCGCGCCAGTGCGCGGCAGCCTGTCGCGCCGCCAGCATGAAGCCGCCGGGCCCGCACAGGAAGAGGTGGCCGCCATCGGAGTGCGGGGCCAGCAGGCCGGCGAGATCGATTTTCTCCGGCGCGGCAGAGTCGTCGAAATGCAGACGCACATGAGGCGCCAGCGCCGCCAGTTCCGCCGCGAAGGCCAGGTGGGCGCGGCTGCGTGCGAACACGCAGAGCGTGAAGGCGCGGCCCTCGGCCGCCAGCTGCTGCGCCATCGCCAGCAGCGGGGTCAGGCCGATGCCGCCGGCGAGCAGCAGATGGTGGCGCGCTTCGCCGCGCAGCGGGAAACTGTTGCGCGGCGTGCTGATGGGCAGCAGCTCGCCTTCGCGCACCTGCCCGTGCAGCGCGGCCGAGCCGCCGCGCCCGGCCGGCTCGTGTTTCACGCCGATCAGGTAGCTGTGCACCGGCCCGCCGTCAGGCGCCGCCCTGGCCAGCGAATACTGGCGCTTGAAGCCGCCCGGCGTGTGCAGGTCGATGTGCGCGCCTGCCGCGTAACCGGGCAATGTGCGGCCCCAGGGGTGAACCAGTTCGAAGCTGCTGATCTCGGACGTGTGCGGCGTGATGCGATGCACGCGCACGGTGAGGATGCGGTCAGGCATCGGGTTTCAAGCCTCGCGCGCCATGTCCGGCGACCAGCCACGTGTTTTTCCCGGGTTCATCAGCCCCATCGGGTCGGCGCGTTTCTTGAACTCGATCTGTGCGCTGTCGATGGCCTTCATGCCACCGTCCTCGATGGTGACGACATGCGGGTTGAAGACCGTGCAGCCGTCGGCTTCGATCTCGGCGATCAGCTCGTACTGGCGTTCGGCGCCGGTCCAGCGCACCAGCAGGATCGCGAAGGTGGCAGCCTCGCCGTGCATCATCGCGAACTCCTGGTGCTGCCAGACCTCGTCGCCCCAGCGCGCCATCTGGCGCAGCACCACGCCGGGGTCGAAAGGCTGCGGATAGGCCACCTGCAAATAGGTGAACGAACGGTCCGCCTTCAGAACCTGCAGCGTGGTGTGGTTGTAGGCGCATTCGCTGGCCGGCGGCAGGCCGGCGGCCCGGAGTTCGGGCTCGTGCATGGCCAGAGAGACCGTGCCGCCGTGGCTCGCCACCCGGCGGCGGAATTCATCCATCGCCGGCGGCGCGATCATCGCGAACAGGGCATGCCGGTCGGCCGGAAAGTGGGCCTGCAGCGCCGTGTAATAAGGCGCGAAACGCCGGTCCACGGCCGACATCAGAAAGCTCGGCAACCCTCCCGCCGCCATCGCACAGTCCAGCACCTGGCCGTAGGCGGGAAACAGCGCGATCACGTGCACCCAGTCGACCGCAGGGCTGAGGGCGACCTCCAGCTCGGTGATGATGCCGTTGCTGCCGTAGGCATGGTGCACCTGCTGGATGTCGTCACCGTAGAGTTCGATCACCCGCGGTTCGGCCTCGACGGTGACGACCCGGCAGCGCAGCAGGTTGCCGCTGTCGCGCAGCACGCCGTGCGCGGTGGAGCCCACGCCGCCGAAGCCGCCCGCCACGAAGCCGGCGATGGTGGCCACCTGCCAGGTGCTGGGCCACAAACGCAGTGCCTGGCCGGTTTCCCGCACCGCGAGTTCGATGTCCAGCAGGCGGGCGCCGGCCTGCGCCGTGACGCGGCCAGGCTGGATGTCCAGCACGCGCATCATCTCCGTGCAGTCGAGCACCAGCCCGCCCGCCAGCGGCACGCACTGGCCGTAGTTGCCGGTGCCGGCGCCGCGCACCGTGATGGGCACGCGGTGGCGCGCGGCCACCGCGGCGATGCGCAGCACCTCGGCCTCGGTGCTGGGTTTGACCACCAGGTCGGCCACGCAGCCGGCCAGCTGTTCAGCCAGGATCGGGCTGTACCAGTGGAAGTCCTTCGACAGCAGGCGGCGCTGGCGTTCATCGCTGACGACGTTCAGACCTTGAAGTTCGCCAGCGATGGCTGCCCAGTTCGCATCGTCGCGCACGCCGTGGCCGCTGGCGCCTGTGATGGGTGCGGGCGGGATGGCGGCGGCCGGGATGGCGGCAAGCAGTGGGGTCGGGTCCATCGTGATTTCAAGCCCGCAGGTCGTCGAGCTCGCGGAAGTCGGGCAGCGTGGCGTCGGCAATGCTCAGGCGCTGGCCGGCGCGCAGCACCACGCGGCCGACCGCTGGCCGGCTCAGCACCTCGGCGCTGTTCCGGCCCGGGTGCAGCACCAGATCGGCCGGCGCGCCGGGCCGCAGCACGCCGTCCCAGGCCAGGCCCAGCCGCTCGGCCGGCGTGCGCGTGACGGCCGCCGCCCAGCAAGGCACGGCGTCGTCGAGCTGTGCGGCCAGCGCGGCCAGCGCCAGCGTCTGCAGCGGGTCGAGATCACCGGCGGGGAAGAATGGGTCGCGGTGGTTGTCGGAGCCGAAGGCCACGTCGATGCCACGCGCCCGCGCTTCGTGCACCGGCAGCAGGCCGCGCCGGCGCGGTGTGGTCAGCGGCGGTGCTGCGCTGCTGTCCTGCAGGTGCAGGTTGGTGTAGGGCAGGCAGACCAGAGCGATGCCGGCCTCGGCGACGGCGTCGAGCGTGTGGTCGCGTTCTGCATCCGTCGTGGCCGACAGCAGGCAGGCATGGCCGCAGACCGTGCGTGCGCCGTAGCCGCGCTCTCGCGCCAGCCGCGCCACCACCGGCAGGTTGGCGATGGCCGGCGCCAGATGTTCATCGACATGGAAGTCCAGCCTCAGGTCGAAACGCTCGGCCAGGTCGAAGGCCGCCGGGATCAATGCCGCCACATGCGGCGACGGGTAGACGAAGATGCCGAGCACGCCCCGGGCAGCGGCCACCGCGCGGCCCAGCGCTTCGGCCTGCACTGGATCGGCCAGCAGGTCGATGGTGGCGAGCGAGGTGGGCAGCAGTTCGATGCGGCCCTGCCACTCGTCGCGCAGTTCCTGCAGCACCCGCCAGGCCAGCGGGCCGTCGGGCGCCGACCAGTCGGCGTAGCTCAGCAGCGCACGGGTGCCATGGGCCAGCGCGCTGCGCAGCGCAAAGCCCATGCGGGCGCGTAACTCGAGGGCCGTCCAGCGCCCGCAGTCGGCGTGCACGGCGTCGATGGCGCGGAACAGATTGCGTTCGACCTTCAGCCCCGCCGCCAGCAGGTCGCCCTTGTCGAGATGGGTGTGCGGGTCGACGAAGGCCGACAGCAGTGCGGCGCCCCGCAGGTCGAACACCGGCGCATCGCCCAGCGGCGCGGACTCGACGGCCGCGATGCGGCCATCTTCCAGCAGCACGGAAACTCTGCCAGGTGCGGCCTTGTCGAGCAAGTCGGGCGGCACGCTGGCGTGCGCCAGCCAGCAGCGCCGGGGTAACTCTTCGGGCAGCAAGCTCATCGCGGAAGGCGGAGTTAACAGCGCAGTGGACGGCGGAGCAGAAGCGCTGCGGTCCGGGTTTGCGGCGGCAAGCGGGCGCTGCTCAAGACCAGGCCGGGGGATTGCCCAGCCGCGCCAGATCGTAGCGGTCGACTTCTTCGAGCAGTTCGACAAAGCGGCTCGACACGAAGTCGAGCACCGCGTGGCCCTTTTCCGCACTCGCCAGCGTGGCGTCGCCGCAGGCGCCCAGCGGGTTCAGGTCCTGTGTCTGCCAGCCGAGCTTGCCTTTGGGCGTGATCGACAGATAGCGGTTCTCCACGGCCAGGGTTTCGGTCAGCGAGACGAAGTTCTGCCGTCGATCGGCCTTCACGTCGTTCGGTGTCAGCGCCATCATCAGCGAGGTTTCGAGGTCGCCAGCATGGATGCCGTGCACCATCTCGCGCTCGTCGAACATGCCCGCCGGCAGGCCCAGCGTGTACCAGTTGGCGGCCACCACCATCAGCCCGTGTTTTTCACGCAGGTCGCGCGTCACGATGTCCATCACGCTCATCTGGCCGCCGTGGCTGTTGAAGAGCACCAGTTTCTTCACGCCGCTGCGCGCCACGCTGGCGCCGAGATCCATCCAGAGGTTGATCAGGGTGGTGGCCGACAAGGTCAACGTGCCCGGGTAGCGCGAATGTTCGTTGCTCTTGCCATAGGCCACGGTGGGCAGGAAGAGCGCGGGCAGGGTGGCCGGCAGCTTGGGCACGGTGGCGCGCACCACACCGTCGATGATGGCGGTGTCGGTCGACATCGGCAGGTGCGGGCCGTGCTGCTCGGTGGCGGCGATCGGCAGCACGGCGATCAGGCGGTCGCGGTCCAGCATCGAGAGGTGTTCGCTGGTGTGGTCTGACCAGTAGTGGCTGTGCAGCGTGGGCATTCGGAAGGTCCGGTTGGCGCGGCGTGGGCCGACAGCCCCGAGTCTAGAAGCGAAGCGCCATCGCGCGCTCGGCCAGGCCCATGTCAGCGGTTCGACCGCGCCGACACCACGATGCCGCCGACGATCAGCCCGAAGGCCAGCGCGTGGAAGGGCTGCGGCGCCTCGCCCAGCAGCCAGGCCGAAAGCACGGCGGCGAACAGCGGCGTCAGGTTGTTGAAGAACGCGGCCAGCGCGGGCCCGCCCTCGGCCACGCCCAGGCCCCAGCAGCGGTAGGCGGCGATCGACGCGCCCAGCGAGACGTAGAGCAGCGCGGCGGCCAGGCCCCAGCCCCATTGCACCGGAGCGACACCGGCCAGTTGTTCACCGGCCGTGAACAGGCTCGCCGCCGCCACCCCGAACAGGGCCTGGATCAGCAGGAAGCCGGCCCAGTCCCAGTCGGGCCGCTGTTCGCCGCGCATCGAGGCCGGCGGCCGCGCCAGCAGCCAGCTGTAAAAGGCCCAGCCGATGACGGCCAGCAGGATGAGCAGGTCGCCGGGCACGAAGTGCACCATCAGCAGGTTGCTCAGCGAGCCGCGGCCGATCACCAGCAGCACGCCGGCCAGGCCGAACACCGCGCCGGCCAGTTGCGGGCGCGTCGGCCGCACGCCGTAGAACAGCGCGCCCACCGCCAGCATCCAGACCGGCATGCTGGCCGCCACCAGCGTCACGTTGATCGGCGTCGAGGTCACAAGCGCCAGGTACTGCAACGAGTTGAAGGCGCCGACGCCGAGCACGCCCACCGCCAGCAGGTAGCGCCAGCGCTGGGTGATGCGTGACAGCGGCAGCAAGGCGCGCCAGGACAGCGGCAGCAGGATCAGGATGACCAGCAGCCAGCGCATCAGGTTCAGCGTGAGCGGCGGCACCTGGCCCACCATCAGCCGGCCGACCACCGCGTTGCCGGCCCACAGCAGGGGCGGCAGCGTCATCAGGAACACCAGGCGCGGCGTGAGTGTCATGTCGGCCGCGGCCGCATGGTGCCGCAGTTCCAGCATTGTTCGAAAGGCCCTTCGACGATCTCTTCGCAGCCGGCGCAGGCCCAGCGGTGCACGGGCGCGTGGCTCCACTCGTGCAGCAGTGTCTGGGCCTGTGCGAACTGCGCCTCGTCGTCCACCCAGACCTCGGGCAGGCACTGATCGGGCGGCACGTGGCCCACGCTGCCCGACGCATAGGCCCGCTGCACGCTGGCGGCCACGCCGGCCGAGCCGAGCTGGTCGGCCCACAGTGTGGCCAGGGCGAGGTTGGGGGCTTGCAGCAGACGTTTCATGGGACGCGCATTGTGGTGCAGATGAGGCGGACCTGACCCGGCGCCGCGCACCGCCTTGGCCGCCGTGTGAGGTGCGCGGCCTGCAGGGCGCGGCCGCTTCGCGTAATCTCGCTCCCCCGCAGTCAGCAACCGAGGAACCCCATGTCGCGCGCCATCCAGATCACCGAATTCGGCGGCCCCGAGCAACTCAGGATGGTCGACCTGCAGGTCGGCGAGCCGGGCCCGGGCCAGATCCGCATTCGCCACCACGCCTGCGGGCTGAACTTCATCGACGTCTACCAGCGCACCGGCCTGTACCCGAACGCGCTGCCGCTGACGCTGGGCATGGAAGGCGCGGGGATCGTGGAAGCCGTGGGCGAGGGCGTCACCCACCTGAAGGTGGGCGACCGTGCCGCCTACGCCAGCAACCCGCCCGGCAGCTACAGCGAGCTTCGACTGATACCCGCCACGACGGTATGCCGCCTGCCCGACGACATCGCCTTCGACACCGCCGCCGGCATGATGCTGAAGGGCCTGACGGCGCAGTACCTGCTGAAGAAGACGTTGCCGGTAGAGGGTCTGCAGCACGGTGACTTCGTGCTCTTCCATGCTGCGGCCGGCGGCGTCGGACTGATCGCCTGCCAGTGGGCGAGGGCGCTCGGCCTGCAGCTCATCGGCACGGCGGGCGGCGCGGCCAAGTGCGCGCTGGCACTCGAGCATGGCGCCGCGTTTGCCATCGACTATTCGAGCGAGGACTTCGTCTCCCGCGTCAGGCAGATCACCGGCGGCAGGGGCGTGAAGGTGGTCTACGACTCGATCGGCAAGGACACTTTCGAAAAAAGCCTGGACTGCCTGCGGCCCTTCGGCCTGATGGCCAGCTTCGGCAACGCCTCCGGCCCGGTGCCGCCGTTCGCCATCGGCGCGCTCGGCGCCAAGGGTTCGCTCTACGTGACGCGGCAGACCCTGTTCACCCACATCGCCACGCGAGACAGCGCGCAGGCGATGGCCGACGAACTGTTCGCGGTGGTGCAGAGCGGCGCGGTGAAGATCCGCATCGACCAGCGTTACCCGCTGGCCGAGGTGGCGCGGGCGCACCGTGACCTGGAAGCGCGCAAGACCACGGGTTCGACGGTGCTGATGCCCTGAAGGCCAAAGCACTCTCGTGCCATTTTTCAATGGTCGAGCAGGTTTTGATGGTCGGCGACGGCCCGTTGCTGCAATTCGCTGGGCTGACCTGGGTGACCGCAATTCAGCGTAAGGGCTCGTGAGGAAATAACTTGGACATTTGGCCGCTGGATTGGGATGCGATGCAAGGCGCGAAGTGCGCCGTGTGGCGAGCCACACAAGCGATTCGCAACGCCGCAGCGCGCCCAAGGCC
>Ga0105049_10007109_pt1 | contig 13009 bp, 10 predicted proteins | sample MAT06_FD_78087 | JGI IMG/M metagenome (GOLD analysis project Ga0105049, IMG submission 78087) | Freshwater microbial communities from Lake Fryxell liftoff mats and glacier meltwater in Antarctica - MAT-06 | ecosystem: Environmental > Aquatic > Freshwater > Ice > Liftoff microbial mat | place...
ACTAATCAAAGCACTTGGGAGTATTCTATTTATCTTCAAAATCATCATGAAAATAACCCCTACCTATTTTTCAAAGAAGCAGGGGGGCGGGAAAATGAGAAATTGGAGAACTTTCTGGAGGAAGTTCTAGAGAGGCGACCATCACTTATAGAAGTTAGCAATATCTTACAAAATTGGTGTGAAGAAATTGATCAAGGATATCGTCTGACTAAAATTACAATTTAATAAATTCGTTAGATAACATTCTACTAGAGGATCCGACTGTGGTTGACAATTCTTCACAAAAATCTTCTTCAAGACAAACTGAAAGACAGCGAAAAGTACGTAAAATTTTAAGGAATCTAAGATATTTAGTAGGTTTATCTGGGGCAGGCTACGGAGCGAGTCAGCTAATTGAGAATCTGCGAAGTGGCGAAATTTGGGAAGCATTAATATATGCATTACTTACTATTATCGCTGTAGTTCTAGCTGTTGGTTTGACATTTATTCGAGATGTTCTCAATCAGGTTCTAGACAAAGTTGAAGAGCTATTGCAAGCAAAGGTAGAACCCCTAGCTACTTGGATTGTTGAGCAACTAACTAATTTAGTACTGGTGACTTGGTCAACAGTAGTTTTAATCTCAAAAGGCTTTTGGTGGAGGACAACAGCAAAATTTAAAAGTAACTATTATGATTACCTAATTAATATCTATAAAACCTATCGTTATAGAGATCCAAGAATGGGGGGGGCAGTAACTCTAGATTTAGATAAGGTCTTTGTTAAACCACGAGTGTCTCTAGAGTATCCCGACACTATATCTTCCAGTCCAATTAGAAAGCAAGATAATTATGAAGAACGGAGTATCTGGCAATTTCTAGCAAAGAGTCGCTTTCAAAGAGCCTACCGTCGCATAGTATTACTGGGTCCTGCCGGATCGGGAAAAACAACATTATTAGAACACTTAACCTTAATCTATGCTGAAAAAACTCACTCTAAACAACATGGCGAAGCGCCTAATCTAATACCTGTTCTTCTACCTCTTTGGCAAGTGCACAACTGGGTTTTAGAGGAACCTGCTATTGATTTGCCCAAAATAGTCGCACGGCGGCTTAGTGATGAGCAATTTCACTCGCCGTTTAGCCTTCACCTGCAGTGGTTCCAAACAATGTTAAAGCTTGGAAAGTGTTTGATCTTACTAGATGGACTAGACGAAATAGCAGATATAGATGAACGCCATCAAATTGGCGATTGGCTAGACCGGCAAATGAGAACCTACTCCAAGGCGTTGTTTATTATCACTTCTCGAAGTGATGGGTATCTCAATCCTCCTCTGCAAGAAGTAGGGATGCATTTGGAAATTAAATCTTTTAATCTCAAACAAAGGCAAGAATTAATCTACAATTTGTATTTACAAAATACAATTTTAAGCCAAAATTCAGATAACCCAGAATCATTAGCGGAATCAAGGCAAAAGCAGCTAACAGATGATATTCAAAATCATTCTGAATTAGAGGATATGGCAAGGAACCCTCTATTCTTAACCATGATGGTAGTTGTTCATGATCGTCAAGGAGGCAACCTACCAGCTTCAAGAATAGAGCTATACGATAAGATTTTAAAAGCACTTCTCGGTAGAAGAGGAAATGCTAAGAGTGTTTCTAATGTACTGGAGCTAGAAGAGGAGCGGATCAAAATAATCTTAAAGTTTATAGCAATGGAACTAATGGAATCGGGAAAAGTGGTGTTTAGCTTAGATAGAGATATTGAATTGGTTCAAAAAATAGAATTATACTTATCTCAGATGAGTTGCCAATTTAATTTAGAAGCTTTTATTAAACATATAGAACAAATTACAGGAATTTTAGTCAAGAAAGAAAGTCAATTTCACGAATTTTTTCATCCAAGTTTTCAAGAGTACCTAGCATCGTCTTACATAGAAAGTCTTAATCAAAAAAATATTTTTTTAGAAAAAATACATGAATCCTGGTGGCACGAAACACTTTTCTTATACTCTACTAAGAATGATGTATCTGAATTCATTTATGAATTGCTAACCAGTGAAAATCTTTCACCTAATTCGCTAACTTTTATTTGCGAGTTCATTGAAGAGAACTCAAAAATTGACTCTTCTCAAAGACAGGAATTAAAAGATCACTTTAACGACTGCCTTGAATCTAACAATTCTGAGGTTTTTAAGCTTTGGACAGAAGGAAAACTATCACGACGATTAAAGAAGCTATCAAATAAGTTTGAGGGAAAAGTAATTGATGTAAATTTCATAACTTGTGCAGAATATCAACTTTTTATCGATGAAAATACTAGTGGCGATAGCTGCCCTTTACAATGGGAAGCATCTAGATTTTCTAGAGGTTTAGCTAATCATCCAGTCCTTGGAGTGACCAGCTATCAAGCTGAATCGTTTTGTCAATGGTTAAATAGAAGGTTTGAACGAGAAAGATTTTCACAAGGTTGTCGCTATAGATTATTAAATGAGGTTGAAGCTTCTGGAGAGCAAATTTCAAAGTTTGGATTTTGGTACAACAAGGGAAATTTAAATTTTTTAGCTACAGGAGCTTCCGAAGACTGGAATAGTTGGGAAAAATCGATACTTGAATTAGTCAAAAAAGATCTTCGGAGAGACTTGTTGCAAATAAAAGAGAGTATTAGGAATTTAGATACAATAGGCTTTACACGAGATCAACCTCGCAAAGATGGTTTAGACAGTATTTTTAGAACTGTTTTAAATAGTGATTTTGAAATTCAATTGAAATATTTAGATCTCTATAACCCTAATTTTCAAAACGTTATTGCTCATACAAAATCTAAGACTTTTGATATAAGAAAAAGCTTGAACCCTATTCAGGGAAAGAATACTGAGTTGATTCAGAGCCTTGGAGTTCTAAGCGAAATTCTTGGAAATAAAAAAATATTGCTAATTCCAAACAATCAACATATATTAGCAGCCTACTCCTTGTATGCTTTTCTACATGAAGTTGCTGAAGGCATAAATGGAAGATCTCATCTTTTGAAGGTTGGAGTTTCTAATTATAAGAACGCAAAGCTAGATGAAGATTTTATAAGTCACAAGAGAAAGCTACTGCATTCATATGCTTATTCCTTAGTTACATTGTATCGGAAGCAGTCAGGCTTTCCTGCCTGGGAGGGAATTCGTATTGTACGAGAGATTATTCCAAATGATAATTGAGTTTGCTCACTAAGTAGGTAGGTATGGAAAAAGTAAACACCCAAAACGTTATATGGACGGTGCAGATTTTTGGGTGTTTACTTTTTCTATGTTGAAGTGCTTAATTCAGGGTTATTGCCTTAGTAAAGGTAGTGGCAGCCCTTGAGGAACCTACAAATCGCCAATGCCAGGGTTCAAAACTAACACCTTGAAGATTATTAAGAGGAAATGATAATTCAAAACCAAATCTTGCAGCATTTTGTGTTAACCAGCGATAAGCTTCAGTCTCAGCGAAGGATGCGGAAAACTCTTTCTTAAGTAATCGCCCATCGGCTAAATCTAAAGCAAAGCCTGTATGGTGCTCACTATGACCAGGAGGAGCGCTAACTCTAGCCGCTGCTTCTGCTGAACCTAACTTTTGGATTTGTTCTTCAAATAACTTTTGCTGACGCTTAAACCCCCGAAATCCCGATGTTGGAATTAGCCAGATGCCCGCATCGCGGGCAGTATAAATCATATCCATTAAAGCTTTGCCAGCTTCTACATCCATCGTTTCAAAACGCTGATAGGAATCTCGACCGTAGCTACCAACAAGCATCAAATTAGCAGGATCAGCTTCTGAATAGGCTAGATGACCTAAATATGAATCCTCAGAAGATATTGGTTGATTGTGAGGTTCAAAATTAGGAGATGGAGAGGGAGCAGACACTGAGGGACTAGCCGTAATTGTTTGATTTTCTTCAATACTATCTAGGCTTATTTCAAGATCAAATGTCGTAGAACCACTAAGTGCCCAAACATAAATTTTATACTGCCCAGTTTCTGGTAACTCTTGTGTGGCTAGCAATTGATTATTAGGTGTATAGATTTGAGTGCAAAGGTTACTAGTAATGTTGTAAGTTACCCTTTGGTCTTCCCTTGCATTAAAGGTATATAAAACAGATTGACCAGCACGGATCTCATCTGACTTGACAATGGTATCACCACTATTTGGGATGTTAATAGAGCTTTGATTGAAGGCAGTTTCAGGACGTGTTTGACAAGTTTCTGATGTTCTCCTTGAATTCTCTGAACTAGAATTTCCTAATATATTGCTTAATACATGACGAGGAATAAGATCAACAACAAGAATCGATAAGGTAAGAACGATAGGAATAACTACTGCAAGAGTGAATTTAGAACGGATGAACGGTTTAGTCTTTCTCTTCATTTCGCATCACATTAGGAGTAATCTTTTATATCTTGTCAATCTTCTCGATTTTCCATATACCGTTGTCTAGCTTAAACTCTATCCGATAACTAGTCCGTTTCGGCCCAAAGGTTGTATACCTGTTGTTTAAGTTACCATTCACGTAAAACTTCACATCTTCTGTAATTACAGCATTGAGTGTTGCCCGATCGCTATTTATTGAAATATCACCAAGTGCCTCTACACCATTTGAAGGATATTCATAGTAAGCATTTTGCTGTTGCAAAGTACTAACTGATTCTAATGCTTTAGAGTATCGCTCGCCTGTTAGAAACTCTGACAAAATCTGGCTATTATAGTCGCGACCAAATACTTGAGCTTTGGCATCCAGCCACCGTCCAATTATGTCAATTGCCTGATTTTGGGTGAATGAAGAAGTGATTGTCGTCTGTGAAGAGGGTTGTTCAATTTGACTAGAGGGTTCAGAGGAGGGAGAGGAAGACTGCAATTCACCGAAACTCAAATCTAAGTTAAATGTAGTTGAGCCTTTAGCAACAGCAATTTGAATTGTATATGTTCCAGATTTAGGTAAAGTTGTATCGTTAAGTCTGCCGTTATCAACGTTAAAAATCCAAAGACAAATATCATCTTTAGTTTGATAATTTAACTTCTGACCTGCTTGACCTTCAAACACATATCCAAGATCATTATCCGCTTGCAACATGCCAGATTCTTGTGTGACCGTTTCCGCAGAAATAATAATTTTCTTAACATTTCCAGATTCCAATATTCCAGGCAGATTTGGACAACCTGATGGGTTTGGCAAGATATCATTACAACCATAGACAGCAAAAAATAAAGTAGCAAATAAATATATTTTCATGATTTTAATTAGTCCTATTTATTGGTTTATACACGCTTTCAAAACTAATTGCTGTCCGTTCGCTTAATTTTCGAGGCTAAAAGTATTTTTTTGTACTACTTTTTGGGGCTTTATTGAGAGGATTCTCAATAGCTCTCGCATAAAGTGACTCTTGAGGTTGTTCCGGGCATTCACTAAGATTTTCTAATCTCTCAAAAAGTGCATTGTTAGGTGGTTGAACATTCACTGCCTGATCATACTCAACAACAGCAACTGAGAGGACACTAAATAGAGCTATTTTCTTAAGATGCAAGTGTTTAAGAAGTCTTGTATAACTCTTAAGAAAGGAAAGCAAAATCTCATTTCTCCTAGCAGAAGTCACTCTAAGTTAAAGGTCTTGTAATTCTCGTTTTAAAGATTGTGCCCAAAACCAAAAGGGCAGTACTCCACCGATCCCCAGTGCTAATAGAACTAATAAAACCATTGAAAATCGGGTTGATGTAGGGAGCGATCGCCCAAAAACTTCGATCCTGTAAGACTTTGACTCAGATTCAACGGTTGTTCCATCAGCCACATTCACAGCTACATTTACCGTATGCCGTGAACCCCGATCAGCATTTGGTTCGGTATAGGTAATCTCGTATTCTCCGAGAAGAGCATCTAGAAAAAGCTTTAACTTATCTGCGATCGCCAGTGCATCCCCCGAAAATTCAGCAATACCACCAGTTCGCTGAGCAACTTCTGTTAATCGCGCTCGATCAACGAATTCTTCCTCAGGCACTTTACCTGTGCCTGAAGAAATATCTGCTCGTGTTGCAGCTCGTCCAAGCCTATATTTCTCCCCAAGTTGTTCTGGAGTTAAGCCATAGCCAAGTGTATGAACAATAATTTGAGGATTACGCCTTATTAGAGAAGTAAGATCCTCAAAATCTTGTGATTCATTAGGTTCAGTATGATAGCCATCTGAAAGCAAGACTACTGATAGACGAGGTGTGGGCTGACTAGAATCCTCAGGAATTATGAAGCGCGAATCATTTTGATTACCTAGAAATCGAATAGCTCGCCCTAGTGGCTCATAGAGATTGGTCGAAGCACATGGAGTAAGTTTTGATAGGTTATTAAGATAATTTTGCAGCTTGAATTCATTAGCAGCGAAGAATTTATTAAGTGAGTTCTCGTCAACACTGTAACCTTCACAACCCTGTCCAGGTTTTCCAAAAGGTACTATAGAAACCATTGTGTTAGGACCGCGATCAGCAAGACCATTTAGGAATTCTCTAATCGCTTGAATCGCACCTTCTAGCTTTGTTGTCCCCCGGATATCGAGTTTGCTCATACTACCGCTCATATCAAGCAGCACAAGTATCCAAGCTGGTGGAGGTTCAGTTTCTTGAGGGCTTCTCCAATCCGTAGGGTCAAATTCAAGAAGTTGGTTATCAACATTTAGTCTGAAATCAGTTTCATCTAACCCCATCAGAGGTTTACTATCTGAACCTGTAACTTTAATCCGTAGTGTCACACGATCCTCATTGACAGATGGATTCTGTACAATCTCTACCACTTGAGCTTGCACTTGATTAGCAGTTCCCAAATAGCCAATTAAGAATATAGGAACACTAAGCTTGCGGATCCAAAAAGCGATTGTAGTAGACAAAGCGAAAGATTGATTTACTATCGAACCTTTTCGAGTTGTTAGCATAAAATGTCAAAATGTAGTTGTGTTTTAGGTTTACAGGTTTGCTCGACGTCAAAGATATACCGTTTACTTGAATTTGATTGAAATATTGCTTGTCGGGAAAAAGCTTCGCTTCACGGTGGAGAATTTCAAGATAAGCCACATGACTCGGTAAATCTGGAATAAAAACATCAGATTCAGACGCTGATCCTATCGAAAGCTTGCCAGAAGCTGGTAGTTGGATAGATAGCCCTTCCTCAATTTGATCTGCCTCACTATCACTAACAAATTTAAGCAGTGTTTGATTAATGGATGGATAGTTACTTTGATGCTTGACATCATTTCCATATATTTCTGTATACTCAAATCCAGTTCCTGCCCTTAGAGCAGCCATGTAACTTGGAGAGGTAGAGAGGCTAAAGGCTAAACCCAAGAGAGCACCCAACAAGGAAAATCCGATTGGATCTTCAAGATTTCTAACCGATTCTGGTAGCTCTCCTGTAGCAAGACGAAGTAACTCAAACATTAAAGCAGCAGTAAATGACGCGATGCTTCCCGCGATTACACTAATCTTAAACCGTTTCCGAAAACGATGCTGATCGCCTGCTTCAATACTATACCAGCGCCAAGTTAGTCCTTCTGATATACCTACCGAACTACCAATTAATAACCAGCCTACCATCCTAACAATAAAAGTAGGAATAGCTAATTGAGGTAGAAATAGGATCTGTGAAATCCCACCTGAAATTAAACCTGCTAGTAGACCAAGACTGACAGCAGTACAAATTGGGAAACGTGCAACCCGCAAATTGAGTTTAGTCCGTGTCGGAGTACTCAAAAAAAGCTCATTAAGAACCATTCCAACAGCCAATGAAATTGCTACGCAGGGGAATAAGATAATTTCTGGAAATCGCAACAAGATACCCAGATCAGCAATAAAAAACTGTCCTAAATTCCAACCAATTAAAGCTGACGTGATTCCAGCTAAGATGTAGAGATAGATTCTCATATTTTCATTGACTCAACCCGATGTATCAGAAGGATCATTTGAAGATGGAGGAACAGTTCGCTCGCTCAATTTTTGAATGACTTCATTCAGTAGGTTGCAAGCTGTTGAAGTACAAGATACTTGAGTGGTGGAAGATAATTGGCTCAAAATCCCATCTGCTTGTCCCCCGTTTTTTTGTTGATATTGATATATTCTTACTATCCATCTGAGTTGGGCAGTCCTTACATTATTTTCTGATTCCGTTTCTAATATCGAAAAATTAAGCTCTTCTTGATTTGATGTCAGAATTTCATTAATGGCATCCTTAATGTTTTGATCAGAAACTTCAAATTGTTTATGAACCTCTTCGATAATTTCTTGAATCGTAGATTGAGTTTTGTCGAACTCTGTGACTGCTTTATTTTCCACCTCTGTTGGAACCTCAATATCAGTGAGATTCTGAGCACTATCTGTACTCGAAGATAATGCAGATGGTATAAAGGTAAGAGAGGAGGGTGTTCTGGATGGAGAAGGCATCTCAAGTGTGGGAGAATATGTTGCTGGGGAGTTAGTTGGTACAAACTTTTGATCAGCTTTTCCTCTTTGTTGCCAGATATCAAATATCACAAGCCCTAAGATAGGAGTCAGAATTAATGCAAATAGAATAACTAGCCAGAGTTTATTTTGCTCTGCCCAAGTATAAATTTTTTCAATAAACGTTATTTTTCGGGCAATTTGTTTATCCCAAATAGTATAGGTAGGCAATCTTAGAGAAGGAAAGTCTGCTTTTTTGAAAATTTCCGTTGGGACAGTTTTATGACTTAGATGATAGAAATAAGCAACAGCCTTATAACAATCAGCCGATTTGTCGAAATCTTTTTGAATTCGATTTTGTTGTCCTAACTCCTCCAAAAAGCTGGTGACCTGCTCATTCTTAGCTCTATCTTCTCTTGGGAGTACCTTCTTCCTAATGTTTTGATCGGATAAAGACGAACCCTCTTGTGTAGGACGAAGAACTTCGAGTAGTCTTTCTTGTGTCCAAAGACTTCCTTTAGAGAGGAATAACCATCGAGCAAATTCGCTTGGAATCTCTTCTTGAAGCGTTTTAGATAAAACAATTTCAATACCTGTATCTAAACGCTCTGATATATGCTTGCTCGTACTTAAAGCAAACTGCTGCTGGGATCCAGATTGAAAATCTAGAGAGGTTTGGCAGTTATGGTTTTTAGCATTCTTAGAATCTGGACTTAACCAACCCAAAAAAGCTGGGAGAGTCTCAGGAAGTAATACAGCTCTTAGAGTTAGCAGCCTAACCATTTGAGGACTGTATATTTTTTGTTTTAGGGCATTGGTTGCGCCTTGTCCATCAAACAATTTATACCAAAAATTTTCAGTACAGATGCTATTAGCTATTGCTGCCTCTACATAGGACAAATTAGCAAGTAGGGTTTGAACAAACTCGGGCTTAACCTGTGAAGAATTGATCAACCCTTTAATTGCAGATTTAATGGATTCCTCATCAAGCACCGCTGCAGAAATTGTAGACTGTATAGATAAAGCTCGTTGAATTCTAATAACTGCAGCATCACTAGCGGGCAGAATAACTTGAAAACGCCCAGGTTGCTCTAATGCTTCTACGTTATATGCCCACGCAACGGGTTGCTTATTGCTACATTCCTTGAGCTTGGCAAATGCGTTGATTTGGCTAGGTGAAAAATTCTCTCCTGGTTTAATGACGAATGGTGTTATATGAAGTAACGATGGTGGATCGGAGGGAGGTTCTGTAGAAGGTAAAACATTGCTTGTATTGGGTTGTCCCAATTGTTTTCGGTCAAATGGGTTGAAAACAATTGTCTTCTTATGTTTCTGTTGGCTCTCGACCCAAGCTAATATCTTGGCTAACCCATCAGGTGATTGAGCAAGGAAAAAACGATAGAGTGATGCGCTGCGCCCCTTCTCGTCTTGCCCTTTTGTAATCAGAGCAACGACTGACCATTCTTCACCTGTGGCACTGGAAATAATGCGTCCAATCATGGTGGGGCGATCGCTAAAGGCACCTTCTGCAACTGCAAATTCTTTGTTGGCTATTGAACGTTCAATCTCGTGGGGAATTGGATCGAGAGTGACGTTCATGTATTGTCCAGTAAAACCTCGCGACACCCAACTCCCATCTGCCATTCGTTCGGGAATAATGCCAGTACTGAATTCATGAATTTCAATGTCTTGTGCTGAATTCATTCGCCCTAATCCTCACCTAACTGCTTGTGACGTGCACCAGTACAAAGCCAGTAAATTGGCGCAACTAAGCCAAAGGGTCGCCACCGTTTTGGGTCTTTTAAGATTGAAGTCACCCCACCACGACTTCGTGTTAACTGCTTGGAGTTAGCTTCTGGAAATTGAGTTCCAATTATGCCAAAAGCAGAAGTTGCAAAAAAATCGATCTTTCTTGAGGTTCCTGCCTGCCACGCTCGTAGTTTAGAACAAACTTGTGGATAGCGAGCATCAGCTAATCGTTTAGGCTGATGACGCTTGTCCCAAAGATCTGGTTGTTCACATTTGGTCAATACCAGAGCCACTTGGCGAAGTTCGGAAGCATTGTCATAAGGTTCTAAAGTTTTAAGGAACTTTTCAATCCCAATGGCATAGTCAGCATCTTTTCTGGTAGAGCCATCTACCAGAAACATAATTCCAGTTGCCTGCATACAATCTGCTAAGTAACTCTTGAGTTTAGGATCATTGGCTTGATACAGTAAATCTGAAAAAAATTCCCCAGCATAGTCTTTGCAACTGATATTCAATTGAATCGGGATTCCAGATAAATTAGTGTGGGAACTTCTAAGGGAGAACTGCCTCTTTAAGATGATGCTGAAGGAGTAATCGTTGACCTCCTCTGCGTCTGCTTCCAAATCGCTAGGTTCTAGTTCTAACCCTTGCTCCAAGACGTTTTGAGCTTTAGCAATCAGTGCTTCGCCCACTTCATTGATGGGGGTGACTGATTGAACTAGACTTGCAGGATTGGCATTGGGCCATCGGGCTAAGGCTGCCATATATGTTGTTTTACCAGAGGCGCGATCGCCAATTACTCGAATTACCGCATTGCTTTGAGGTATTTCTAATTCTGATTTAACAGTGTTTAGCTGCTGTTTCAATCGTTCAAACATATCCCATCCCCTTGCCTTTACTAAGCCAGTAGAGTGGATCGAGTAATCCGTGGGGTTGCCATTTTTTTGGCTCCCGCAAAATTGAATTTTTGCCAATGTAAATTCTGTTGGGGCGAGGATCAGTGCGACTGAGAACGCCAAATGTGGAAATGGCATAAAACCTCCGATTCTTTGCCGGAATGGGGCTTTCCTCCAGAACTGCTTTGGTTTGTGGTAAATGCCGTTCAAATAAATCTACATCTGGCTCCAACCGACCAGACCAAAGTTCGCCGCGTTCGCATTTGCTTATAGCGATTGCCAACCGCAAATCACGGATGCGATCGTTTTTATCCATTAACTCAATAAATTTACCTATAGCTCTACTCGTTCTTTTGTCATTGCCCTGCTCCCACTCTGAGAGTAAAATCAGACAGCCATCAATGTCCTTTACTAAACACTCATCGATAAATTCTTGATGGATTGGCCTAAAAGCAGAAGTATCTGCTAGAGATTCAAAAACTTCCCCTGGATAATCTCTAACCGCGACGTTAATTAACTCTGGTTTTTGAAAAGGGTTTTGAAACCAGGGTTTAACCTCTAATCCAAAAGAATAGAACGGGAGTAAATCGATCCCACCTGTGAGACCTGTAGGTTCCAACGAAGCTCCTTCAAGAAGGATATTCTCAGCTTTTTCAGCAAGCTCTCGAGTATCGTCATTCAAGGCTTGCAATTTGATATTCCTGACCTTCTTGCCTTTCCGCCGTTTGTCGGACCAGTATGCTAGCGCTGCTAAGTAAGTCGTCTTTCCCACTCCTCGTTCGCCAATAATCCGAATGTTCCCCATTTCTTTTTCTCCCCACCTACCGGGCTAAATAATTGGCGAGATAGATCCAAGGCAATTCCAAGAGCGAGCGGCTGTGTATGCTGGTGATGAAGCATTGTACAGACAGTCCTGTCGTACTTTGACCGATTTGTTCAATGGGTTGCTGGATCGGATGAAAATACTTTTGTAAAACGTAAATATGACGGTTCCGCCAAGTCATTTCTGAGCCATTTGGGTGAAATGCCAACTTTGCCGCTTCTTGCTCAACCTTGCAAAATAGATCAGCCTTATTGAGACAAAGTACAATATGCTTTGCTTTAGGACAGTCATAGCGGAAAAAATCAATCCATCGCTGAAATCTTTTACACCACTGCTCTTGAGTAGGGTATTCGGATGCAATCGAAGTAGGTAGCAAACTGCGATGAGGATTCAAAACTAGCAAAATACCTTCGCTTTTGCGAACCGTGTCAGCGAACTTATGCCATTTATCTGGATTATCTTTTTGCCAATGCTCCCGCCAAACCTCGCCTGGGGTATCAACCCACTTGACCTCAATAGATTTGAGACCACTAGCAAGCTTAGCTTGAATCTCTAAAGGACGCAAATCAACTTCCCTAGCTGCATCAGTCGGTTTGACAGATGCAGTTGTATCATCAAATAGCATTCCTTTGAGAGCTTCATAATCAGGACTTAAGACTTTAACGTGCTCATTTTTCGGGTTAGCTAATTCCATTGCTAGATGAGTCTTGCCAACAGAGCGATCGCCTATATAAACTATCCCCACGTTAAACAGCTCCAGATGTAGTAATTGATACGAAACTGTCTCTGATTTCTAGCTTGATCTTGGCATACTTCTTACGAGATCTGCCAATATTTTTTACAAAATCTTTATAATTCTATTAGGACACCGATGAAGTCTTTATTAAATTCCGTTTAATTAAGACTGATATAGCAGCGGCCAGTTAGGTTAGGATGAGCCTTTCGGTTCAATACACAGCTTGACCCAAGCAAGAATTTCTTGGTTGACCCGATCAGCACACTCATCATACGGGCAGTGGCCGCTATCGGGGATTTCTACCATCTTAAGCTGAGGATTGATCAACGGCAGCTGCCGTCCCCAAGTGAGCGGAATGACCCGATCTTGCGCACCCCAAAGCAACAGCATGGG
>Ga0105049_10007112_pt1 | contig 13008 bp, 7 predicted proteins | sample MAT06_FD_78087 | JGI IMG/M metagenome (GOLD analysis project Ga0105049, IMG submission 78087) | Freshwater microbial communities from Lake Fryxell liftoff mats and glacier meltwater in Antarctica - MAT-06 | ecosystem: Environmental > Aquatic > Freshwater > Ice > Liftoff microbial mat | place...
CCCGTCAACCCCTTGGGCATGATGAGCGTGCTGTCCAAAATCAGGTCGTCATCAACGCGTTCAAGGTCGGTGAATCGGAACTGGATTGCCGGTTGGCCCGAGCGCTCGCCCGTCTTGGGATTGGACCAGACGACGGTGATGATCCGCGAGGCCGCGTCGACGCTGTAGCCGGGTCGGTCGGGCGCGCCCAACGCGGTCGCAGCCGCGCTAAGGGCCATCGACGGTTGGAGGGGGCCGGATTCGCCTTGCAGACAGATCTCCATCAACCAGGCACTTTCGTCAGATGCCAGAAGAGTGAAGCCTCCATAGCGAAGCGAATTCTCTGTCGCGTACGGCGGCTTAGTGTGCGACTGTCCATGACCGAGCCAAACGTCGGAAAAGACGATGCGCTCAAGGGCCTTGGGGTGGCGAGCCAAGAGGTCGGACACCGCGTCGTCAGCCGCCGGGACGTCGGACGGTTCGAGAACCGGGATATCGATCGCAACGGCCAGCGAGCCGTTCTCAATGAGGCGGGTGGCGGCCATCATCCAAAGCAGCCTCGACGAGGTTTTCGTCGGCCACGGCGGGCCCACGACTGGCTGGGGCTGCGACTCTGGTTGCTCAGAGCCGTCAGACGGTGGCGCAACCCAGTCCGGGAGCCCGAGCGCGGAGATGGCCCGTTCAACTTTTGCGAGGTCCCCGCGATGAATCACGCGAACGTGATTCAATGATTGATCGGGTGCCAGGGCCTGGATCGTCCGTTGGAAAATCCAGTTGAGGTTGAGCCGGCCGAACGCGAGAGTGTTGGCCACGAAAAGGCCCAAGCCCACGGTGATAACCACGGCGGCGACGAACGTCAAGGGGGCGCTCCAGGTCGCGCGCCGGCTGAACCGCTTGAGATCTTCACTGAGCCTGCCGCCGTCGCGATAGCGGGCGTTCGGTGAGTCATCAGCCCGCCGTGCCAGCGCCTTCCGCAAGATTCGCGCCGCGCTCGGGTGCAGCGTTGGGTCACGACGCAGCGGGTCGACAACGCGGGCCTCGCGAATCTCGTCGAGGAACGACTCGGTCGGGCGGCCGTTGAGCCCACGCCGCTGCGTTGCCGGCGTCGAGTAGGGGTCGTGCCCCAGCAGCAACTCGTACCCGATCACACCCAACGCGTAAACGTCCGTCGAGGCCGCGATGGCCGAGCTGTCCTCCTTGGCGGCCTGCTCGGGAGACATGTAGCCCACCGTGCCGAACAGCCCGCCAAGCTCCGTGGGTAGGTTCAGACGCTGCACATATGTCGCCGGGCTCAGCGAGAGCCCGAAGTCGATGATGATCGGCTGCCCGTCCCGAGTGACGAGGATGTTCCCCGGCTTCAGGTCGCGGTGCGTCAAGGACTGGGCGTGAAGGTGCCCCACGGCGTCGCACACCTTGGTCCAAAGCTCCAACCGCTCCCGCCGCGAAACCTGGTTTAACTTCACAAACTCGTGCAGCGGCTTCGCGCCGGCGCGATACTCCATCACCAGAAACGGCACCGACCACCCGTCATCGTCGCCCACGCCCCAATCTAACACCCGAAGAATCTCGGACCGCACGGGCAACGCGACCTGGTTGCGCGCCTCGATCTCGAAGCGGTCCATCGCCTCCGGGTTGAAACGCTCGGGGCGCAAAGTCTTGATGGCCACATGCTGGTTCAGCGAGCGATCCACGGCCAGATACACGATCCCCTGCCCGCCCACCCCGAGAGTCGCCTTGATGACATAGCGGCCCTCGGCTCCAGGAAACCGCGCCTCGATCGCCAGACCAGGCCACGCCGAAAGCTCGGCGCCCTCGAAGCTCGGCGGGGTTTCGGTCGTCCGGTCAGACACTGGGCGGCAACTCCTGTCGGCACCACCAGCCCCCCGTCAGCGTAATGGGATATACGCTCCTCCCGCACCCTTCGACTCACACAATCCCGCTCGCCGCCCAAGAATTCAATCTAACTAGGGAAATCAACGATGGTCCAAGCAAACGCGAAGATTGCGCGATTCATGCCCGCAGTCGTCGTCGGCATCTCACTCGCCGCCCTCGCGGCTCCCGCGATGTCGGCGGAACCACCCGCGGTCGCTGCTTCCGCTTTCGCAGAACCAGTGACGCCAGGAGACCTCGTCAGCTACCAGCGCGGCACGCTGCCCATCATCCTCTCCGCGCCGCACGGCGGGGGCGTCCGCGTCCCGGGTTCGCTCGAGCGTACAGCGGGCGTCGCGGGTGTTGTCACGGTCCGGGATTCCAATACCGATCGCCTCGCCTGGCTCGTCGCGCAGCGGCTCACCGAGCGGCTCGGGGCCAAACCCTTTGTCGTCGTCGCTCAGTTCAGCCGCAAGGACGCCGACGCCAACCGCGCGGCGGGCGACGCATTTGAGAACGACGCCGCCAAGCGACACTACGACGCGTATCACCGCGCGCTGCGATCGGCTGTGGATGAAGTCCGAGCGGCGTTCCCCGCGGGGATCCTCATCGACCTCCACGGGCAGGCGCGGTTCCCCGAAGCAGTCGTACGCGGCACACGCAACGGCGCCACGGTGAAGCGCCTGCTGACGCGCCACGGCCCGGAGGCGGTCGTGGGCCCCAAGAGCTTGATGGGCCTCCTCGCACGGAAGGGGCACACGGTCATGCCGACGCCTGACGATGGCATGGTGCCCCGAGCGGTGCCGGACGAGCCACAAGACGCGGCCGCCGGCGACGCCGGACGCGCCGACTTCAACCCCGCCCTCGGCTTCGAACGCTACTTCAACGGCGGCTTCATCGTCGCGAACTACGGCAGCCAGCACGACGACGGCCTCGACGCCATCCAACTCGAGATCGGCGAGCAACGCAAACCCGAGCAAATCTGGGTCTTCGCACGCGAACTCGCCGACGCCATCGCCGACTTCGCGAAAGAGTATGTGTTGGATGAGGAAGCCAAGAAGCCATAGCCAAGCCCGAATAAGCAGCCCGAGCAGGCAGCCCCATCGTGAGGGAGCGCTTGGGCCTATCCGTTGCCTATGGCCCCGCCCCCTCGCGAACCGTGCGCATCCGTGCCAATCCGTGTCCGCTCCCCCTGCCTTCGCGATGTCCCTATGTGCCGCGCTACCTTCTCACCAAGCGCGACGCCTGCACCGCGATCTCGGCTTCAAGCACCCGGCGATAGTGTGCAAGCCGAGTCGCCGGGTCATTGAGCGACCCGTCGCCTTCGCGAAACGTGCGGGCGAGGTCGACGTAGATCAGGTCCACCGCGCGCTCGATCATGCGGAGCTTGAACGCCACGGCTTGCACCCAGAACTGCATGGGAAAGGCATAGCCGGCTTGCGTCAGCGACAATGACCGAATGCCCGCGACTCGGTACGCCTTGAAGCCGCAGAACGTGTCGGTGAGCTTGGTCCCGAGTCTGGCATTGATCTCGGCGGTCAGTGTCTGGTTCACAATGCGCCGATCAGCCGGCACGAGCGCGCCAACCCGCGGCGTCCGCAGATAACGCGACCCGCTGATCACGTCGTACCGCTCGGTGGCGGCGTCCTCAAGAAAGCCCGCCGTCCAACCGGGCTGATGCTGCTCGTCGCAGTCCATTGTCACAACCCAGTCGTAACCAGCGCGCTCGGCGTGCGCGAACGCCGCGATCAACGCCGCGCCGTAACCCTGGTTGGAAGCGTGCCGGATCACCCCGAGCGGCAGCCCGCCCAAGAGCGCCGCCGTCTCGTCGGTCGATCCGTCGTCGATCGCGAGAACGTCGTGCCCCAACGCCAGGATCCGCCGCATCAGTGTCGGGATCGACTTCGCCTCGTTGAACACCGGCACCGCGATCAGCGTCCGCATAATTGACATTAGCGCGCGAGCGCGGGCTCGGGCCCAGGCTCACTGCGGCTCGGGGAACTTGAAGCCGCTCTTGACCGCGCTGCGGACGGCGTCGGCGACCAGCTTGTCGACGACTCGGTCGTTACCCTTGTGGTACTTGCGCTTGGTGAAGATCTTTTCACCCTCCTTCAACTCCGCGATCTCGTTGTTGCCGAGTTGAACTACCGCCCCCGGGATGGGCTTGCCGTTGGCGTCGAGAGCGACGACTTCAACGGGCCGTTGGCCTGGCTTGATGTCCCATGCAACAACGCGTTGGACCGCCTTGCCGCCTTGGACAATGAACGTAGTGCCGAACGAGCTGGCGCGGACTTTGTTGGTGCGGACCTTGGGGGCCTTGCCGGTGGCGACGGCGACGCTCTCGCCATCGACCTCGACCTCGGCGTCGGAGTTATTGATGGCGGCGGCAAACACGCGGCCCGCGCCGCTGGTCGACATGATCAGGCAGCGGAAGTTCTGGTCGGGCGAGCGATCAACCTCGATCACCGCGGGGACGCTGAGCAGAAGCTGGCCGTTGGCGTCGTACTTGTCGCCGACGAGGATCCGCTGGTGGCCGGGCTGGACGGGGCTTCGCATGAGTGCGTCCTGGCACAGGTGGGTGGAGGGGGCGCAGGAAACAGCTGCGAGAATCGACGTGGTGAGCAGGTGCGGGATGAAACGTCGCATGTGTTGAAACTCCGATGCCCCCCGTCGCAAACCCGACGAAAGAAAATCCGCTTGCAGGCAGTTGTGCCCAGCAGCGAAAAGGACCTATGTCAGCCGCGCCGGATGACTGCGCCGAACGATCGGCGCGGCGGCCGTGGCCAACAGCATAGTAACAAGTATCGCTAGCGGGTTGGGCAGAAGCTGCGCCGTGGCGGCCAGCGTGATGCAGACGCCCCAGGCGACCACCACCAACGCCAGCAGCCCGACTGACCGGGCGAGCGTCGAGCGGAAACGCCACCCGACAGCCAGCGCGGCCGACGCGACCACCAGCGCCAGTAGCCCTCCCTGCGCGGCGCTGGGCGAACGCACGTCGAAGCTCTGCAACAAGCTCTCGAGCGCCGCGGCCTGCGCGGCCACGCCGGGTACGCTCCGGCCGTCGGCATACGGATGCCGGTCAATGCGCCCCAAAGCATCCGGGCGGATCGAACCCACGGCCACAGTCCGCCCGGCGAACCAGGCCCGCAGGGTCGACTCGTCGGCTTCCATCACGCGCTGATAGTCAAACGTGGCGCGGTTGAGGGCTTCATCGGAGGGGATCGTGATCTGCCGGAGCGCCACCAGGTCGCCGGCGCGAACGCCGATGCCGGGGTCGGCCTCCGCTTCGGTCTGTATGAAAGCGGGGATGAGGACGGGCGGCATGGTCGCGCGGCCGTCGCCGGTGGGGGACATCCGCAGGACGAGGCTTCCGCCGCCCGCATCAATGGTCGCAGCGGCGGGCATAATCGCGTCGCGCGCAACCGCGAAGGCTTCCACGGCCAGCGAGCGGGCTGGCGCGAGCGCGCTGCCCGAGGCCAGTTGAACGAACAAGTTGGCGTGCTCATCGTCGCCGAGCCAGGCGCAACCGACGCGGACGGTGGGGGTCAGCACATGGCTGACGTCGGAATGGTTATCGACGCCGTGGGACCACATGTTGCTGGCCATCACCACACCTGTCGAAGCAAACCCAAGCTCCGCCGCGCGGCGAAGGAGCGCGTCGCTGTCGGTCTCGCCGAGGTAGACGATGTCCCACGCAATGGCGCGCGGTCCGGCCCGCGCCAGCCGCTCCAACAACCGGGCGTCGAGGGGTCGCCGTGTGACCGGCTCCGCCGGGTCGATCCCGCTCAGACGCTCGCGGGCCGCCAAACCTGCGATGTCGGTCGTCTCCGTCAGCATCACGATCCGCACGTGCTCAAAAGACTGCGGCGGCGGCGCCTCGCCGCGGATCGCCAGCGCCGCGCGTTGCAGCATCAACGCCGACCAATCCGGGAAAAGCAGCGGGGTCGCTGCATACGCCCCGATCAGCGCCGCCGCGAGGGCCCACAACGCCAGCACAAGCGCCGCGTGGTCGGCGATCGCGGCCCGCGCCCGCGTCGAGAGGATGTACCACACGCTGTCACCAGAGGCTCGAATAGGCTGGTTGCTCAGGTAGCGGTCCAGCTCATCGGCCAAGTCGTCGGCCGTCTGGTAGCGCTGGCTGCGGTCTTTGTGCAAGGCCGTCAGGAGGATCGTCTGAAGATCGGCGGGGAAGGCGGCGTCCTCGCCGCGCGGCGCGATGGGCGCCGTCTCGCGGATCACCTGCGGGACCTTCAGCATGCCCACGTCGGAGAGGTCATAGGGCAGCTTGCCGCGGAGCAACTCGTAAAGCACCACCCCGAGGCTGTACACGTCGCTGCGGTGATCGATCGTCGTCACGCCCGTCGCCACCTGCTCGGGCGACATGTACTGCAACGTCCCCACCAGCTGCCCCGGCTGCGTGTTCGCCGTCGCCGCGGGGTTCTCGAAAAGGTCGCGCGAAACGCCGAAGTCGATGATCTTCGGCTCGCCGTTCGGGGCCACCAGGATGTTGCCCGGCTTGATGTCTCGGTGCACCAGCCCGCGCTGGTGCGCGTGGTGCAACGCCCGCGCGATCTTGACGAACAAACGGATGCGGGCTTCCGGTGAGAGCCCACGCTCGCGCGTAAACCGCAGCAGCGACTGCGCGTCGCGCACAAACTCCATCGCGTAGTACGGCACCTCCAGCGGCTCGTCCTCCGGCCCGCCCGCGTAGTGCGTGCCAGCCTCAAAGATCTGCGCGATATGCGGATGCTGAAGACGCGCCAAAGCATGCGCCTCGCTCTCAAACCGCTTCCGCAAACGCGGCGAGCACATGCCGTCCTTCATCACCTTCAACGCCACGTCCCGCTCTGGAGACTCCTGCGTCGCCAGATACACCACCCCCATCCCGCCCGCGCCAAGAACGCTCTTGATCGCGTAACGACCGATCCGATCGGGCACGCCCGCCACCCCATAACGCGAGCCCAACGATGCCAATCGCTCCGTCGGCGCGCGATTGGTTGTCGGCGTCGAGGTCTCCCTCGAAGGCGCCGTCAACCGCGCAGGATCGACAGGATCTTGACCCATGGTGTTCCAACGCCGCCGCCCGCATTCTCATAGGCGTCGGAATCGTGCACCGAGCGTCAGCCGCCTCCGCCCAACCCGATCAATCCACGTACACGCGGACCTTGGACGGGGCGAACCCGTGCTCGTCGAACAACAAAATCTCGTTCTCGCGCCCGGACTGAATGTACGGCGAAGGCAGCCAAAGGTCCGTCTGCGGGCCCACCGCCTTCCCCGCGTCAGTCGCCGTGAAGTAACGCCCAAGGTGTCGTCCGTTGAGGTACAACTGACCTTTGCTCAGGCCCGCCGCGTCAAGGTGCAGATCCGTCGCGTGCTCAGGGCCCTTGAACGTTGCCCGGTGCCAGCGTGGGCCCGTCGTCACGCGCTTGAGCTCCGCGCCGAACGCGCTGGTCGCCGGGCGCTCCCACTTCGCAAACGACCACTCCGCCTTGGCCGTCACGGCCTCTAGGCACTCAAAGATCTCCAGCGACCCCGCCAGATCCCGCTGCGCATCTTCCATCGATCCCAGGATCGCCAGTTGGAACACGTTGTTCCCACGCAGCAACGCCGATTCTTCGAAGAAAATCGTCGCCGGGCCCGACGCGTCAAAGTACCGCTCCGGCTTGTCGTTGACCAAAAGCAGCCCGCGGTACCCTTTGGGGTTGAGCCGCAGAAGCACGCCCTCGCGCCGGTGGTGGGGCAACGTCCACGTCAGCCGCTGCGGATCCGTCACATCGCCGGGGTGCAGATCCCACAATGGCGCGCGGAACGCCAGCACGTCTACCGGGTTGCCCCGCTGCAACGCCGGCTTGGCCACCCGCGCCGGCTGAACCTCCCACAGATGCCCCAAAAGACCCTTCCCCTCGGCCAGGTTCGTCCCCGCGCTAAATCGCCCAAAGTTCTCCGCCAGCACCACCAGCGTCTGTTCACCCTTCGCCAGTTTCAGCGTCGTATCGTGCGTCGCGCCGGGGCCAACGCCAAGCAAACCCGTCGCCTCGCCCCCAAGGAACAACGCCAATCGGTCGCCACCATGCGGCGCGGCCACCAGGATCTTGCGGGCCGATGAGCTCTTGAGCTTCAGCCGATACCACCCGTACCCGAACGGCGCACCCATCACATTCAGATCCGCCGGCCCGTTGGTCGACGCATACCGCGGGCACGTCCCGTCGCAATAGTCGCTCAGCGGCGCAGTCGTCCACGCCGAGAGCGTGATCCTCGTCGGCACCTTGCGGTGCGGGATCACCACCGCGTTGGGCCCCAAAGGCGGCAACTCCGTCGGTACCGCCGGCTCAGCCCGGCCCTTGCGGTTCTTGGCCGCACGCCCACGCGGCGCGGGCACCGCCGCCGCCTTCACCGGCGACCTATCCACAGGACGCTTGGGGTGCGCGTCGGCCAGAATCTTCGTGTCCAGGCTGTCGCCGTTGATCCGGTGGAACGCCGCCCCCCACGCCGGCACGATCGGCTCGCCCGTCAATGTCAGGCCATCCACCCCCAGGTACACCGCGTCATCACCCACGAACACCGTCGGCAACGCCGCGTCCGCGATGATCATCAGCATCACGCCCTCGTGATCGATCAGCACCGGCTCGTCGTCGGCCTCGGGAACCGTGGCTTCCAGATCCGCGCCATTAATCGACAACAACGCGGGCGTGCCCGCCGGCCCCGCCAGCACTAGCACGCGGCCCGCCATCGCGATCGGCGCGAGGTTGCAATAGTCGAGCTGCGAGCGGCCCACGAGCCGACTCTCCAGCACGATCCACGTCACGGACTGCGTGCCGAGATACACCGGCAGCGTCGCGCCGTCGGGCAATAGCAGATGCACCGGCTCGGTCGGAGCGGGCGCGTCGGGCGCGGCGGCGGGGGCGAAGATAAACACGACCGAGCCCTGAGAGCCCGCGGCGTGCAGCACGACGTGGCCCGTCGGCTTGGTGGACTTGGAAGCCTTGCCACCGACGGGTGGCTGGGCAATGTTGGGCGCGAGGCTTACCACCGGACGCTTCGGATCAAGGTGCGACAACAACCGCCCGAAACGCGAGGCGAAGAGGGCGATGCGACGCAGGGCGTCGAAGGTCGGGCGGGGCTTGCCGGTGTCGCTAAGCGGGGCGCCGGCGTCGTCGCGGGTGGTCGCAAACGCGGCTACGTCATGGGCGAGTCGGCCCGCATTGAAGCCCATGTTGAGACCGGCGGCGAAGGGTTCCAGATTGAACTGACCGCCAGCCGCGAGGATCTCGGCCAAGCCGCGCTGCAGCGCGGCAGCGTCAAGCGCACGGCTCGCCGGGCCACCCCAGAAGGTCCGCTCGCCAGGGCGATATTCCGCCACAAGCCGCGGCTGGCTGCCACGGACCACGGCGAGCTGCCGCAGGTTGGCGAGCAAGCCGCCCGACCCGCTCCAGCAGTCGATCTCGCCCTCGACACCTTGCCAAAGGTTGTTGGCATTGATGGCGGGCACTTCGAAACCCGACTCGCGCAGATAGCGGTTGAGTTCGCCCAGATAGCCGTTGGCAAGGGTCTGGTGGCCACAGGTCCAGTGCGACTCGCTCTGGATCAGGATGATGGGCCCGCCGGTGTCGCGACCATCCGGCCCGACAGCCGTCCGCTGCAAATCCCGCACCTGCTTGGCCAGCGCCCCGAAGAACCGCGAGCACGATTCGAGAAACACGCTGTTGGCGGTCCGCAGTGCCACATTGTTCTGGCTGAGGATCCACGGCGGCAACCCGCCCAGGTCGAAGCCCTGGCCGACATACGGCCCGACACGCAGGATCGCCAACAAACCAGCCGCCTTGACGAGCGTCAGGAAGTGACGCAGGTCGTTCTCGCCGGTGAAGTCGAACTGACCCGGCCGAGCCTCGTGCCGAGACCACACGACCGACGTCGTGATGGCGTTCAGGCCGGCGTGCTTGGCCTGCCTCAGTCGCTCCGACCACAGCTCGCGCGGGCAACGTGCATATTCGATCGTCCCGGCGGCCAGGAAGATGCGACGCCCGTCGATCATGAAGCTCTGACCGTCGTAGGTGATCGAAGCCATCGGAATAGGCCTGCTCTCTTGCGGGGGGATAGGAGGGGGGAGGGGGGATCCTCCGCCGCCGGTTGGGATCGGCCTTCAGCCAGAATCCGAACCGTCACCAAACAAACCAGCGCGTGTATACGCTGGAAGAGGGGTCTAGGCCCTCATTCGCTAAGGATAGGTAAGCAAAGACCAACCTGCAACGAACCGGACGATTCTGCGTACACTCGGCGGGTGATTTCATGGAGCAGCCGCTTGTCGAAGCCCCGAGTCGCCGAACACAATCCTTATATATGGACATGCTGGACCGGCGCGGCGATGGCTTTGGTCGTTTTGGCCGGATCCGCATGCTCCAGTGATCTGGCCGAGATCGACGCCAAGACCGACGCCCTCATCAAGGATCGTTTGGAGCGGATCGGTGCCGGGGCCAGTAGATCACCCGAACGGGGGGCTGTTTTGGGTGAGGGCGCTCCGGCTGGAGCGGCGGCGCTCGAAAAGAACCCGGGCACGGTGAACCCGCAGACGGGCGAGTTGGAGTTCAAGACGCGCCCCGCCGAGGGGTCGGCGTTCGAGTCGACCGAGGTGCAGGCGCGGCTGGCGGGTTACGCCATGACGGCCGCCAACGCCCCGACCATGACACTCGGCGGCGCGTTCAAGCAGGCCCAGATCACGGCCCGCGAGTTCCTCAACGCCGAGGAGGAGTACATCCTCGCGGCCATCCGCCTGCTCATCCAGAGGCACAACTTCGACCCGCGGTTCTTTAACACCACCACCATCGGCGTCAGCAAAACCGACACGCCCAGCGACAGCCGCCAGCGGGTGCCGCTGGCCATCATGAACGAACTGGGTGTCACGCAGCGCCTCCCCGACGGGGGTGAACTGGTCGCCAGCCTCGTGTGGGACGCGACCGAAGCCCTCCGCCAATCCGCCACGGAGCGCTACGAGCAGTCGTCGAGCCTGGTGCTGAGCGGGCGTATCCCGCTCTTGCGTGGCGCCGGGCCGGTGGCGCGCGAGGATCTGATCCAGGCCGAACGCGACCTGATCTACGGGGCCCGCTTCTTCGAGGACTTCCGCCGTCGGCTGCTGGTGGACGTCGCGAGCGACTACTTCGATCTAGTGCGCCAGGCCGCCACGATCAAGAACCAGGAGCGGCAGCTTGAAAGCCTCAAACGGCTCCAGGAACGCACCGCCGCACTCGTGGAGGCGGGGCGGCTCCCCGAGTTTCAAAAGAACATCGCCGCGTCGAACGTGCTCACCGCCACCAGCTCGCTCGCCAACCAGCGCGAGCGGTTCATCCTCTCGCTCGATCGTTTCAAGGTCCGGCTCGGCCTCGACATCCGCGAGGGCCTGATGCTCGACCCGGCCATCCTCAAGCTCCCCGAGCCGGACATCACCCCCACCGAAGCCGCCCGCCTGGCCCTCGAGTATCGGCTCGACTTGCAAACGCTCCGCGACCGGCTGATAGACCAGCGGCGGGCCGTCGCCAACGCCCAAAACGCCGTGCTCCCCGACCTTCAGTTGAGCGGCTCGATCACGCCCAGAACCAAGCCCGGCGTGCGCGAGGGCGGGTTCGTCTACGAGCCGCGCGACGTGATCTACGAAGGCGGCGTCACCTTCGGCCTGCCCCTCGACCGCGAGACCGAACGCCTCAACGTTCGGTCGGCTCAGATCCGCCTCGCCCAGTCGCAACGCGAACTCGACCGCTTCCGCGACAGCATCGTGGTCGATGTCAGGGCCAGGGTGCGCGAGCTCGATCGCGCCCGCTTCAACCTCCAGCTCGCCGAAGAGTCGGTCTCCATCAACCGGCGTCGCCTGGAAGAACAGGAACTCAAGAAAGACGAAGTGACGGCCCAGCAGGTGGTCGAAACCGAGAACGAACTGCTCGCGGCCGAGAACGCCCGCGACCAGGCCGTAACCGACCTCCGTAACGCCGTGCTCAACTACCTCCGAGACACGGGTCAGTTGCGGGTCGCGCGGGACGGGACGCTAGAGTCGCTGCCGGGGATGGGCGATGGGGCGGCGACGCCCACGGCCCCTTGAGCGGATGAGCACGCGTGGAAGCGGGAGTTGATCATGCGAAGAGCGAGTTTGTGCGCGGCGGGTTGGTTGTTAGTGGCGGGCATGGTTTCGGGCGCGTGTGCCCCCAAGCCCAGCGGGTCGGAGGCCGCTGGCGAGTCGGCGGGCCAGACCACCAAGCCGGCTGCTGGTGCCGTCGACACGCTGGCGTGGCCAGTGCTGACCGACGCCAAGCCGCGGGAGTATCCGGGCATCCGCAACGCCGTGGCATTCGATGAGCGCTTGATCTCCGGAAGCGTGCCCGACGCCGAGGCCGGCTTCGACTCGCTCGCCCGCCTCGGCGTCCGCACGATCATCAGCGTCGACGGCGCCGTGCCCCAAGTCGCTCAAGCCGAGGCTCGCGGCATGCGCTATATCCACCTCCCCATCGGCTACAAACGGATCGACCCGGCCCGCCAACTCGAGCTGATGCGCGCCATCCGCGACGGGCTGCAACGAGGGCCGATCTACCTGCACTGCCACCGCGGCAAGCACCGCAGCGCGGCGGCCGCGGCCGTGGCGCTGGTCGGACTCGGGAAGGCCGAGCCGGAACAGATGACCGGGCGCATGACCGTGTCGGGCACCTCGCTTAGCTATCAAGGCCTATGGGCGTGCGCCCGCGAAGCGACCGTGATCGACCGTGCCACGATCGACGCCGTCCCGTCGGACTTGCCGTCGGTCTCGCGACCCACGGGGATGGTGGAGGCGATGGTCGCCATCGACGAGACGCTGGACCAGTTGGAAGCGATCCAGAAGGCCGGCTGGCGGCCGCCAGCGGATCATCCCGACCTGGTCCCCACGGCGGAAGCGAGGCGGCTCGCCGAAGTGCTCCGCGTGCTGGCCGAGGGCGATCAGGCCATAGGCCGATCCAGCGAGTTTGTCGGCATGATGCGGGCCAGCCAAACGCAGGCCGCGGCGCTGGAGGCGTGGCTGCTCTCACAGCCGACCGACCTCGGCGGCCTCACCGACCGCATGGCCAGCCTGGCCGCGTCGTGCAAGGACTGCCACGTCCGCTACCGCGATTGACCCGCCTCGTGCTCGTCGGCAAGCTTCGCGTGCAC
>Ga0105049_10007118_pt1 | contig 13004 bp, 11 predicted proteins | sample MAT06_FD_78087 | JGI IMG/M metagenome (GOLD analysis project Ga0105049, IMG submission 78087) | Freshwater microbial communities from Lake Fryxell liftoff mats and glacier meltwater in Antarctica - MAT-06 | ecosystem: Environmental > Aquatic > Freshwater > Ice > Liftoff microbial mat | place...
GGGATGCGTTAGCTTTCTAGCCCCCTAAATCCCCCAATTCTGGGGGACTTTGAAAGGCTCGGAAGTCCCCCAGAATTGGGGGATTTAGGGGGCGGATCGGGACGTTATTTCATTGCTACTCCCAAACAATCAGATGACCCTTGGCAAAGGCAGTAAACGCTGTTTCCAAAGTTCATCGACTGTCACAAAGTGATATCCTCTCCGCAGAAGTATTGGAATCATATGGGCCACGATCGCCGCCACATCTTCGCCACCGTTATAGCCATCGTGTAGCACAATCAACGAGCCGTTCTGCACTTGACACAATATTCGTTCGACCGTCACTTCTATTCCCGGACGCACCCAGTCTTCAGGAACTACGCTCCACATAACGGGGCGATAATTCCAGCGCTCTAAATCAGTCAGGGTACGCGGGGTAAACAGTCCATTAGGCGGACGGACGTCTCTGATACGACGTTGGACTTCGTTAAAATCTAGCTGGCAAGACTGAGCGATCGCCTGCTGGGTTTCCACTAAACTTTGCTGTAACGCCCCTGTCGAAAGTTGAGGAAAAGAGCGATGGTCGTAGCCATGTAGCCCAATCCAGTGATCTTGCTGCCAAACGGCTCTAGCGATCGCGGGGAATTGCTGCACACAAATTCCTAGCCAAAAAAAGCTAGCTTGTATCTGGTAACGATCAAGGACTTCTAAGAGCGGCAGCGTGTGGGCAGGGTGGGGCCCATCATCTATGGTCAGGGCGATCGCTTTTACGTCCGATCGCCCTGACCATAGACAATCAGGAAAAGCGGGCTTAAGAACCTTGTAAAGCAGAGGATAAACAGAGGCTAGCTGCACGTTGCAATAAATCGGGTTGCCGAAATCAATTGTTTGATGGAATCAATCTGAACTATAGCTCTTTCGCGCCAGTGCCGACTGAAGCAGGGAAGATAGGAACCCAGCATTGATGAAGTATCAATAAGTACCCACAAAACAACCGTACAAGCAGCTCAAACTTTATCAGGTCTTGAAAAATCTGCGACCTGTCTTTACAACAAGTCTTTGAACTGAGGGTTTTCCTGCAATTGCTTGAGGATCTGCTTAATGTCTTGAGTTCGATCTTTCTTCACCACCAAAGTAACTTTCCCATCTCGCACAATCACAGTGTCATCCATGCCGATGGTGACGATCAGTTCGTCGTCGCCCGTCGCATAAAGCAAGGCTCCTTCTGTATCTAGCCCCACATGGTTTGCCAGCTCGACGTTAGGCTGATCGGCTTTCAGCAGGCGATCGAGGGCGTTCCAGTCACCTAAGTCGTCCCAGGCAAAAGTAACGGGTAAAACATACGCCTTCTCGGTTTTTTCCATGAGGGCGTAGTCAATACTTTTTTTAGGAAGGTTGGGGTAAACCGAAGGTCCGTGCTGTTGCAAAGGCTCCAGGATTTCAGGGGCATGGGTTTGCAGTTCTGCCAGCATGACTCGGGCAGGGAAGATAAACATGCCGCCATTCCAACTAAAACGCCCGGTAGCCAGAAAAGATTCGGCGGTAGGCAGGTCGGGCTTTTCGGTAAAGCGCTGAACTTTGTAGGCGGGATAGTTACCGAAAAATCCTACTTTTTCACCTTGTTCAATGTAGCCATAGCCAGTGGAAGGATAAGCGGGGGTAATACCCAAAGTGGCGATCGCCCCTTGACTCGCCGCCAATTCCTCTGCCGCTTGTAGCGTTTGACAAAAAGCCTCTTGATCGCCAATCCAATGATCGGCAGGAAAGAAGCCAATCATGGCATCCTGACCGTGGCGCTTAGCAATCTCTAGGGTTGCCCAAGCTACAGCGGGTGCAGTATCTCGCCCTTCGATTTCGACTAGCAGATTCTCTGGGGGTAGGTCAGGCAACTGCTGCTGCACGCCCTCTGCCAAGTGTGCCGCAGTAATCACCCACAACCCTTGCCAGCCGCCTGCCAGGTCTAAAAGGCGATCGGCAGTAGACTGAAGCAGGCTTCTACCACTGCCATCTAAACTCAAAAATTGCTTAGGACGGTGTTTGCGGCTGAGAGGCCAAAACCGTTCACCTTTACCACCAGCTAGAATTACAGGAATCATGAGGCTTTGTTTTGAGGTACCGAATCAGGTTTTCAGGACAGAAGACTTCAATCAGGACGAGAAAATACGTGATGAAGTTTTCCGGAATGGGCTTTAGAGCAGTTGATTCTTTAGAGATATGGCTAATGTTCCCAGTCAAAAAGTATTTGCCACGGTTGCATTTTCTCTAACGGTCAACATCAGCAAAGCTAGCAGATTTCGTTCCTGTTCAGCCGTGAGGCAGTTAGCTGCACAATAGCGCGGTCTGTGCTTAAATTGACTCGATTAAGGTGGTACTTGTACTGAGTGAACAGTTTGGAGTTTAGAGCAAACGGTATGATTCCGAAGAGCTACAATTAGCAGCTACAATCAACAGTCATGATTGCGCCTTACATCGGTGCCCGTGTGTAGTTGCAGGATCTAGTTTTAATGCAAAGAGGCGTGAACGGAGTGGGACAATTGAAATCTGAGTTAGAGCCACAGCAAACCCATCAGAAGGCGATCGAGAATCAGACCCCGGCGAATTCAAATGTGCCGCTAGATTTTTTATCTGAAAAGGTTGTTTTGCCTCCTAGTCGGTTTCATCCTGCCAAGTGGCTACTGCGAGGATTAGCAGTAGGGCTGACTGCTGCTGTTTCCATCACAGTAGGCATGACAACGGCGCTCATGATGCCTTTGCCAGCGGCGATCGCCCCTCAAAGCAAAGGTCAATCTTTGTCCATCGGCAATGTCTTGAGTCACGGGCTTAACTATCCTCTTACTCGCCCAGTCAACATTCTCGTCATGGGCATCGATCTTCCCCTAGATTTGCCACCAGGTACTGACTCACATGTGTTTTCTGGGCGCAGCGACACCATGCTCTTGGTTCGTCTTGATCCCACAAATCAGTCGGTCAACGTCCTTTCCGTCCCCCGAGACACTCAGGTGACACTGCCTCAAGAAGGTCTACTCAAAATTAATCAGGCAAATGTGATTGGGGGCGCAAAGACCGCCGCCCAGACCGTCAGCCAGAATCTCAATGGCATTACCATTGACCGCTATGTGCGGATCAGCACCGGAGCCTTTCGTGAATTGGTCAATTTGATGGGCGGTGTGGATGTATTCGTGCCCATTGACATGAAATATGTAGATGAAACCCAGCACCTCAATATTGACCTGAAAGTAGGTTGGCAAACCTTAAACGGCGAAAAAGCAGAGCAATTTGCTCGGTTTCGTAATGACCAGTATGGTGACATCGGGCGAGTACAGCGGCAACAGCAAATGATTCGGGCATTGCGAGAAAAGCTGATGAACCCAGCCATGCTGACTCGGGTACCCGGAGCCATCCAAATTTTTCAACGCTACATTGACACTAATCTTTCATCAGATGAATTGTTAGCATTAGCTGGCTTTGGTTTAAGCCTTAAGCAAGATAACTTCCGCATGGTGATGCTGCCGGGTCGTTTTAGCACACCCGAAGAGTTTCAGGCAAGCTACTGGATAATGGATACCGATGCCATGGATCAGGTGATGCATGAGTATTTTGACTTGAGTTCTGTAGCAGTCATGAGCCATCAGAACAGCGGCACCGACTTGCGAATTGCGATTCAGAATGCCTCTAATAAGCCAGAATTAGGGAGTCAGATGGCAACCTATTTGCAAAGTAAGGGCTTTAATAACATTTACGTGGTCAAGGATTGGCCTGACCAGCAAGCTGAGACTCAAATTATTGTGCAGCGGGGAGATTTACAGAGCGCCTCAGCGCTAGAATCAATGATGGGAATAGGGAAAGTCATCTCTGCTTCTACGGGTGATCTGGAATCTGATCTGACCATTCGAGTCGGAACCGACTGGCAACCACAGCCTGGTACGTAAACCAATGGCTAAACAAGGGCTAAGCTATGCGAGAACAAACACAGCGATATACTGAATCTTTCGCTAAATCTTTCGCTGAATCTCTGAGGAGCGGTTTGGGTCAGAGCTGGGCAAGATTGATGCTGACGATTGCGTTATCTTGTCTGTGGCTGATGCTCATGGCTCAACCCGCGATCGCCGCCACTGACACCGTGAACTACAACAGCGCCAATCTCACCGACCAAGACTTTTCCAATCAAGACCTTAAGGGCAAAGCTTTTGTATCTGCCGAAATGCGCGGCATCATCTTTCAGAACTCTGACCTGACTAATGCCCTGATGACAAAGGCGATCATGCTCAACGGCAACCTGCGCGGAGCAAACCTAACGGGCGCGTTGGTAGACCGCGTGTTTTGGGTAGGGGCAGACTTACGAGACGCGATTTTGCAAGAGGCAACCTTGTCGCGCACTAGCTTTAAAGATGTGGCGATCGCCGGAGCCGACTTTACCGATGCCTTGCTCGATCGCTACGAAATTTCCGAACTCTGCAAACGCGCTGATGGCGTCAATCCTACCACTGGCGTAGAAACTCGTGAAAGTCTGGGCTGTCGGTAGTTTCCTGCAATTCTACTTAATCCATCGGCGGATTGAATCCCACGCTAGAAAATCTTCGAGCAAAGACTGGTAGCCAGCGCTGTTGGGATGCAGACCATCGGGGTGGAGGCGCGATCGCCACCAGTCTTCGCCCCGAGTCAGCCACAGCTCAAAAACATCTAAGTAAGGAATTTCTCGCTCCAGGCAAGCAGTCCGAATCACCTCTTTATAGCGATACTGATCTGCGTGGTTGTAATACAGACAGCTAGAGAAGGGCATGTGCGCTTCATCGACTGGCGTCATGCCCACAAAATAGACCTGGCAAAGCTCTGCGGCTTGGTCGAGCAAGTTAGAAACATCGTCCTGAAAATTTTCAAACTCGGTAAAATTCTTGCCATTCAACCGCCCCAATCGAGCTGAGTCGTTCAGCCCCACGGATAAGATGATGGCATCAGGAACGCGATGGCGCAGCTCGCCCCGGTGACTGAACTCAGCTTGCAGCCTTTGAGAAACCTGCCGAACGCGATCGCCCCTCACGCCCAAGTTGTACAGCGCATGATCTTCACCTTGGGGCGACATCCATCGCCGCCGCAATCGCTCAATCCAACCGCCGCCTTCAGGGTCGCCAAAGCCGTAGATCAAACTATCCCCCAGCGCCACCAGCCTTAGAGTACGAGCGGGAATCGGGGTTGATAGCAGAAATTCCTGGGAAGAGCGATCGGCAGTCGTCAAAATTTGCATATAGAACCCATTTGACATCTAACTAGAATTCAGATTTAGGGTAATTTTGGGGCTGTAGGGGCGAAGCATTGGCATTAATATTCTGGCAACGTAGCCTAAATTCGAGTGCAAATGCTTCGCCCCTACTTGAGCGGTAATGGCACACACAATAAAGACACAAAAAATCAGATTGCCCACATCAGAGCAATAGATTAGTCGGACTTTACCACTCCCGTATAAACTTTGCAATTCTTTGCATTAAGCGTAAAAACAAGATGAAGCGGTCAGTAGAAACCGCAGCATCTTTCCCCTCTTCAATGCTCAGAACACTTTTCCCGATAAAGACTGACAATCTTTGCTGTTACTTCATTGATATTCAGATCGTCAGTTTGAATCTCGATCGCATCTGCCGCTTTCCGTAAGGGCGCAAAGTCGCGCGTGCTGTCTTTATGGTCGCGCTCGGCGATCGCTTGCTCTAATTCTGCCAGCGATATTTCTTGCTCTTGTGCAATTAAATCTTGCTGCCGTCGCCGTGCCCGTTCTTCTACAGAAGCCGTCAGAAAAATCTTCAGCTCTGCATCTGGAAAAACATGGGTGCCAATGTCGCGCCCATCCATGACAATGCCGCCCCTGCGCCCATAAGCCTGTTGCCGCCGCACCAACTCTTGACGTACAAACAGCTGAGCCGCGATCGCCGAAACCTGCGATGTTACCTCTAAACTCCGAATCGCTTGCGTCACATCCTGCCCATTAATCCGTACGCTTACTGCCGCCGGATCGCCGCTAATTTCAATCTCACAGCGGCTGGCTAGCTCCGCGATCGCCGCCTCATCATCAATGGCAATCCCCGATTGCAGCGTCAACCAAGTCACTGCCCGATACATCGCCCCCGTATCCAAATACAGCAATCCCAACACCTGCGCCACTCGCCGCACCACGGTAGACTTGCCCGCCCCCGCTGGACCATCGATCGCCAAAATCGGTTGGCGGGTTTGCAGCAAAACATTATCGATTAACCGAGTTTTGCCCAAGCGGGCAGCGATCGCCAGTAATCCCAATTCTTCAACTCTTTCTAGGGGCGCTAAGGTTTCAGGATTAACTAATTCAATGTATTCGGGTTTCATGTCTGGAAATTGCTCTAACTCGGTTTTCACGATGCCAATGATCTTTGATTGCAGCACTGTGCCATTGCGGACGGCTTGTGCTGCTATTTGTAAGCTCCGATACAGGATAGCAGCTTGCGATCGCTGTTCTACAGTCAGGTATTGATTTCGAGAACTTAGTGCTAAACCGCTGGATTCTCGCACAATGGGACAGCCTATCATTTCTACAGGCAAATTCAAATCTGCCGTAACTCTGCGCAAAATGGCAAATTGTTGGGCGTCTTTTAACCCAAAGTAGGCACGATCGGGCTGAACAATGTTCAAGAGCTTGGTAACAATGGTAGCGACTCCTTGGAAGTGAGTCGGACGCGATCGCCCACACAACCCCGCCATCATTGCCGCTGGGGGAACGACCTGAGCGACCTCTTGCAGATCTCCCAAAGCACTTGCCTCTTTGCCCATCGGATAAAGTTCTGCTGAACTGGGCGCAAAAATGGCATCGACTCCAGCCGCTTCACACAACGCTCTGTCTGCTTCTAAATTGCGAGGATACTGCCGAAAATCTTCATTAGGGGCAAATTGCAGAGGGTTGACGAAGATCGTGACGATGACGCGATCGTTCTCGTTCCTGGCTCGGTGAATCAGGCTCAGGTGTCCTTCGTGGAGTGCGCCCATTGTGGGAACCAGCCCCGTAGACCCTCTGTTTCTAGAGCGATTTGTCTCCAGATAACAGCGCAGTCCGGCAATAGTCGTAAATAAACGCACCCGGTTTCCCCATCGGTTGTTCAAGGTTCCGTCTGTAGTGTACAAAATTCCTTGTCGAATCCGCTTCAAAAAAGGAGGGCTAATAAGTGGGATAAACTTTAGACAGCACTGTTCAGGAGAAAATGTATGGTCGCCACCCCAATTAACGCTTCGCCGATTCAGTCCTTCCCAATTCAGTCCCTGGAAGACTGGATGCAACAGCCTCCTGAAGGGACTGAATGGGTAAATGAGGAACTGGTTGAGAAAAATGGTATGACGCTAAAACACAGTAGGGTACAAGCTAAACTTGTCCGGTTATGGGGAAGTTTTAAGGATGATCAATCGCTGGGTGGAGAAACTTATACAGAAGTTCCTTGTCGCACCCTAAAACAAGGACGCTCTCCAGATGTTGCTTATTTAACGCCTGAGTTGGTTGCTCAGTATGGCGACGCGAAGGTGCTGCCCCAAAGCTTTCCCCTCAGTGCTGAAATCGTTTCTCCCACCGACCTTGCCGAAGATATGATTGCCAAAGCGCAAGAGTATCTTGAGTCGGGTGGAGAAGAGGTTTGGTTAGTGTTTCCAGAGAGCCGCTGGGTGATTGTGGTGACGCTGGAGGCGCGGCTGGTTTTTGTGGCGGGTGAGGTAGCCAGGACTCAAAAAGTGTTGTTGGGGTTTGGAGTAGCAGTAGATGAACTTTTAGCTTGACGAGTCATCCTCATCAGATTCCTTATCCCAAATTCCAGACGATTCTGCTGCCTGAGGTAGCTTTCGCTCAAATTCTTCGTAGGGCGATCGCTTCGAGTTCCCTGAAATAGGTTGTATCAACTCTAACTGCTGCGGCTGCCGCGATCGCTGCGGTTCTCTCCGCCGCCGCGAGACCCCTTCCTCGGTCGTCTCTTCCGCTACCACCTCATACAACACCGCCCGTTTCTGTGCCTGCCCTTTCCGCAATACCCGCCCCAAACGCTGAATATACTCGCGGGCGGAACCCGTTCCTGAAAGCAAAATCGCGATGCTCGCTTCTGGCACATCTACCCCTTCATTTAACACATGGGAAGCTGCCAGGGTTTTGTACTTGCCCTCTCGAAAGTTTTGCAGAATTTCGTGACGTTCTTTGACGGGGGTTTGATGGGTGATAGCGGGAATCAGAAAATCTTGGGAGATGCGGTAAACCGTGGCGTTGTCGTTGGTGAAAATTAAGGTTTGTTCGGGATGATGCTGGGCTAAGAGTTCGGCAAGAATACGAAGTTTGCCCTCAGTGCCGAGAGCGATCGCCCGTGCCTCTCGATGCGCCAACATTGCTCGTCTGCCAGCTTGAGACTGGGCGCTGGCTTGAACAAATCGCTGCCAGCCTTCCATTGAACCTAACCAAATATTCGATCGCTTCAAAAAATTATCACGGGTCGCCATGAGTTCGTCGTATCGTTCACGCTCGTGGTCTGATAGGGATACTTTGAGCTGGATAATTTCGTGACTGGCAAGGGCGTCTCCAGCTAAATCTTTGGCGGTGCGATGGTAAACGACGGAGCCAAGCAAGAAATCCAAATCAACATGTCTGCCGTCAGAGCGATCGGGGGTGGCGGTCAGTCCTAGCCGATAGGGGGCGATCGCGAACTCGGCAATAACTCGATTAAAGTCGCTGGGCAAATGGTGACACTCATCGCAAATGAGGAACTTATAACGGTTGCCTAAAGATTCAGCATGGATGGCGGCACTGTCGTAAGTAGCAACGAGGATGGGAGTGCGATCGCGCGAGCCGCCGCCCAGAAGACCGATCTCTGCGCCAGGAAACGCCTCTAACAAATTGGCGTACCACTGATGCATTAAATCTAAAGTCGGCACTGTAATTAAAGTGCTGCAAGGCATTGCCTGCATCGCCATTTGCGCCAAATACGTTTTTCCCGCTGCCGTCGGCAACACGACAACGCCTCGATGCCCTGCCTCGATCCAGGTGTCTAAGGCTTCTTGCTGATGAGGATAAGGCTGACGCTCTAGGTGAGCAGTAAGTTCGACCGTTCCAAAGTTTTTTGCTTGGTCATCGTAAGCAATTTCCTCTCGGCGGAGCGTGGTCACCAGTCCGCGATATTGAATGGCTGGAATGCGGAAGCGCTCAATGCGATCGTCCCAGGTCGCATAATCGACCCAAGCTTTGCCTTTGGGCGGCGGATGCAGAATGAGGGTGCCGCGATCGAATTTTAAGGTTGGGGTACGACCCATAGGGGCTTCTTTTACTCAAAGATTCGACATCGTTCCAGTCTATTCTTTAGGTGTACAACAGATTTCGGGATCGCCACCAGAGTTAAAAGCATTATCTCATGGCGATCGCCTCTACAAGCTCAAGAAATCTCCGAGTTAAAATGATTTTGGGAGCCCTTCCCCTGGCAAAAATCCTTCTTCACATTTATTTAAGTGTCCATTCAGTGATAGTCTTGATTGGGGCAATTCCCAGACTTTCGGGCTGTATTTTTAAGTCTCTAACAAGCTGATCACAACGATAGGCGCAAGCATGGTCACCACAGCAAATAAAACAAACATCGGCTACATCACTCAAATCATTGGTCCGGTTCTAGACGTAAAGTTTCCCCCCGGACAAATGCCCCGAATCTACAACGCATTGAAGATTACAGGGACTAACTCCGCAGGGCAAGAAGTTTCCGTAACCTGCGAAGTTCAGCAGCTCTTGGGCGACCACCAAATTCGTGCCGTTGCCATGAGCACCACGGATGGTTTAGTGCGCGGCATGGAAGCCGTCGATACGGGCGATGCCATTCGCGTCCCAGTTGGAACTGCAACTCTGGGCAGAATCTTTAATGTCTTGGGTGAACCCGTAGACAACAAAGGTCCTGTGGACACCACAGATTCTTTGCCCATCCACCGTGCGGCTCCTAAACTCACTGAGTTGGAGACCAAGCCTTCGGTATTTGAAACTGGCATTAAGGTAATTGACCTGCTGACCCCCTATCGTCGTGGCGGCAAAATTGGTCTATTTGGCGGTGCTGGTGTGGGCAAGACCGTCATCATGATGGAATTAATCAACAACATTGCTACTAACCACGGCGGCGTGTCGGTGTTTGCAGGCGTGGGCGAACGCACCCGCGAAGGCAATGACCTCTACAACGAAATGATCGAATCTGGGGTAATCAACAAAGACAACCCTAGCGAATCAAAAATTGCCTTAGTTTACGGTCAAATGAACGAACCCCCCGGCGCTCGGATGCGAGTCGGTTTGTCGGGTCTAACCATGGCGGAGTACTTCCGCGATGTGAACAAGCAAGACGTATTGCTGTTTGTAGATAACATTTTCCGATTCGTTCAAGCGGGTTCCGAAGTATCAGCATTACTGGGTCGGATGCCTTCTGCGGTAGGCTACCAGCCTACTTTGGGGACAGATATGGGCGACTTACAAGAGCGAATTACCTCTACTACCGAAGGTTCTATCACTTCCGTTCAAGCAGTCTATGTCCCTGCGGATGACTTGACCGACCCTGCTCCGGCAACCACCTTTGCCCACTTAGATGGAACAACTGTGCTTTCACGGGGCTTGGCATCAAAGGGCATCTATCCTGCGGTTGATCCGCTCGATTCTGCTTCAACCATGCTTCAGCCTGGCATTGTCGGTGCAGATCACTACGATACGGCTCGTGCAGTACAGTCTACGCTTCAGCGCTATAAAGAACTCCAGGACATTATTGCAATTCTGGGCTTGGATGAATTGTCTGAAGATGATCGTTTAATCGTGGCACGCGCTCGTAAGATTGAGCGTTTCCTTTCGCAGCCTTTCTTTGTTGCCGAAGTCTTCACGGGTTCGCCTGGTAAGTATGTCACCCTGGAGAAGACGATTAAGGGCTTCAAAATGATTCTTGCCGGTGAACTGGATGCGTATCCTGAGCAAGCTTTCTACCTCGTGGGCGATATCGATGAAGCGATCGCCAAGGGTGAAAAGATGAAAGCAGAAGGGAAGTAACTATGGTTCTAACTGTACGAGTCGTTGCCCCAGACAAAACCGTCTGGGATTCCAGCGCTGAAGAAGTGATTCTGCCCAGCACTACGGGTCAACTAGGCGTGTTGTCAGGACACGCACCGCTGCTAACTGCGCTCGATATTGGCGTGATGCGGGTGCGTTCTAGTAAAGAATGGGTGGCGATCGCCCTCATGGGTGGATTTGCCGAAGTAGAAAACGATGAAGTCACCATTTTGGTCAATGGCGCAGAGCGGGGCGACGGCATCGACCGCGAAGAGGCAAAAGCTGCTTATTCGGCAGCTGAATCCCGCGCCAACCAATCCAAAGCTGGGGAGAACCGTCAGGTGCAAATCCAGACAGAAAAAGACCTGAAACGAGCACGGGCAAGGTTTCAGGCTGCTGGTGGGCTAATCTGATTGATTGCTTGATTATTGGTCAAGTGCAATTTCTTCTTGAGAAGGCAGAGCTTTAGGCTCTGCCTTTTTTGTCAAGGGAGGAATCGGGTCAGGAAGAACAATGCCAAGCTTTAGGCGGACTTCCTCTAGAGGTTTCTCCCAGTCGGCTTCCAGATTCCACTGGGTCAGAGGTTTGGCTAGGCGACCCCGTTTGAGGCTGGCGATCGCTCTGCTGACAGAAACCTGTTTAGTCATAACACCATATAGAACTAACAAAGAGCTAGAGGGGCGAAACACTTGGGCGCGAGTAAATGCTTGTAGCATAAACTCATCTTCGGTTGAGGGCGAAAGACCTGTAAGCACATGCCAGATATCGTGAGTGCGCTGAATTAAATCGCCCTCGGTAATCGGCGTAAAGTGGTTTTCATCAATGAATCGAGCAACTTCTCGTCCTAGCGTTCCGTCAGAAAGTTGACGAGAAGATTCTAAATTTATAGTAACCCGACGAGTCGGTTGAACTTGGGGATTAATGGTTCTGGCAAGCCATAGCACAGTCTTAGTCCGGAGATCTCTCATAGGTTTTCTCCTGGTAGGTTTCCTGAATAGAGGCGATCGTGGTTATTTAAAATAACCTAGAAGCTTATTCTTGTGGAAATAGACTTAGCTGTAAAGTACCTGCGCAGGTGCTGAATTTAAAGCCCAAAAAGAAGGCGCTCCCTTTGGGGAGCGCCTTCTCTATTATTTCTAGCTAAACCCTAGCCGTTGATTGCAGGTGCAGTCAATGCCACAGGCGCCGCTTCTCCAGCAGCTAAGTCGAGAGGGAAGTTGTGAGCGTTGCGCTCGTGCATCACTTCCATGCCCAAGTTAGCCCGATTCAACACATCTGCCCAAGTGCTCACCACACGACCCTGGGAGTCGAGGATGGATTGGTTGAAGTTGAACCCGTTCAGGTTGAATGCCATCGTGCTGATGCCCAATGCCGTGAACCAGATTCCCACCACTGGCCATGCACCTAACAAAAAGTGCAAGCTGCGGGAGTTGTTGAACGAAGCGTATTGGAAGATCAACCGTCCGAAGTAGCCGTGGGCTGCAACGATGTTGTAGGTCTCTTCTTCTTGTCCAAACTTGTAACCGTAGTTAGCTGACTCGCTCTCGGTCGTCTCACGAACCAACGAGGAAGTCACCAATGAACCGTGCATTGCGGAAAACAAGGCGCCGCCAAAGACTCCAGCCACTCCCAACATGTGGAAGGGGTGCATCAAAATGTTGTGCTCAGCTTGGAACACAAACATGAAGTTGAACGTACCAGAGATACCCAAGGGCATCCCGTCAGAGAATGAACCTTGACCGATGGGGTAGATCAAGAAAACTGCCGATGCTGCTGCTACAGGAGCAGAGTATGCCACACAGATCCAAGGACGCATACCCAAACGGTAGGAGAGTTCCCACTCACGACCCATGTAAGCGAAGATGCCAATCAGGAAGTGGAAGACCACCAACTGGTAAGGACCACCGTTGTACAACCACTCGTCTAAGGAAGCCGCTTCCCAGATGGGGTAGAAGTGCAGACCGATCGCATTCGAGGAAGGAATGACTGCACC
>Ga0105049_10007120_pt1 | contig 13002 bp, 8 predicted proteins | sample MAT06_FD_78087 | JGI IMG/M metagenome (GOLD analysis project Ga0105049, IMG submission 78087) | Freshwater microbial communities from Lake Fryxell liftoff mats and glacier meltwater in Antarctica - MAT-06 | ecosystem: Environmental > Aquatic > Freshwater > Ice > Liftoff microbial mat | place...
ACACCGGCGGCAGGGGCTTGCGATCCCGCAGTGCCGCCCGCAACTCTGCAAGCACACGCAGCACCGGCTTCGGCTGGCCTTGGGGCGTCAACAGGCCGCCACCGAGCATCGCGCCCGACGCGCTGGGCGGTGAGTCGATGATCTCATGCCAGCACACCGATTGCACGTAGGGCTTGGCCGCTAGCACGCTGGCGAGGCGACCGGCATACTCCGCCTGGGTCTCGGGCGTCCAGCCGGCGCGCCAGAATCCGGGGTCGAAGCCCTGCTCAGACTGCGAGTCCTCCGCCGCCGGGCGGCTCGGGCATCCGAGGACGGAGATCGCGATCGGCCGGTCCGCGCGGGCGATGCGGTCAAGCGCCGCAGAGACGCCGACCACTGGGCGCGTGCCGCGCCCGACCTCGCCCTGGCCCATCTGCACCCGCACCGCGAACGCGTCGGCGTAGGTCTGCGTCTGGTTCAAGAGTTCCGCGTAGAGCACCGGCGGGATCGACTTGCTCCCGCGCGGCAGCCCCGCATGTTCGCCAAACGCCTGCGCGATCTCGACGTGCACCTTCGCGTTGGGCTGAAGCTTCTTCACGATCGACGAACACGAGCGTGTGAGGTCCACCGCCTGCTCGTAGGTGAGCTTGAACGTGCCGCCGACGTTGATGCCGCTGGTCACGGTCCAAGTGTTCACGGTTCGCCGGTAGCGCGTGACGACGTTCTTCACGTGATCAAACACCACGTCGCGCAGCGTCTCATAGTCATGCTCCCAGATGCTCAGCCAACCGGGGACCGCGCGCGGGTGCAGATCGATCACCGCACCGGCATGGACCGGGATCTTCGCCTGCGTCACCGCCCACTCGATCCACTTGTCAAACTTCGAGAACGCGTACTTGCCCTCGATCGGCTCCAGGTCGATCCATCGCATGGGCACGGACACAAAGTCAAAGTGCTGGGCGATCACGTCGCAGATCGCCGGGCCGAACATGTTGGGGTTCACGCGCACGCCCAGCTTGGGCATCTCGGGGATCACGACCCCCGGGCTGCCGACGATCGCGCCGCGCGCGTCGCGCGCTTCGTCATCGGTCAGCGCGTTGTCCGGCACGCTGATCCTGGCCAGGACGGCTAGCTCGCCCGTGCAGCGTCGATCGTGCTGAACCTTCGCTTGCAGCATCGCCAGCGCCTCACCGGCGCAGATGCAGCACGAAAGGGCGGCGCGGGCCGCCCGCTCGGCCTCCATGGAGTATGGCGGCACTCCGCCGCGACCGGCCGCGGAGCCGGAGCGCCGCGCCGCCAGCAGCGCCATGGTGAACATCTGGCGGGCGCGGTCGACCATCTGCATTGCCGGCTCGTCGGCGGCGCGATCAAACAGCGCCCATTCCTCCAACTTGTTCAGCAGCGTCATGATCTTCTGACGCGCCAGCTCAAGCGAGAGCAGATACGGCTCGGCCCGTTGCGGGAGCAAACACGTTCGCAGCACGAATGAACCACCCCCGAAGCCTTCCGTCGCGTCAACGCTGTACAGCAGCCCCAGACCCGCCGACCCGGCTCCGCCATCGGTCTTCTTCTCAACGACGATGTAGCCGTTGTCAAACACGATCTCGCCAGGGAGCACGAGCTGCTCCGGCCCGACGACGTGCGCGTGCGCGAGCGACCACGACTTGGCCAGCCCCGCGTTGTCAAAGACGGCAAACTTGAGCATGTGTGTGCGGGCCCGGTCAGTCGAGGAACCCGAGCGTAGGGAGATCGGCCGAACTTCGATCGTCACGATGACGTCGAGAGATTGTTGGCCAAACAAGAACCCTCGCGGCTCGTCGAGCGAGGGCGGATCATGGACGAGACGCGTGCGGACAAGCGTACCCGGCTAAGTATCCGGTCTGCTCGCGATCGCGAAGGCCTCACCTATCGTCAAACCATGGACGCCCCAAGGACGCCCCCCAACTCCACGCCCGCGACCCCTCTTCCCACCCCGCCCGCCCTGCGCTCGCACCCGGTGCCGCTCCCGCTCGAACGCAGCGGCAAAGTCCGCGATGTCTACGCCCTCCCCGCGGGCTGGCGCCGGGGCGGCCCCGACGAGGACGCGCTGCTCATCGTCGCCTCTGACCGCATCAGCGCGTTCGACGTCATCATGCCCACTCCGATCGACGGCAAGGGCCGCCTGCTCACGGCGATGTCGGCGTTCTGGTTTGAGTTCATCCGCGCCCGCCGCATCGTTGAGACGCACGTGCTCAGCACCGAGATCGACGACGTCGCCGCCAGCGTGATCCCGACGGATCACCCGAGCCGGGCATTCCTGCGCGGGCGCGTGACGATCGGGAGAAAGTGCCGGGTGGTGCCGATCGAGTGCGTCGTGCGCGGGTACCTTGAGGGCTCAGGCTGGAAGGAGTATCAGGCTTCCGGCTCTGTCTGCGGCGTCGCCCTGCCCAAGGGCCTTCAGCAGTGCGACAAGTTGCCCGAGCCGATCTTTACGCCCGCGACCAAAGCCGCGTCTGGGCACGATGAGAACATCTCCTTCGAGCGGGCCTGCGACGAGGTTGGTATTGAGACCATGAGCGTGATGCGCGATGTTTCGCTCAGCATTTATCGCGCCGCCGCGGAGCACGCGCTCGCACGAGGCATCATCATCGCCGACACCAAGTTCGAGTTCGGCCTCCCAGCGGACAGCGAGCAGAAGATGGGGCGCGTGTGGATGCCGCCGATCCTGATCGACGAGGCGCTCACGCCCGACAGCTCGCGCTTCTGGCCGGCGGACGACTATCAGCCCGGGCGAGCGCAGCGCAGCTACGACAAGCAGTTCCTCCGCGAGTATCTGGAATCGCTGGTCAACGCTGGCGGCTGGGACAAGACGCCCCCCGGCCCGATGCTCCCGCCGGAGGTGGTCAGGGGCACGCACGCACGCTATCTGGAAGCCGTGCAGAAGCTCTGCGGCGATGATGTCGCCCGGCGCGTCAACTGAGCCAGTGTGAACCCATGCCCACGACCCTCCGCCTCGCGCCGCCCCGCGACTACGTCCTGTACCGCGATGTGTGCAGCTATGGATACTTCGTTCTTGAACCCAACTGGTGGGACCCGGTCTCGCGCGTGCTCCGGCGTGTGCTCACGCTCAAATCCGGCCCGACACCCTGCGTCATCTGGCAGGGCTCCCGCGACCCGAACGCCCCGGCCATCGGGCGGCCCGCCGCCCGCGGCCAGCCACTGAACGTCCGCTTCACCACCACGCTGGACCCTCCGATGAAGCGTGAAGCCGTCGCTCAGCTTGAGCGCATGCTCAACTTCGTCGACGACGCCAAGGCCCTCAAGGCGTATCACGCGCTGGACCCGCGCTGGCGCAAGAGCGGGCGTGGGCGGCTCTTCCGCTCACCGACGCTCTTTGAAGACGTCATCAAGACCGTTACCAGTTGCAACGTCGCCTGGCCCAGCACGGTTCGCATGAACCAGCGCCTCTGCCAAGTCGTCGGCGAGAGTGGCGCGTTCCCCTCACCGCAGCAACTGGCATCCACGCCGCTGGCGCTGTTGCGCGCCCGCTGCTCGGTGGGTTATCGCGATGCGCGGATCGTCGAGCTGGCGAAGCTCTTCGTCTCCGGACACGTCAACGAGCAATGGCTGATGAACCCGACCACGCCGGATGACCAGGTGCGCGACTTCCTGATTGATCTGCCGGGGATCGGCCCATACGCCGCGGCGAACATCATGCAGCTTCTCGGGCGCTACGCCCATCTGCCGCTGGATAGCGAGAGCGTGCGTCACGGGCGCAACGTGCTGGGCTTCAAGGGCAACGAGCGCGCGATCATGCGCCGGGTGCAGCGCCACTTCGCACCGTTCAAGGACCACGCGTTTAGAAGTTACTGGTTTGAGCTTTGGGACTTCTACGAGAAGAAGAAAGGCCCGTCGTGGACGTGGGACCGCGACAAGACCGCCAGCGCGTTTACCGCCTCGCAGTTCAAGAAGGACCAGTTGGCGGACCTACCACCAGCGGCGCGGGCGAAGAAGAAGACACGACGCGCTCCAGCGGCTGTGCCACGCCGGGCCGCTCGATCAGCTTCGCCAGCGACCTCATCTGCCAGCTCGCCCACGCAAAGCCGCCCGCGGCGAAAAGCAGCGGCAGCCAGAACGACCCGGTGATCGCGTACAGCGCCACGCCCAGGGCCTGAAAGATCGCGCCGCGCACGCCAACAAGGGTCGCGTGGATCGCGACGTACTGCGGCGCCTTCTCCGGCGTGGGCGCCAGCTTCACCGGCCCCAACAGCCATCCCATGTTCGCCGCCGCCGACGCGACGCCATGAACCACGCTGGCGCTGGCGAGCGTCCAAGGCCCGACGGCGCCGATCAGCAGCAGCGGATACAGCGTGTACAGCGCAAACGCCACGCTCGAGATCCGGATCGGACCGATGCGATCGCTCAGGAGCCCCGCCGGGAGCGTCATGAGCAGCACCGCAAGGTGCATCGCCACCGCGGTCGACTCGCTGGCTTGGTCGTACGAGAGATTGAGCTTGTCGGTAATGATCAGCGGCACCAAGGCCCAGCAGATCATCCAGCCCATGCCATAGGTCATGAACGCCGCTTCGTATCGGAAGAAGATCCGATCCTCGCGCAACACGCGATTCATATGGAGCACCGGCTCGATCATCCGCACTGGCGACCACTCGCCGGTCGGCTTCGTCCCCGGGCGCTCAACGCCTGTCACCCGCGCCAGAGAGCCCAGCACCAGCACGCCCATCAGGTGGAGAATCCCCAGCCCGGGCAGCACCCAGGTGTACGCCTCGTGGTCGACCGACAGCGCCTTGCCGATCACAAAACTCAGCAGCGCACCGCCCGCCACACTCCCGCCAGTGAGCAGGCCGAACGCCAGCCCACGCCGCGTTTCGGGGTAGAGCCGCTTGAGCAGGTCGCCATTGACCGCCGACCACCCGCCCACACCGATCGACGCGACGACCTGCAACGCGACCAACTGGTGGATCGAAGTCATCCAGTGCATTGCCATCAGCGGCAGCATCGATATCGCCCAGTACACCAGCGCGTATCGCGAGATCGTCAGACGCGCCAGCAACGCACCCCAGAAGATCGACAGGCTCGCCAGCACCAGCGGCGCCATGGTCACGACCAGCATCTGGGTTTTGCTGGCACCAAACTCTTTCCGCGCCAGCAACGGCAGCACCACCGTTCCGGCCATCCAGGTTCCCTGCGTCAGCGTCACCGCCACGACGTGCATCACCAGCACCCATCGGAGCGAAACATTGCGCGGAGTGGCATCAATCGCGGGCAAGCGGCCAGCATAGGTGGCCGCTGCGCTCGCTCAGTCTCATCCGATTGATGATTCCAGGGCAAACCTCACGGAACGCTCGAAGATCCTGGCAACGGCCGCGGGCGCAGCACGCGCGCCGGATTGCCACCCACGATCACGCCCGCGGGCACGTCCTTCGTCACCACCGCCCGCGCGCCGACCAGGCTGTTGTCTCCGATCCGCACGCCCGGGCCGATGAACGCCTCGGCGCACACCCAGACGCCGCTGCCGATGACGATCGGCGGGCGCAGCAGCGGGAGGTCTCGCTTCGTGTAATCGTGCGAGCCGGCACATAGGTGCGCGTCCTGCGAGATCGCGGAGTGATCGCCGATCTCGATCGGCCCAAGGTTGTAGACGTTCACGTTGTCCGAGATCACGCTGTACTTCCCGACCTTGAGCAGCCACGGGTGGCGTATCTGCGCGCTGGGCCGGATGTGGGCCGTCAGGTGAACATCCGCGCCGAACATCCGCAGCAAGCGCACGCGAAAGGTCTTGAGCTGGCGTGGGCTCCAGCGAAAGAGCGTCCGGCTCACGATCGACCACAGCAGCAGTCGCACATAGTGCGACCGTCCGTACGGCGCGCTCTCGCAGATATCCAGCCGCTGAAAGATCGGCGACGATTCCTGTCTATTCGGCGGTGCCGGCGACGGTTCGTGATTCACGCGTGATGGTAAGGCCCGTCGATCGCCCCCTCTGCCCCGCCGCTCCCCGCCGCCGGTTTGCGATAGACTGTTCAGAACGGAGGTCAAACCCATGGACGGATCGCTCTCCCCGCAGCCGCATGATCATCGCGTTCGCCCGCACCCGGCGCGATCATCACGCTTCATCTTCCCGCTGGCGTCGCTCTGGTTCATCGCGCTCGGCCTCACCGGGCCGATCACCTTTGCAGCCATCGAACCACCCGCCCAGCCAGCCCCTGCCGCTGCGACGCCCCCGACCCCCCCGCCCGCCGCGCCCGCCGCGACCGATGCCGCTCCGCTGCGTTACTCCGGCGAGATTGACGTTCGCGGCAGCAAACTCGGCTTCGTCGTCATCCTCACCCCAGGGCCGATCGCGCGCGCGACCATCGCGATTCCCATGCAAGGCCTGCCGCAGACGCTGCTGGACGATGTCTCTGCCGACGGGCCGACTTGGCGTTTCACCCTCAAACCGCCGAAGGCCCCGCCTGAAGCGTTCGCCAAGTTCGAGATCGTCATCGCAGCGGACCAGGCCACCGCCAGCGGCACGCTCAAGCAGATGGAGCAGGCGTTTCCCGTTTCCATGCGCCGCCTCGCCAGCGGCGAGACCGCCGAGCCCAAGCGCCCGCAAAACCCGATCGCCCCCTTCCCCTACGACGCGCGCGAGGTGAAGTTCATCAACCCGCAAGACAACGCCGAGTTCGCCGGCACGCTCACACTCCCGCGTGCCACCGCCGCGAATCCCGCCCCGTTCCCCGCGGCGATCCTCATCACCGGTTCGGGCACACAAGACCGCGATGAATCGCTCCTGGGCCACCGCCCGTTCCTCGTGCTCGCCGACCATCTCACCCGCGCCGGCATCGCGGTGCTCCGCATTGACGATCGCGGTTACGGCTCGCTCAAAGACCCTCAGTCCGGCGAGGGCGACACCCGCACATTCGCCGGTGACATCACCAGCGCGCTGGAGTTCCTGCAGACCCAGCCGGAGATCGATCGCGCCCGCATCGGCCTGATCGGTCACAGCGAGGGCGGGCTGATCGCGCCGATGGTCGCTTCTGAGCGGAAGGACGTCGCGTTCATCGTGCTCCTGGCGGGGCCGGGCGTTCCGGGCGATGAGATTCTGCGCGCCCAGCAACTGGCGATCTTCAAGGCCGCGTCCGCGCCCGAGAACTTGCTCCCGGCGCTGATCGATTCACAGCGCGAGCTGATGGACGCCGCGAAGTCTGACGACTCGGCCCGGCTTGAGCGCGCGGCTGACGCTTTGATTGACGCCCAGGCCAAGCTCCCCGCGACCCCCGCGATGACCGACGCGGAGCGCGTGACCGCACGCAACGGTGTCATCAAGACCATGACCTCCGCGTGGATGCGAACATTCATCCGTCTGGACCCGCGCGATGCGCTCTCGCGCGTCTCATGCCCGGTGCTGGCCATCAACGGCTCGCTGGACCTGCAAGTGCTCCCCGCGCAGAACATCCCCGAGATTGTCAGCGCCCTGGCCCGCGGCAAATGCACCGACATCACCGCCCTGGTCATGCCCGGGCTCAACCACCTCTTCCAGCCCGCCACCACCGGCGGCCCGCAGGAATACTCGACGATCGAGACCACCATCGACCCGAAGGTTCTGGCGATCGTCAGCCGCTGGGTCAACGAGCGCACCGCGAAACCGGCCAAGGATTGAGCGGCCCGCACGCACCGACACGCCCGAATCGCTCAGCACTTGTTCGCGCTGATCACCTTGCGGATAGCGTTGATGATCTGGGTGAAGTGTGCATCGGTCAGGCCGTGATGCATCGGCAGGCTCAGCACCCGCGCGCCGAGATTGTCAGCCACCGGCCAGCCGGCGCTCTGCATCGCCATGAACGCGCCAAACGCCGGCTGTTGCGGCAGGCTGCGCGGGTAATGCACCGCGCTCGGTACACCCTCAGCCATCAGCGCCTTGCTGAACTCGTCGCGCGAGCAGGTCAGCTTGGCAAGGTTCATTTGCAGCGTGTAGAGGTGATACACGCTCACGGCGCCCGGCGTCACCCGCATCGGCGTCAGATACGCGCTGAACTCCGCCAGCAGCGCGTCGTATTTCGCCGCCGCCGCCTGACGCGCCGCGGTGTCCGCGGGCAGGCGATCCAGCCGCGAGCAGGCGATCGCGCCGGCCATGTCGTTCATTCGATAGTTGTACCCGACCTGCTCGTGCAGATACTTCTCCGTCTCGCCGTGCGAGCGCAGGAGCTTGATCTGGCGTGCCAGCGCGTCGTCGTTGCAGGTGATCATCCCGCCCTCGCCGGTGCCAAGATTCTTGGTCGCGTAGAACGAATACGTCACCGCATCGCCAAACACGCCGACCGGCTGGCCCTTGAAGGTTGACAGGTGCGATTGTGCGCAGTCATAGACCACCTTGAAGCCGTGCTTCTTCGCGAGGTCCTGAACGCCATCGATATCGACCGGCGTGCCGTACATGTGCGTCGCCGCGATGCCCGTGGTCTTCTTGGTCACACGCTTCGCGGCGTCAACCACATCAATCTGCCCAGTCGTCGGGTCCGCATCGACAAAGATCGGGTTGCAACCCCGCGCGACGAGCATCGCCGCCGTCGCAATGTATGACCACGCCGGAACGAGCACGTCGTCGCCCCGAGCAAACAGCGGCTCGTACGCAAGCTGCAGCGCACAAGTGCCGTTGGCGCAGGTCATGGCGTGCTTGGCACCAGACATCGAGCCCAGCCGCTTCTCAAGCTCCTCGCACTTGCCCGCCGCCCGAAGCATGCCAGACTTCAGCACCTTGTTCACCGCTTCAATGTCCGCCTCGTGAAGCCCCGGCAACATGAACGGGACCGTCGGCTTCGCAGTCGCCGCGCCGGCGGACGAAGACATGACAGCGGGCGAGGCGGCGGCGGTGCTCATGCAGAATCTCCTTGGTTGCGGCCGCGATTGCTGACTCAGCCGTCAGATCGCGCCCGCGAGAACAGACCGTTTGACCGGAGCTCAGCCCCGAGCCGTGCAACCGTAGGTCGCAGTCTGGCCAGTTCGGTGGAACGGAAGCGCGAGATGCATCGAATGGACTTCGCCCCCCTATCACACCTCCGCCCGCTCCCGCTTGTAGTGAATCCGCCCCCAAACCCGATGCCCACTTCATCGCCCCGCGCTCCTGGCCCTTCGCTCGAACCAAGGCGCTCGCGCGTGGCTATGTCTTCTAGAATGGACACTATGAACGCGTCGACCTTACTCGGATGCTGTTTGGTGATCGCCGGAACGACCATCGCCCTCGCTCAGCCCAGCGGGCCGGCGACACCGGGCTCCACCACTCCCACGTCGTCACCCAGCGCGCCGCAGGTTCGGACCAACGCACTGCCACCCGCCCAGCCCGCGATCGCCGATATTCGCCCCGCGACTTCACCGACGCTGAACAACGCCACCCCGCCGCCGCGACTCGATTTCGAGAACCGCACCGCCACCTTCGGCGGCCATTCCTGGGTCACCAAGCCCAACCGCGACGCCGTGATGGGGTTCACCTTCCCGGTAGAGATTTCGCACGTCGCGGTGCGCGCCGGTGACCGCGTTTCGACCGGCCAGTTGCTCATTCGCGCCCGCGATGGCGAGGCGGTATCGAGCCTCGCGGTTCAGCGTGTTCGCGCTGAGAACGATTCCGCCGTGAAGACTGCGCAGGCAAACCTTGAGCTGACGCGCCTGCGCTTTGACGCTGCGCAGCGCGCCCAGGCCGGCAGCGCCATGAACCCGCAGGAGTTTGAGGAGCGCCGCCTCGCAGTAGCCGCTGGCGAGGCTCAGGCCGCAAACGCCCTCGCGACTCAGCAGGAGGAGCAGCAGAAACTCGTCCAGCTTCAGGAGCAGGTGCAGCGCTACCGCCTCGAAGCCCGCTACGACGGCATCGTCGACATGGTGGGCGCTGAGCCCGGCCAAGCGGTGGACATCAACCAGCCCGTGCTGCGGATCGTGAACATCGACCCGCTCTGGATCGACCTGCCCACGCCGATCGACGAGACATTGAACCTCAAACTCGCCGAGGGCTCGCGCGCCTGGGTGATGATGGACGCGCCGGAAGATCTCGGCGGAGCAGAAGTCATCGTCGGTCGCGTGCTCAGCGTCGCGCCTGTCACCGACAACGCCGGCACGCGCCGTGTCCGCGTCGAACTCCCCAACCCGCGCCTGCTCCCCGCTGGCCTCCCCGTGCGCGTCCGCTTCAGCGAGCCCGCGCTCGCGAGCAAAGCCCCAAACTGATCATGCTCACCGACCAACGCGAACTCAACTCGATTGCCTGGCAGCGCCTCGTCGCAGAGCTCAGCGCCCCCGCCCCCGACGATCGCACGTTCCTCGATCGGCTCCTGCGCGTGCTGGGCCAAGTCTCCGCCGCGCGACAGGCGGTCGTCTTCGTCCCCATGAACGGCGAGCGCGGCGAGCTGGTCGTTCGCCCCATCGCGCTCTGGCCCTCGCCCGCCCCCCCCACCGCTCCCTCTGCCGACTCACCAGCCGCCCCGCCCCCGCTGCTGGCCGGCGACGATGTCACCCGCGCCGCGTACGCCGCCATCGAGTCCGGCATGTCGCGCGTCTTCAGCCTGCAAGGCGACGCTGGCGCGTTTGATCCCAGCGGCGCCAGCGAGCGCGGGCACGTCATCGCGCTGGCCCTGCCAAGCGAGCTCAGCGCCGCCGGAGCAAACGCAAACACCGGCGCCGCGAACGATGCATCGAGCGCGGCATCACCGTCGCCCGACGCGGGCAAGCCCGCGCCCAGCGGCGTGCCCGGCAGCGCTTCGTGCCCCGGCGCGATCACCCTGGTCATCGAGCCGCGCTCGCGCGGCGCGATCCAGAGCACGCTGGCCATGAGCGAGGTCGTTCTCGGCTACATCCACCTCCACAGCGTGCGCGGCGGCCTTCGGCGCGCCCTGGCCAGCTTCAGCTCCACCGACGGCGCCGCGAAGCTCCTGGCGGCGATCAACGGCGCATCGACATTCAAGAGTGCCTGCCTCACCGTCGTCAACACCCTGGCCCGTCAGCACGGCGCTGATCGCGCCGCCCTCGCGTGGGTCAAGCGCGACGCCTGCACCCTGCTGGCCATCAGCGACACCGAGCACTTTGACCGGCGCACCTTGATCCTCCGCAAGCTCGAAGAGGCGATGGACGAGTGCCTTGATCAGGATCAGCCGGTGCTCTTCCCCGCGCCGCCGATGGATGAGGACGCCGTGCTCGGGCAGGCGATCGTGCACTGCCATCGCGAGCTCGCGGCGGGCGACTCGCGCTTGCGCATCTGCTCGCTGCCGCTTCGCGCCGGCGAGGACATCGTGGGCGTGCTCACGCTCGAATCTCGCGCTCCGGCCAACGCCCCGACGATCGACCCCGTCGTCGTGGACCGCATTCAGGCGACACTCGACCTCGTCGCCCCCGCGCTCGCGACGCGACGACGCGACGATCAGCCCCTGTACTTACGCGCAGTGGAGAGCTTCAAGACCACCGGCGCGATGCTCGTTGGCCCGCGCCATACGTTGTGGAAGCTCGCCGCCCTGCTCGTGCTCGGGGCCGTGCTCTTCAGCGCCCTTTATACCACCGATCATCGCGTCAACGCCACCGCAGAGCTTCGCCCGCTGGAACAACGCATCATCGCCAGCCCGATCGACGGCGTCATCCTCGCGCTCCGCGACAACGCCGAGGCCGGGCGCGTCGTTCGCGCTGGCCAGCCGCTGGTCGACCTTGACACCAGCGAGCTGAAGCTCCAGGCTCAAGAGGCTCGCTCGCGCGCGGTGCAAGCCGAGAAGGCCATGGCCCAGGCGATGAAGGAGAACAAGCCGGCAGACGCCGCGCGTGCCCAGGCCCAGGCCGACGCCGCCCGCGCCCAGGAAGCCCTCTTCCTGTCTCGCGTCGAACGCTCCACCATCCTCGCGCCGATCGACGGCACGCTCGTCAGCGGCAATCTCCGAGACAGAGTCGGCGCCTCGGTCAAGCTCGGCGAAGAGCTCTTCCGCATCGCGCCGCTGGAGCGCATGTCCGCCGTCGTCAAGCTCGACGAGTCCGATCTTCTGCTAGACGCTTCGGGCAAACCGTTCATCGGACCCGGCACCCGCGGCGAGATCGCCACGCGCAGCAACCCCGGCGTCGGCTTCGGCCTCACCGTGCAACGCGTCGTGCCCCTTGCCCAGGCCGAGGAAGGCAAGAACCGCTTCGAAGTCTGGACCACGCTCGATCAGCCCGCCCCCTGGATGCGCCCGGGCATGGAGGGCGTCGTCCGCCTCGACTCCGGTCGTCGCTCTCTGCTCTGGATCGGCACGCGCCGCGTGACCGACACGCTGCGCACGTGGTTCTGGTGGTGAATCGCCTCACGCAATCGAAGGACCCCCGCTGACCATGGAACGCCCGACGTTCTCACCATTCTGGCATCGCGTCGCATCGAGCCGCCCTCGCCTGCGCCCGCACGTCCAGATCACGCGCCAGCTCTACCGGCGCGGACGCTGGCACGTCGCCCACGACCCCGCCAGCAATCAGTTCTATCGACTCAACCCCATCGCCCACGAGTTCGTCTGCTCGCTCGACGGCGGGCGCACCGTTGACGACGCGTGGCGCTTGATCCTCAGCAAGCACGCCGACGCCGCGCCCACGCAGAACGAAGTCATCGAGCTGCTCAGCCAGCTCTTCGCCAACAACCTGCTCTCGATCGACGCCTCGCCCGAGGCCGAGCAACTCCTGAAGCGTTCCACCGATCGACAGAACCGCAAGACCCGCCAGCAACTGGCGGGCCTGATGTACCTTCGCGTCAAAATCTTCAACCCCGACCAACTGCTCACGTGGCTGGAGCCGATTTTTCGCCCGCTCTTGAGTCGCGTTGGCCTGGTCGCTTGGGCGATCCTCGTCATTGCGGCGCTCTGGAGCGTCGCGCCCGAGTGGCGCCGCCTCGCCTCCGGCTTTGACTCGCTCAGCAACCCCACCAACTGGGCGTGGATTCTCGGTGCCTTCGTGCTCCTCAAAGCCTGGCACGAGCTCGGTCACGGCCTCATCTGCAAGCGATTCGGCGGGCAAGTTACCGAGACCGGCTTTTTGCTCTTGATATTCATCCCCTCGCCCTATGTTGAC
>Ga0105049_10007122_pt1 | contig 13000 bp, 4 predicted proteins | sample MAT06_FD_78087 | JGI IMG/M metagenome (GOLD analysis project Ga0105049, IMG submission 78087) | Freshwater microbial communities from Lake Fryxell liftoff mats and glacier meltwater in Antarctica - MAT-06 | ecosystem: Environmental > Aquatic > Freshwater > Ice > Liftoff microbial mat | place...
CACTTTCCCCATCCTGGCCCCGGCGACAGCGGCAGCCGCCATTGCGGACGATTCGCTCTGCGCGCCGGGCGAGTTGTTGGTGGTGGGCTCCAACACCTCCACCTTCGCTACGGGTTACCAATGGTCGGTGGTGCCAGCGGCAGGCAGCAGTTTCGTGAATGGAACCTCGTCTACCAGCCCGATGCCACAACTTCAATTTACCCAAGAAGGCCTCTTCACGCTGACCCTGAGCGTGAATGGCTGCGGATCGCCTACCTGGGATACGCTGATTCATGTGCTGCTCACTCCTATTGTGGCCGTGACGGAAGTAATTGAAGGCTGTGTAGACTTCATGGCCAATCCGCTCGACTACGGTAATATAAGTGGGGGCCAGGCACATTCCATTACCTGGACTTTTGGCGGAGGTAGTCCGGCCACGGCCTTCGGAGCGACACCCGGCATGGTTAATTTCAGCGGCTATGGGCAGCATTTCATTCTGTTGGAAGCGCAGAATGCCTGCGGCTTGGTCAGTGCGGTGGATAGTTTTCAAATCTATGAGCCGGCCACGATTGCGCTGACCTCGGCGGGGCCGATTTGCAATAGTGTCGCCCCCATTCAACTCCAGGCTACACCTAACAACCCCAATGGCTGGAGTGGGCCGGGGGTGACGCCGGGAGGTTTATTGTACCCCGATCAAGTGCCAAAGAATTTGCTGAATACCCTCGTGCCGTATGTCTATGAATTTGGAGTGGCTACTTGCTTGGTAAAAGACACCCTCTATGTGCAGGTGAATGGCACGACGGTGGATGTCGGTCCAGACATGGGCTTCTGCGCCAATGCAGCGGCACTGACGCTGCCCGCCAGCCCCAACGGCGGGTTTTGGTCGGGCGATACGGTGACGGTGGGCGGTGGCTTTGACCCTACTACGGCAGGGACCGGGTCGCATTTGCTCATTTATACTTACACCGACATGGCCACAAACTGCACTAATGCCGACACGATGGTGGCTACCGTGCTGGGGCCACCGACGGCGGCACTGGACAGCATCGGTAATGTCTGTTTAGGGGATGAGATTGATTTTGGGCCGCTTTCAGGCGGCACGGACGTGAGCAGTTGCTTTTGGGAATTCGGCGACGGCATTACCGCCAATGTCTGCGACCCGCTGCACACCTACGCTCAGCCTGGCACTTACGACCTGACACTGTTCGTGCTAAACCAAGCGGGCTGCCGCGACACGGCAATGGTGCAATTGCAAATCGTGACGCCGCCTAACGCGGGCTTTGCCACCGATGTCACCGAGGGCTGCGCCGACCTGCCAGTGACTATCACCAACCAAAGCAGCCTGAACAACTACACGCTTTACATCTGGGACTATGGTGACGGGCGACGGGATACGCTGCCACAACCGGGAATCATCACGTTTTACCAAGGCGAACACGACACCACTTACACCATCACGCTGCTGGCGCAAAACCAATGCGGCGAGGCTTCGGACGCGCACCCTGTGACGGTGTTCCCGCGTCCGCAAGTGCGCTTCGGCTCGGACCTAAGCAGTGGCTGTACGCCGTTGGAGGTCAATTTCAACAACGTCTCGGTCGGCGAGCCGGACTTTTTTCAGTGGTTTGTGAATGGCGCGGCGGTGGGCACGCAGTTCCAACTGCCGCAGCAGGTGTTCCTGACTACCGACGATGACTCGACATATTTCATCACGCTGATTGCCGGTAATGAATGCGGCTTTGACACGGTGACACATACCGTGCTGGTGAAGCCTAACCCGGTGGTAGCTTTTTTCAACACCGACACACTGGTAGGCTGTCAGCCTTTCACGATTCGATTAATTGATTACAGCACCCAGGGCCTTTACCTGAGCTGGGATTTCGGCGACGGCAATTTGGCCTCAGGCGACTCGGTGGTACATACTTTTTTGCAGGCGGGCCAATATTTCGTGCAGGAATTTGTCAACAACGGATGCGGATTCGACACGGCGGAAGTGACCATCACGGTATTGCCCGCGCCTGACGTGAGTTTCACCCACCTGCCTTTCGTATGTGCTGGCGGCACGATTTTTTTCCAAAACACATCGTCAAACCTTGCCGGCAGTTTCTGGGATTTCGGCGACGGCCAAGGCGACTCTACCCACACTTCGCCAAACCACGCCTTTGCGCAGGCGGGGCAATATACCGTGACGCTGACAGGGTTGGCAGTGACCACGGGTTGCCAAAATGATGCGGTCAGCACCCTTGAAGTAAAGCCCTTGCCGCTACCGGCGGTGGCGCTGCCGGATAGTTTCGGTTGTCAACCGTTCCTTTTCCAGCCGCAAAACCTGACATCGGGCACGAATTTTTATATCTGGGATTTCGGCAATATGGTCACTTCTACGGAAACCGCGCCTGCCTACACATATACGCAGCCTGGTGTTTACACGCTGGGGCTGCAAGTCACGGACTTATTCGGCTGTAGGACCAACTGGGCTTACACGCCACTCAACGTTTTCCCCAAGCCCGTAGCCGCCTATGCCTATGACCAAGCCGAACTCTGCGTGACACCCACCTTCCTTCAGTTTCAAAATCAATCGGTGGATGCCGATAGCTACCACTGGGATTTTGGCCCCTTGGGCACGTCCGACCAAAAAAACCCCGCCCTCACCGTAAGCAACCCGTTGACGCTGTCCATCACGCTTTTTGTGGAGAGCCAATACCATTGCCTCGACACGGTCATGGGCCAGGCAAAAATCTACACCAAACCGGCACTGGACTTTGCGGCGGCTCCCGCGAGCGGCTGCGAACCTCTGCCGGTGTTGTTTGAAAATAACTCTACCAGCGTCAACCAATACGCTTGGCATTTCGGGGATGGGCTACGGGACAGTGTGGCCTCACCTTACCACGTTTACGAACATGCTGGCCTCTACACAGTGACGCTTTTTGCCTCGGCGGACTCGCTGTGTTTCGATTCGCTCACGTTCAGCGCGCTGGTCGAAGTGCTGCCTTCGCCCACTGCCGCCTTTTCTTATGCCGAAGTAATGGATCCGGTTGTCAACCCAAACGGCACTATTGCTTTTCAAGATTCGTCGCTGAATGCCCTTGCCTGGCACTGGGACTTCGGCGATGGGGATACCTCGGTGCAGCAAAACCCTGCCCACCGCTACTATGTAAATGGCCCCAAGGTGGTGACGCTGATAGTTTACAACGGCATCGGCTGCTCGGATACCGCGGTGCAGACCATCCTCCCGCAGGATTTCGGCGGGCTGTTCATCCCCAATGCCCTATCGCCGGAATCGGGGGAGCCAGGTGCGCGGGTGTTCTTGCCGGTGGGCGAGGGATTGATTGAGTTTGAAATTGCGATTTATGCTTCCAATGGCGAGCGAGTTTGGCATTCCAATCACCTGAATGAGGGGCAGCCCGATGAATCCTGGGACGGTACTTACCGCGAAAAACTGTTGGACCAAGGCCTCTATTGGTGGAAAGCAAATGCGCGCTTTTACAATGGACGCATCTGGCAGGGTATGCGATACGGCAATGATGAGCCGGTGACAGAAGGGAAGGTGCTGCTAATTCGGTGAATCGGATCAGCATTGCAATTTTTATCGCATCTAATAATTCCTTAAATATCATGAAACACCTTCTATTCGCCCTGCTCACTTTTTTTCCAGTTTTCCTTTTCGGTCAAAACCCCGACTCAATTACCTTAGCCAGCGTAGTTGATAGCCTCATTCAAGCCAGTCAAAAATCTATGGCCGCAGGAAAAGTTGAAAAGGCATTCCAAATAATAGAACAGGCAAAAGAAAAAGCCGAATCCAGTTCGGGACTAATGAGTGCCATCTATGCAAAATGCCTTCATACCCAGGTAGATCTTTTTGTCAGAGTTAGAAATTTCAAGGATGCACTGCCTATTTGTATTATGGCCAAGGATATACGGGAAAAAGTATTGGGAAAGGAGGACTTTGATTTTTCCCTTTCTTTAAGCTATTTAGCCACCTTGTACAAGGAGTTAGGCCAATATGAGGTGGCAGAACCTTTGGCATTAGAGACCAAAGAACTCCGGGCAAAAAACCCAGGGAAAGAATCCAAGGAATATGCAATTACCCTACATCTTCTTGGTTCACTGTATTATGTGTTTCGGGAGTATAAAAAGTCGGAGTCCTATTTTTTGGAAGCCAAAAGTATTTTTGCTAAAACGCCGGGAGAGTATTCTTTTCAATATTCCAATACGCTCAACAGTCTTGCAGCTTTATATACGGAATGGGGCAAATTTGACAAGTTGGAGGATTTTCATATAAATGCCATAAACAAGCTGGAGAAGTCCTCGGGCAGGGTCTCGGCAGCATGTGCAGGCTCCTTAAACAATCTCGCTCGGCTCTATTCCCAAACCGGGCAATACGGTAAAGCGGAGCCGTTATTTCTCGAAGCCAACCAGATTCTCCTCAAATTACATGGCAAAAAGGACGAGCAATTTGTCTCCCAATTGAATAACCTCGCTTTATTGTATTACCAAACCGGGAAATATGGAAAAGCAGAGCTGCTCTATCAGGAGGCCATAGATATTATGGCGAAAATAGCCAGTGATAACAAGGTTTCATACGCCGCTGCCCTGAGCAATCTCGGTGCCTTATATGCAGATATCGGCAAATACGACACGGCAGAAGCTCTTTATTTGAAAGCCAAACTGAGCCTGGAAAATGAATACGGAAAATATCGCGCAAGCTACGCTACTTGCCTGACTAACCTTGGCGATTTGTACTACAAAACATATCTGAATGACAAAGCAGAGGTATTTTTGGAAGAAGCTAAAAACATCCGTAAAACTGAACTTGGCGATGACCACCCCGACTATGCCGCCTCATTGATTAACCTTGGACAATTATACCTGGATAAAAAAGAATACGATAAGGCGCAGCCGCTTTTATTGGAATCCAAAGACATTTTTTTAAAAAAACTCAGCGGCAACCATCCTTTATACGCCATATCGCTGTTGAAGCTGGCTGAAATGTTCGCCGCAAAGGGCGATTATGGCCAAGCGGAGTCGCTTTATATGATGGCAAAAGATAGCCTTGAAAAAAGCTTGGGGAAAGCGCATCCAAGTTATGCGTTCGCCTTGAGCAGTCTAACGCGATTCTATCAGTCTGCCAATCGCCTTTCAGAGCTTTCTCCCCTTTATTTAGAATTGAACGCGCTCATCCAACACATGGTTGATCAATCGGTTTCATTTTTTTCGGAACAGCAAATGCTGGCCTATTTGCAGACATTTGAGCCCGATATCGCACAAGTTCATTCCTTTTCTCAAATAAGCGACAGTCCTGAACTGTACGGTGCTTGTTTCAACAACGCGCTCTTCTACAACGGCTATCTCCTCGAAAACGCACGCCGCATTTCCCGTTCTTTCGCCAACGCAGACAGCCTCACGCGCGACACTTTCTACCGTTGGCAGGTCTGTCGGCATCGCCTCTCCAAGGAATATGCCAAACCCATCGCCGAGCGCAGGTATGTCGCAGAAACAGAGACAGAAGCAGAAGGCTATGAAAAAACGCTCACCCGTAACTTGCCCAGGTTAAAGGAGGAGATGCAAGTACCGAAATGGCAGGATGTCCGCGACCGATTGCAACCTGGTGAAGCAGCAGTGGAGTTTATCCACTACCGCTATTACACTCCCGCACCTACAGACAGCACCATGTACGCTGCCCTCATATTACTCCCAGGAGATGCAACACCTAGCTTCATCCCGCTTTTCGAAGAGCATCAATTGCAAGCTCTCCTCTATCGTCCTGGTTTAGAAGAAGAAACTATTATCAATGGTCTCTACGGCAATAGCCCTGACTTGCGAGAACTATTGTGGAAGCCTCTCGAACCGTTCTTGCGCAACATGAACACTATTTACTATGCTCCAGCTGGGCTGATTCATCAACTAAACCTGGTTGCGCTCCAAGATGAAACAAAACAATTGGTTTCTGAAGGTCGCCAGTGGGTGCGCGTCGGGAGTACCCGTGAATTGGTGATTGGGCACTTGGCCGATAAATCCTTCGCTAAAATGTTGCTAGGCACAGATTCTACAGCTGGAAGTCAGCCTTCGGCAATTATATACGGCGACATCACTTACAACATGGACAGCCTCGCCTACTGTTTGGCTAATCGCGCTGAGCAAATGAGTCGGATTGATGATTATCAACCCAAAGACGGCAACTTCCGCTACATAGTGAATGAACAAGAGGGGACAAAGTTTCGAGGACTCAACAACAACCCGGATTGCACTTGGGATGCTCTCCAATATACAGGATACGAAGCAGAGGAGGTCAGCTCGCAAGTAATCCGTGCAGGCTTTCTCTCTACGGTTCAGAAAGGGTTATTCGCTAGTGAAGAGCGGTTTAAACAGATTGGAGTCCATACACCCTCGCCACGAATCCTGCACTTAGCAACGCATGGGTTTTCTTATCCCGCCGCAGAGAAAGCCCAGCCTAAAAGGACTAAAGAAAGCCAACCAGCTTACAAACTGCTGGACGACCCTATGCTTCGTTCAGGCTTAGTGCTGGCAGGAGCTAATTATTACTGCAAAAACAAGCGACCGTTTACAAACCTGGAAGATGGTATGCTGGTCGCCTACGAAGTATGCGACCTCAACTTGCAAAACACCGAATTGGCCGTTTTATCTGCCTGTCAGACTGGCTTAGGCGATGTAGTGGGCAGTGAAGGAGTTTACGGCCTGCAACGAGCCTTCCGTATAGCCGGGGCCAAGTTCTTAATTGTTTCTCTATGGGACGTGCCTGACAAACAGACACAGGAGCTAATGCGGCTTTTTTATCAAAACTGGCTGGAAAACCAAGAGTCGCTGCGCGATGCTTTTAACCATGCTCAACAAGCTTTGAAAGAAAAAGAGCCTAATCCTTATTTGTGGGCCGGGTTTGTATTGATTGAGTGATATAGAAAACGCACCAGCGGTTATGTCTAGTTAGCATAGTCACTCAAAAACTTCAATCTCATCAACTGTATCTCTTCCCAGGTGATCTCATCGTCTTTCAAAGCTGCGAAAGCGTCGTCGATGGAATCTGTTTGGGCTTCCTTGAAATATTCAATCACGGTATCGCGCACATATTCGTCCACCACTTTGTTGAGGTAATAATCGAGGCGGAGTTTGGTGCCGGATTGAACGATACCATCTAGTTCATCCAAAAGATCTGGCATACTCACATCTGTGGTTTGGGAAATCTCATCCAGGCCAATCTTTCGGTCAATCGCCATAATAATATTCACTTTCGACTTCGATCTGTTTGCCACCGTTTTGATGGTGATGTCCATCGGGCGCTCGATCTCGTTTTCCTCGCAATACTTTTTGATGGCCGTTACGAATGGCTCGCCGTATTTCTGCGCCTTACCCTGAGATACCCCTACGATTTTGGACATGTCCTCCATTGAAATCGGGTAATTCGTGGCCATTTCCTCCAGCGAAGGATCCTGGAAAATAACGTATGGCGGAAGGTCGTGTTTTTTAGAAATTTGACGACGCAGGTCTTTAAGAATGTTCATCAAAGGTTCATCAAGCACTGCGGTGCCGCCCTTTTCATCGTCGATATCGTATTCGCCGTCCTCAAAATCGTGGTTGATCGTAATATAAAGCGTCTGCGGGTCTTTCAAATAATCTCGCCCCGCTTGCGAAACCTTCAAGATACCAAACTGCTCTACTTCTTTGTAGATCAGGTTGTTAATCATCGCGTGACGGAAGATTGAGCTCCAGAAATTTTCGTCCCGATCGTCGCCCACGCCAAAGTTTTCCATCTCCGTGAAACGGAAATCCTTCATTTCTTTTGTTTCGCGTCCCATCACAAAATCCATGATGGTCTTCATCAGGTAGTTTTCGTTAAGGTCGAGAATAGATTGTACCACTGCTACGATTTCGGACTTAACCTCCATCTTCTCCTTTGGATTCTTGCAGTTGTCGCACATTTTCTGGCAGTTTACCTCCTCGAATTCTTCACCAAAATAGTGCAGTAAGAATCGACGTCGGCAAGCCGCTGTTTCGGCGTATGCTACCACTTCCTGCATCAATTGGGCGCCCATTTCGCGCTCTGCCACAGGCTTATCGCGCAGGAATTTTTCGAGGCGCAGAATGTCTTTGTAATTGTAGAATGCGATACACTTTCCACCCAATCCATCTCGTCCGGCACGTCCGGTTTCCTGATAATAGTTTTCGATAGATTTCGGCATATCGTAGTGCATCACGAAACGCACGTCGGGTTTGTCGATACCCATACCGAAAGCGATGGTGGCACAAATCACATCGATATCTTCCATCAAGAACTGATCCTGCGTTTTGGCGCGAAGTTTTGGGTCAAGACCTGCGTGATAAGGTGCAGCTTTGATGTCATTAACCATCAGCATTTCAGCGATGTCTTCTGCCGTCTTTCGGTTTTGGACATATATAATGCCCGACTCTCCGGAAAACTCCTCTTTGATGACCTGAATGATCTGTTTGATCGTACTCTCTTTTTTGATCTTCGAGCGAATTTCATAAAAGAGATTGTCGCGGTTAAACGACGATACGAAGGTGCTATCCTCCGTCATATCCAGGTTTTTCAGGATATCCAGTTGCACCTTGGGCGTAGCAGTAGCCGTGAGTGCCATGATGGGCACGTGACTCGCTACCGCATCAAGCATTACACGAATACGGCGGTATTCCGGGCGGAAATCGTGTCCCCATTCAGAGATACAGTGCGCCTCGTCTACGGCTACGAAAGATATGTGGGAGTTTTGGAAGAACTCGATGTTCTCCTCCTTGGTCAAGGTTTCTGGCGCTACGTACAGGATTTTGGTGCGGCCGTCCGTAATATCCTGCTTCACCTTTTTCATTTGTACCTTGGTGAGCGAGGAATTGAGAAAGTGCGCCACCTCATCTTCGTCGGAATAGCCACGAATGCTATCTACCTGATTTTTCATCAGGGCGATAAGTGGACTGATTACGATGGCCGTTCCTGGCAACATCAGGGCAGGCAGTTGATAACAGAGGCTTTTCCCACCACCCGTAGGCATGATGACAAAGGTATCTTTTCCATCGAGCAGGCTTTGGATAATGGCAGCTTGATCTGCTTTAAAAGCGTCAAATCCAAAAAATTTCTGAAGGCTCTCGATTAGCGCGTCGTGGCCAGTTGCAATTGCAGGCATCTTCTTAGTGCGTTGAATAATATCGTATTTTAATCGGGCAAACCCGACTTTTGGCCCTGAAAAAATTAATCCGGAAGGGGGCGTAAATCTTGAGCCAATTGCCCCCTTTCCAAAAAGCCGCCAAAGATATAAAAACCAAAGCCATAAATCCCACAAACTTCCACCTCTTTTTTTTAAATGAAAAGCAAACCTTCAGTTAATAATTTGGCGAGGCCTAAAAAAACAAAGCATTCTCAAAATTAAAATTGGAAAATGGATACAATACTTGCCCGTTACGCCCATCTGCTCACCCATTATTGCCTTCAGGTTCGCCCCGGCGATAAGGTGTTCATCGCCAGTACTTTACTTGCTGAGCCATTGGTACGCGAAGTTTACCGCGAAGCCTATGCTGCCGGGGCCTCGCTAGTAGAGTGCGACCTGGTTTTTCGCGAACGAGACCGATTATTTTTTCAGCATGCATCCGAGGAAGCGCTACGCACCCCACCCACCCTCCAGCAACTCGCTATGGAGACTTTTGACTGCTATCTCAACATTCGCGCACCTTACAACCTCCGGGAAGGCAACGGGGCTAGTGCCGAAAGCGCACAAATGCGCAATGAAGCCCTCGCGCAGCTCAATAAAAACTATTTTGAACGCACGGCAGATCGTCGGCTGCGCAGGAATCTATGCCAATATCCAACAGATGCTTCGGCGCAGGAAGCTGGCATGAGTCTGAGCGAGTATGAGCAGTTTGTATTTGGCGCCTGCAAACTTTTCAACGAAGATCCCGAAGCGGCCTGGCTTGGGGTACGCGCCAGCCAGCAAGGCATTGTGGATCATCTGAACCGCTGCGAAACGGTTCGATACTGCGCCGACGGCACCGATATTCAATTTAATACGAAAGGTCGGATCTGGATGAATTCGGATGGGCAGACCAATATGCCGTCGGGAGAAGTGTATACCAGCCCTGTGGAGGACAGTGTGAATGGCACCGTACATTTTTCCTATCCCTGTATTTATCAGGGTACCGAAGTAGAAGGCGTGACGCTATGGGTGAGGGATGGTCTGATTGAACGCTGGGAGGCCCGGCGCGGGCAGGAATTTCTGGACTACATTTTCAGTCTGCCCGGAACTCGGCGTTTTGGCGAAGCCGCCATTGGCACAAACTACGACATCCAGCGTATCACGAAGAACATCCTGTTCGATGAGAAAATCGGCGGTAGCATCCACATGGCCATTGGACAAAGTTACTTGCAAACGGGCGGCAAAAATGAATCTGCGGTGCACTGGGATATGATTACAGATATGACAAAGGGTGGGGAGATTTGGGCAGATGGGGAGCGGATTTATTTGGATGGGCGGTTTTTGATCTGAGGAATTATTAGTACTTTTGTATAAAATTCAACCCATGGAAGCTGTAGAGATCCTTCAGTTTTTGAGAGATAACAAATCCATGTTTCAACAAAGCATGGGGGTGCAGAATATTGGACTTTTTGGTTCCCACGTAAATGGCATCGCGCGAGCCGATAGCGACATTGACATCTTCGTTGAAATGCCACCGGATTTTTCAAACCTTATGCGTTTGCAACAATATCTTGAAACGCAGCTTGGACATCCGTTGGACAGTATGCCAGCGGGAGTATCCACGAACTACTTGCAACCTGGCAGTAAACATGAATCTGTGGAGCATTGGGATATGATTACAGATATGACAAAGGGCGGGGAGATCTGGGCAGATGGGGAACGGATTTATTTGGATGAGCGGTTTTGATTTGAGGAATCTTTTTGGGGCACCGCGTTCCTTATACTTTAAAACACCCTCAATGGCACAGGACGCATCCATCTGCCAGATTCGTTATTTTTGGCAAACACCCAAAAAATACCGCTGTTCCGAATCGGAGGCAGGTCGTAAATTTTTCCCTGATGGCTTACATGGAATACCACCCTGCCGATTGCGTCAATGATCATAATTTCAGAAAAGTCCCCTTTACTGGACAACCGTGACGGCGATTCTTTATCTATCACGTTTGGCTGCACATAAATGTAGTGGCTATCTCCGTCAACATTTGGGATGCCAACGATTGGAGCTTTGAGCTCGAATCGAAAAATGACCTTGCAGCCAAGCGAATCCGTAATGGTCAAGATATAAGAACCCGCACTTAGCCCGCTGATAGATAGCGTGGAATCTCCTGTGCTCCAGGCAAGTTGGTAAGGCGGCACTCCGTTTTGAATATTGCTTACTTCAATGTTTCCATCTTGCGCCGTCAAATTGGATGGGCTTAGCAGAAGCGAATCGATGGATACAGCCACAAAAGCTGGCATGAGCAATGTGTCCAAATATGCAATACCGTGGGCATCCGTAACCGTGAACGCATATTGCCCGACGGGCAAGTCCGTAACAGATTCCCCACTTTCAGCCCCATTCCACCATTCCGTGGCATAAGGGCCACAGGTGTTGCCAGCAAAATCAAAAGCACCTGTAGCAGGGCTGTGGCAACTGTATTGAGCTATATATCCCTGCAAAAAGAGCTTGTTTTCAAATGCCCCAATATCTGGCAATCCATTTTCGATACGATTCCCATCGTTGAGATCAGCAGATAAACCCAATTGGGTAAGCAGTTGCACGTCACCTTTGTTGATGCCAGGGGAGCAGCCCTCAAGCCGATAGTCTCCCGCAGCTTTATCTACAAAGAGGGGCGAAACACCCCAAAAATTACTCGTATCACAATGCGCATCATTGCCGAACTGGTAGGTTTGGCTGCAAGAGTTTGCGCCGAAAACATTGTTTTTTAATTGGAGATAACACAGCGAGTCATAGAATAAGCGCATCGAATCTTGAAGCGGCTGGTCAAAAACACAGGAGTTGAACGTTGCAAAATCGATGTTTCTCAGGTGGAACAAGTATGAAAGGGTATCGCCGCTATGCCCGTTTGGGAAGTGGTTGTCAGAGAACGTACAGTAGTTCCAGGTAGCCGTGGAGGTGTGGTTGGTTATATTGTGCCTTCTTGCATCGAAGAAAAGCCCTGTGTTTCCCTGGAAAAGGTTTTGGTTGAAAGTCCAAGCCTTGTTGTCTACGGGATAAATATTCCCCTGGACGGTCTCAAATGCGATCAGAGTTTGATAAGTGTTTCGATCAAAAATGCTGTTCTCTACCGTTGTTAACTTGGCATATTCTGCAGTAATTTGATCTAAAAAAAGTGCTCTCCCAAGTATGTTATCGCGAAAAGCGCATTGTGAAATATTTGCAGAGTAAAAACTTCGAAACAGATGAGTTTCTTCATTTTGTTCAAATATACAATTTCTTATTTGTTGTTTTAATGACGAAAATAAGAAACTACCAGATGAAGAAAGCAAATTCCCTAAGTTATTGACATTTTTATTGCTCAAAAAAGTGTCTTGATCTAAAAAATTAGCCCTGGTACCGCCAATTGAAAAAAGGTCTCCTCCGGAATGTACGTTGTTGTAAAACATACAGTTTTTCATCACAGCCGTGTCGCCGCCAATACCTGCCATTAGGGTGTTTGACCCTAGGAGATCTCCAACTTCGCAATCCTTGAATTGGCTGTATTCTAAAATCACTTTTTTTATCTTATTGTAAGGGGTTATCCCTAATACAATTGATGGTTCTCCTGGAAGACTTCGGTGTCGTAGAAAAGCGCAATGGGAAATAAAAATTGAGTCGGTAGAGTTGCCTACGAACCACAATCCTGATCCACCAATCCCGTCCAGAAACTGGCAATTTTCTACGCGAAAATTAGATTGGCCATTCTGCTGCAAGACAAAGATATGGGCACCATTGCTGACAGCACGGTTACGCCGGAAAACACAGTTTTCCGCTTTAAGCCTATTAATACTGCCTGTTTTTATATATAGTCCACCTCCGGATTTTCGATGGCTGA
>Ga0105049_10007124_pt1 | contig 12998 bp, 10 predicted proteins | sample MAT06_FD_78087 | JGI IMG/M metagenome (GOLD analysis project Ga0105049, IMG submission 78087) | Freshwater microbial communities from Lake Fryxell liftoff mats and glacier meltwater in Antarctica - MAT-06 | ecosystem: Environmental > Aquatic > Freshwater > Ice > Liftoff microbial mat | place...
AGGTCGAGTACACCCAGGCGGCTGACGTCAACCGTGTGCGCACCACGGTCGAGGGCATGGGCTTTGGCGAAGTGCAGGTGCAGAAATTCGGCACTTCGCGCGATGTGCTGATCCGATTGCCGATCCGTGGCGAGATCCCGCAAGTCGAGGTCTCAGGACGAGTCTTTGAAGCCCTGTGCAAACTTGAGCAAAGCACCACTGGCACCAAGCAGTACACCACACCTCAAGGTGAGCAGGTCAGCCGGCCCTCTTGCACCGCTGGTGATGGCACCGAACCAATGCGGCTGGCGCGGACTGAGTTTGTAGGTCCTTCGGTCGGTGCCGAGCTTTACGAAAACGGCGCCTGGGCCCTGTTGGTCACCATCCTGGGCATCATGGCTTATCTGGCCATCCGCTTCGAGTGGAAATTTGCAGTCGCCGGCATCGTTGCCAACCTGCACGACGTGATCATCATCCTGGGCTTCTTTGCCTTCTTCCAGTGGGAGTTTTCGCTGGCGGTGCTGGCGGCGATCCTGGCGGTGCTGGGGTATTCGGTCAACGAATCGGTGGTCATCTTCGACCGCATCCGCGAGACCTTCAGAAGATTTCGCAAGCTCAGCACGATGGAAGTCATCGACCACGCCATCACCAGCACCATCAGCCGCACCGTCATCACCCACGGCAGCACGCAGATGATGGTGCTCAGCATGCTGATCTTTGGCGGGCCCACGCTGCATTACTTTGCAGTGGCACTGACCATCGGCATCCTGTTCGGCATCTACTCGTCGATTTTTGTGGCCGCCGGCATCACGATGTGGCTGGGCACCAAACGCGAGGATCTGGTCAAGCCGGGTAGCGGCAAAGATCTGGATCCCAATGACCCCAATGCAGGTGCTGTGGTGTAGAGTCGTTTTCATGCGGTTCGACGTCTCCCAGCTCTGACATGGCCACGCGCGCCTCGCCCGGGTCGATCGCCAGCCAGGCGCGCAGGCTGTACACCGAAGAGCTGGTCAAAGGCTTGACCCCCCTGATTCAGGTGGTGCTGGACAGCACCCGGGTGCTGTTGGACAAGCCTTCCGAGCATGTCGTGTTTCAGCGCCGACGCGACCTGATGCAAGGCCTGCTGAAAAGCGCCCAAGCCTGGCACCGCAGCATCGTTGCCGGTCTGCGCCAGGTCTTGAGCCCGGGTGGCGGTGTCACGGGCGCGATGGGCATGGGCGGCGGCTTGGCTGGGGGCTCAGCAGCCAAGCCCAGCGATTTCAGCCGCGATACGCTCAGCCTGGTCTCGGACGACACCCACGAACTGGAGATCGTCACCTCGCGGCTGGCGCTGGCCATCATGGACCGCGCGTCCTGGGAGTTTGCCGATTTGCGCTCGCGCCTGGCGCACCTGGAAGCGCGCAACGAGCTCGAGCCGCACGACATGTTGCGCGCCCACGTGCTGGCGCGCATCGTCTTCGATGCCTGGCGCAATGCCGGTTTCACGCTGGAAGGCTGGCGTGAGATCCAGACCACCCTGCATGAAGAGTTTGCTTTGCTGGTCGAGGAGTCGTACCACGGGGCCAACCGCTGGTTGGCCGAGCAGGGAGTCATGCCTGAGGTTGACTTGCGGCCCTTCATCCGCCGCTCGCGCACCCACCCCGGCGCTGTGTTGGGCGGCCAAGCCGCTTGGCATCCGCAAAGCAGCTTTGCCGGCAGCGGCCGCACGGACGGCGGGTTTTCGCTGGGCTTGCCGGATTCCTCCGGCTTTGGCCAGCATTCAGGCTTTGGGCCATCCAACAGCAAGCGCATGAACATCTGGTCAAACTCTGACCAGGCGCACAGCCAGGCCGGGCGCGGCGACGTCAATGAAGAAACGCGGCTGATGACGCGGGTGGCCCCGCTGGCGCGCGGGCGTGAGCATGCCGAGGCGGTGCTGGGCCGGCTCAACCGCCTGATCGGCCGCCATGTGCCCAGCTTCAGCCCACCGACAGGGGGACAACCCTTGTCCAGGCCGATGCAGGTGCTGTCGGCGGGGCTGTCGCGGGCCATTGATCATGCCGAGCAGGGCATCCGCCAGCGCTTGTCGCCGGGCCAGTTTTCAGCCGGGGTGGTGGTCACCACGCCGGTGATGCTGGAGGAGTTGCACCAGCGCAAGCAGTTGCTCAAACAAGCTGCTGCCTCGCCGGAAGAGCGGGCCACGATCGAGATCGTGGCCTTGTTGTTTCAGAGCATCCTGACCGAAGACCGCATTCCTGCCTCAGTCAGGGTGTGGTTTGCGCGGCTGCAGATGCCGGTACTGCGGGTGGCGGTGACGGAGCCGGACTTTTTTGCCACCATCGACCATCCGGCGCGCCGCCTGATCGACCGCATGGGGGCTTGCGTGATGGGTTTTGGTGCGGCTGGCGGCAGTGCAGCCACCGACCAGGTGCTCGAGAAAGAGGTCAAACGCGTGGTGCAGGTGGTCGAGGCTTATCCTGACACGGGCCGCCGCGTCTTCCAGACCGTTCTGGTGGAGTTCGAGCGCTTCCTGGAGCACTACTTCAAGAACGAAAACGCCGCCAGCATGCGCGGTGTGTCGCTGGCGCAGCAGGTCGAGCAGCGCGAGACGATGGCCATCCAGTACACCATCGAGCTGCGCCGCATGCTCAATGAAGTGCCGGTACAAGAAGGTGTGCGCCAGTTTCTGTTCCACGTCTGGGCCGATGTGCTGGCCACCACCGCTGTCCGATTCGGCGCCCAGAGCGAGCAGACGCGATCCATGAAGCGCGCTGCAGCAGACCTGATCTGGTCGGCCAGTGCCAAGGTCAGCCGCGAAGAACGGGCCGAAGTCATCCGCCGCTTGCCGCAGCTGCTCAAAGCGCTGCGCGAAGGCATGGATGCTGCGGGCATGGTCAGCGGCAAGCAGGACGAGCACATCCAGCAGCTCAACAACTCGCTGGCGGCTGCCTTTACGGCCAAGGCTGCAGTGATCCCTGACGATCGCTTGCGTGAGTTGATGGAACAGTTGGAGACGCTGGAAGAACTGTTGCCCGACGCCAAGGATGTAGAGATCGACGAATCGATGGTGCTCGATCTGTCAGGGCACCAGAGCTCCGAGCTCGAAGTGGTGCTGGAAGGCGGATCGTTGCCGACCGCGCCGATGATCGCCTGGGCCAGAGAGCTGCAGGTCGGCAGCTGGTACATGCTGGAGCGTACGGGCAGGACTGAAACAGTGCAATTGGCGTGGCGCGGCATGCGCAACCAGCTGGCGCTGTTTGTCACGCCGCAAGGGCGCTGTGTGCTGTTTCAGCAGCAGCGCCTGGCTTCTTTCTTGCAAGCCGGGTTGTTGTTGCCGGCGCAAGATGAAGCCCTGACCGTGCGCGCCACGCGCAGTGCCTTGGCCAAGCTGGATGTGGACGGGTCGCGTTTGCTGAATTGAGGCGCAGCAGGGCGCTGCAGCAGACTGCGTCTTCAGTGTACCGAGCGGGTGCCGTCGTCGAAACCCAGTTCGTCGAGCAGCAATGCGTCGGGCTCTTCGCCCAGACTCCAGAACACCATCAGCACGATGATCTTCAGGTCGTCCAGATCCAGCGGGCCGCCGCCGACGGCCATCGCGCGGTCCACCGCCATTTCGCGCACCCGTGTCGGCAGGGCGCCTGCTGAGTCGATGAAGATCAAGAAGCCGATGCATTGCTCGCCCAGCACCGCTTGCTCCATGTCGGTGTAGATGCGCATGCTGCCAGGCACGGGGCTGCCGCTGCACGATTGCGCGGTGGCGGACAGGCCGTCCAGCCACAACAGGGCGTCCTCGATCTCGTCGGGCTCAAAGCCGACGGCAGACAGCTTGCGAGACAACTGTTGCGGTTCCGGGCAAGCATCCGGGCGCCAGTAGTTCTCGTAGAGATAGACCAGTACGTCGAACATCAACTCACTATACCCGAGGCTCAACCCAGATAGCGGCGCTGATAGAGCGAACCCGGCAATCGTGCCACATGGCCCCCCAGTTCGAGTTGCATCAACCTGGCAAACAGCAGCGCAACGGGCCAACCGGTGCGTGCAACCAGCGACTCCACGCTGACAGGGTCGTTGCCCAGCGCATCAAGCAGGGCCTGGCTGTCGGCGTCGAAGAGATTGTCGTCGCGGGCTGCAGTGCCGCCCTGTCCGTCCTGCTTCGCGCCATCCTGCCCGCCCTCCTGCCTGCCACCCTGTCCGCCACCCCGCCCACCACTCTTCGGCGCCGCGACCTGCAACGCGCCTTCCAGTTCTTCGAAGATGTCTTGCGCAGTTTCGACCAGCTTGGCGCCTTGCTTGAGCAAAGCGTGGCTGCCCTTGGACTGCGCAGCATGGATCGAGCCCGGCACGGCAAAGACTTCGCGGCCAGCCTCTGCAGCCAGCCTGGCGGTGATCAGCGAGCCTGACTGCAAGGCCGCCTCAACCACCAGCGTGCCCAGCGAGAGCCCTGCCAGGATGCGGTTGCGCTGTGGGAAGTTTTGCGCCAGCGGCGGTGTGCCGGGCGAGAACTCGCTGACCAGGGCACCCCGTTGCGCAATGCGGCGGGCCAGTGGGGCGTTGGCGCTGGGATAGACGCGGTCGAGCCCGGTGCCCACCACCGCCACTGTCGGCGCGGCACATGCGCCTGTGCCGGTGCCGGTGCCGGTGCTTGTGCCGCTGCTTGTCCCTGTGCCTGCCCCTGTTTCTGCGGCGGCCAACGCACCCTCATGCGCTGCTGCGTCGATGCCCGCAGCCAGGCCAGAAAACACGACCAGGCCACGCCGGCTCAACTCCCTGCCGAAGGCCCTGGCGTTGTCCAACCCTTGCGCGGTGGCATTGCGGCTGCCGACGACCGCCACACCGCGGCCGCCCAGCGCCGCAGGCTGCCCTTGCAGATACATCAGCAACGGCGGATCGGGTGCGTGCAGCAGCAATGGCGGATACCACGGGCTGCCCAAAGGGATGATGTGGCGGTCTTCGCCCGCGCGCAGCCATTGCAGCGCCTGCTGCAAGCGTTCTTCCACCGCTGGGTGGCGCTGCAGCGCGCTGCCGATCAGCGCTTCAGCCTGCAGTGAACCCAGCATTGAGCGCAACAGCGTCGGGCTGGCGCGCAACACGGCTTCAGGCGAGCCACAGTGGCTCAGCAGGCGGCGCACGCCGGCGCGGCCCAGCCCTGGCGTTTCGATCAGTCTGAACCAGGCCGAGAACTCTGCTTCATCCAGCTTCATCGGGCACGCTCGGCAAACAGTGCTTCAGGGCCCGCGTCTACCCATACTCGATGGGCCCGGGCTGGGTGAATCAGCGCTGCATCCGTCCGTGCCGAGTCAGGGCTGAGTAAAGCGGTCACCACTGCGCACCGGGTCACGCACATTCAGAATCAAGGCGTAAGAGACGCGGTCGAAGACGCGGAACACAAACAGCAGGCCGTGACGTTCATCGGGCAAGCGCATGGCCGCCTTGTCTGCAGAGGTACTGTCCACCACCAGCTTGCCGCTGCGCCACAGCGCCAACACGTGGCCGCGCTCCATGCCGTCCTGGCTGCCGCGGTTGAGCGACACCACCTGGTTCTGACCGCCGCGCAGCCCGTCGCCGTACAGGTCGATGATGCGGCCATCAACGGGCGCAGCGGGCGCACGCGGCACGTAGGCCACCAACTCTTGCTGCGGCACAGGTGACAAGCGGTCACCCACCAATGCCTCCAAGCGCGTGCTGGTGATCTGGAAGGTGCTGGGCACCACCAGCGCTGTGCTCAGGGCCTGCGGTGGTACACCGCCGCTGCGCACAAATTCGGCCGTGCCCACGTAGCGGCCTTCATAGCCCAGAACTTCGCGCGTCAGCGGGTCCAACAGCGGTCTGAGCTGGCGGAACAGCCTGAAGTCGCGCGCACCCGCCAGGTCGCCACGCACATAGGCGGTTTCGCCGCGCGACACCATCACCCGGCCCTCCTGGGTGGCGACGATGCGGGGCGCAGCTTCCAACTCGTTCTCGCCAAAGACCACCGCTTCGTTGAGGAACGGGCCGATCATGTTGAGCGGAATCGCCGCGATGGCACCGTTGTCCAGCAACTCGGCGCGTACCCGTGGCGACATGCGCACCGTATTGCTCGGGATGCCGCTGTCTGCGGTGGCCAGGCGCAGCCGCGCGCGGCCATCGACCTTTTCAAGCACCAGCACCTGCCCGGGGTAGATCAGGTGCGGGTTGCGGATCTGCTCCAGGTTCATGCCCCACAGTTCTGGCCAGCGCCAAGGGGTCTTGAGGAACAGCGAAGAAATGCCCCACAGCGTGTCGCCGCGCTGCACCGTGTGCGCATCGGGCGCGTTGGGGGCCAGGTCTTCGAGCGGCACCCCGGCTTGGGCGACGCGTCGTGCCGTCTCGCGCCATTCAGGGGTGATGGGCAGCGCGGAAGGTTGCGCCGCGGCAGGCAGCCACAGGCTTGGCAGCAGCACTGAAGCGACGGCCAGCGCGGGCAACCAGGCCATCAGTCGACGGCGGGGGCCAAGATGTCTGGATAAGCTCACGCAGGTGTCTCCGGGGCAAGGGCTGGCACAAAGGTGGGGCGGTGGTGCCAAAATCAGGGGGTTTGAAGCCGAGGAACTGCGATGGTCGCACTCTCAGACCAGGACTCTGCTTTGAGCATGCAGCAAATCGTGGCATCCAGATCGTCGATGAAGCAGCCCCAAAGTCTTGCAAAAGACAGTTTCAAACCCCAAATCCAGTATCACGGGCCCGATCGGCCAACGCCTGGTGATCCGTTCCGTCAATGAGGTTACAGATGAAATTGATGCATTCGATCGTCAGGCCAGGCGCAAATCACAGCCATAGCTGTAGTTGTAGCTACAGCGCGGATTTGCAACGACGGATGGCGGGCGAACGCGCGATTTCATGTAATCGGTTTGGCGGAACGGACCACCAGCGCCCAACAACGTTCGACAACAATCGATGAGGGTGGTTTGCGATCGTTCCGACTGGACCGCCACAATGTTCATACGCTTTCGCAGATTCTGCCCCTAAACCCTTGATGCTGCAAACAAATTGCCCCGCGCTGACGCAGTCTGTGGAACCTGTCACGGCGTGGGGCAGACAAACTTCAGACCTTTCCGGTTTTCTTTGACCATGGCCCAACTCTCTATCCTGCGTTTCCCTGACCCTCGCCTGCACACCGTGGCGCGCCCGGTGGATGCGGTCGACCAGCGGATCCGCACGCTGGTGGCCGACATGCTCGAGACCATGTACGCGGCCGACGGCGTGGGCCTGGCCGCGACCCAGGTCGATGTGCATCAGCAGATCATCGTCCTCGACACCTCGGAGTCGCGTGATCAGCCGCTGGTCTTGATCAATCCGCGCATCGTGCAGCGCAGCGCGGCGATGGCGGTGCACGAAGAAGGCTGTCTGTCGGTGCCGCAGGTCTACGACAAGGTCGAGCGCCATGCCGAAGTCACGGTGCAGGCGCTGGACCGCGATGGCCAGGCCTTTGAGCTGCAGGCCGAGGGTTTGCGCTCGGTTTGCGTTCAGCACGAGATGGACCACCTGCTGGGCAAGGTTTTTGTCGAGTACCTGAGCTCGCTCAAAAGAGACCGCATCCGCACCAAGATGCTGAAGAAAACGCGTGAAGAGCAACGTGGCCACCCGGCATGAAGCTGGTTTTTGCCGGCACGCCAGAGTTTGCGGCTGTGGCCTTGCGGGCATTGCACGCAGCCGGCCACACTGTGTTGGGGGTGATGACGCAACCTGACAGGCCGGCCGGTCGTGGTCTGAAGCTGCAGGCGTCTGCAGTCAAGCTGTGGGCGCAAAGGCAGGGGGTGCCGGTGTTGCAGGCGCGCAGCCTGCGGCTGGATGGCAAGGCCCCTGAAGACGCAGCGCAAGCCCGCGATTGGTTGTCCGGGCTGGCGCCGGATTGTCTGGTGGTCGCTGCATATGGGCTGATCCTGCCAGCCTGGGTGCTGGCGCTGCCCCCCGCGGGTTGCATCAACATCCACGCCTCGTTGTTGCCGCGCTGGCGCGGCGCGGCGCCCATCCACCGCGCCATCGAAGCCGGTGACAGCAGCACCGGCATCACGATCATGCAGATGGACGAGGGCCTGGATACGGGTGCGATGCTGCTGTCGCAGGCAGAAGCGATCACGGCGCAAGACACCCTGGGCAGCCTGCATGACCGGTTGGCCGCGCTGGGTGGGCGCCTGGTGGTCCAAGCCTTGGCCGGGTCGCCGCTTGTCGGTGTCGCGCAACCCGCCGAGGGCGTCAGCTGCGCCGCCAAAGTCAGCAAGGCCGAAACTGTGCTGGACTGGCAACAACCCGCGGCCGTGCTGGAGCGCCGCTTGCGGGCCTTTGACCCCAGCCCCGGCAACAGCGCCGCTGTGCTGGGGCAGGCGGTCAAGCTGTGGCGCGGGCGGGTGGTGCCAGGACGAAGCCAGGACCCCATCGTTCCGGGCCAGCGTTTGCCATCTGCCGATGGGCAGTTGGTGATCGCCTGCGGGCAGCAAGCGCTGGAGCTGCAGCAATTGCAATTGCCAGGGGGGCGGCGCATCAGCGCCAGCGAGTTTCTGCGCCAGCAAGGCGGTGTTTGAGCGGGCAAGCGCTGAATCAGCAGCGCCTTGGCCCTGGCTTAGCCCCAGCTTAGCCCTTGTTTGACCCTTGTCTGGCCCTTGTTTTGCCGTTGTTTGGCCGTTGTTTGGCCCCATTTGGGCCCCTTGTTTGGCCGATCCCGCCAGCGGCAGTCGCTCAAGTGCTGGGCCCCAACGGCCGATAGACAGGGGTCGAATCCAGCAGCCCCAGCATGACCCCCCACCCTGCTCGCCCGCCTCTTCATCGCTTGCGCCGCCCGCTCTGGAGCCTGGTGGTCCTGGCCCCGCTGTGGTTGTCGGGTTGCGATTTGCTGGGCATCGAGCCAGCCAGCCTGATCGCGGAGCGCAAAGATGCCGAGAACAAGGCCATCGGCGCCGGCTGCAGGCATGCAGCGCGCTCTGTCGAGCAATGCTTCGAGCTGAACCGGCGGGCCGACAAGGCCGCTGTCTTTGCAGGCTGGAAAGAGATGAACGACTACATGCGCGAGAACAACATCGAGGCCGTGCCAGCGCTGCCAGAGCGCGAGCCGGTCGAGTTGGCCGATGCCAAACCTGCCGCTGCCGCTGCCGCTGCCGAAGACAAAGCTGCACCTGCCAAAGCCGCACCTGGCAAAGCAGCACCCCGCAAAGTACCCTCAGCCGAAGAGGCTGCGGCGCCCGCTCGCGCCCGCTGAACGGCCATCGGTCGGCTGCAGCTGCGGCGTATCGCAGGCCGCGCGCTTGAAGCTCAGCATGGCCGGCTGCAGCAGCGCTCGGCCCCACTGAAGATGCGCGGCAGCACCCCAGGCAGCACTCACAGTCAGTACACCCAGGCAGCACACCCAGGCAGTACCCCCGGCGCAGGGGCGGCGACAATACTCGGGTGAGTGTTGTTGTCCCATCCCAAGCCCAAGCCCCAGGCCCAGCCGCAGCCTACACGGGCCCCATCTGGCGTCACCCTGAATTTGCCCGTGGCAGCCGCGAGATGCTGGGCATCGCGGTGGGCATCGCCGCCTGGGGGTTGATCACGGGTGTGGCGATGGGCAAGAGCGGCATGCCGATGCCGCTGATGCTGCTGATGTCGTTCATCGTCTTTGCCGGCAGCGCACAACTGGCGGTGTTGCCGTTGATGGCCAGTGGCGCGCCGCTGTGGGTGGTGTGGGCCACTGCGCTGTGCGTCAACCTGCGCTTTGTGATCTTCAGCGCGCAATGGCGGCCCTATCTGATCGGCTACCCGCTGGGCGCACGTTTGCGCTGGGCCTACATCACGGCAGATCTGAGTTACGTGATGTTCATGCGCCGCTTTCCCGAGCCGGTGCCCGCGCCCGAGCAGCCGCCTTACTTCTGGGGCGGTGCATTGACCAACTGGGTGGCCTGGCAGGTGCCTTCGCTGATCGGCATCCTGTTTGCAGAAGCGGTGCCGGTGCATTGGGGTTTTGGTTTTGCCGGCACGCTGGCGCTGCTGGGGCTGGCGATGGCACTGCTGAGCGACAAGTCCACGGCGGTGGCAGCCGCGGTGGCGGGCTGTGCCGCAGTGGCGGCCTACGCCTTGCCGCTCAAACTCAACATCGTGGTGGCGATTGCCGCCGCAGTGGCCGTCGGTTTGCTGATGGACCATGTCGGCAAAGCCCATGCCGCAAAGCCGCACGTCGACTCTGAGGAGATCAAGTGATCGACGCAAGCGCAGATCACAAGAAGCTTCGCGGCAGGATTCGAAGTGGAGGGCCCGGCCATGCATAGCTGGGAAGGCTGGATTGCCGTCATCGGTTTGACGCTGCTGACCCTCGTCACCCGCGGTTTCTTCTTCTTGAGCAAGCGCGAGCTGCCGATGCCCAGGGGCATGAACCAGGCCCTGCGTTACGCGCCGCTGGCAGCCTTGGCGGCAGTCGTCGTGCCCGAGGTGGTGATGACGCAGGGCCAATTGATCGACCACTGGCAAGACGCTCGCATCTTTGGTGCCGTCGCCGGCGGCCTGTACTTCTGGTGGCGGCGCGGCATCCTGGGCACCATCCTGGCGGGCATGGCCGTGATGCTGCCTTTGCGCCTGGGCCTGGGCTGGTGAGGCCATTCGCCGAGGTGCTTCGGGGCTTTTAGAATCGCCCACCTGTCACCCAAGCCCCAAGGACTCTTGCCATGAAAATGCTGCGCCTGGCCGACCTCATCGCCGCTGGCCAAGTCACAGGCAAGCGTGTCTTCATCCGCTCCGACCTGAACGTGCCGCAAGACCATTCGCCTGAGGGTGGCGGCCGCATCACCGAAGACACCCGCATTCGCGCCAGCGTGCCGGCCATCCACATGGCGCTGGAAGCAGGCGCGGCGGTGATGGTTTGTTCGCACCTGGGGCGGCCCACTGAAGGCGAGTTCAAGCCCGAAGACAGCCTGGCGCCGGTGGCCAAACGCTTGTCTGAGCTGCTGGGCCGGCCGGTGCCGCTGAAGAGCCACTGGGTCGACGGTGTCGATGTCCAACCGGGCGAAGTGGTGTTGCTGGAGAACTGCAGGCTCAACCGCGGCGAGAAGAAAAACGACGAAGGCCTGGCGCGCAAGATGGCCGCCTTGTGCGACATCTTTGTGCACGATGCCTTTGGCGCTGCGCATCGCGCCGAGGCCAGTACCTACGGCATCGCCGAGTTTGCGCCTGTGGCCTGCGCTGGCCCCCTGTTGGCCGCAGAGATCGATGCCGTCACGCGCGCCCTGGCGGCGCCCAGGCGGCCTTTGGTGGCCATCGTGGCGGGCAGCAAGATCAGCACCAAACTCAGCATCCTGAAGAGTCTGTCGTCCAAGGTCGATGGGTTGATCGTCGGTGGCGGCCTTGCCAACACCTTCATGCTGGCCAAGGGCTTGCCCATCGGCAAGAGCCTGGCCGAGCCTGGGTCGCTTGACGAAGCCCGCGCCGTGATGGCGGCGATGGACGCACGTGGCGCCGCGGTGCCGATCCCGGTGGATGTGGTGGTGGCCAAGAGCTTTGCCGCCGATGCCGTTGCCACTGTCAAGCCGGTTGCAGAGGTGGCCGATGACGACATGATTCTGGACATCGGCCCACAGACTGCGGCGCAACTGGCCGAGCAACTGCAGCACGCCGGCAGCATCGTCTGGAACGGCCCGGTGGGTGTGTTCGAGTTCGATGCTTTCTCGCACGGCACCGAGACCATCGCACGCGCGATCGCCAACAGCCCCGCTTTCAGCATCGCGGGTGGCGGCGATACGCTGGCGGCGATTGCCAAGTACGGCATCGAAAGCCAGATTGGCTACATCTCCACCGGCGGTGGGGCTTTTCTGGAGGTGCTGGAGGGCAAGACCTTGCCGGCCTTCGAGATTTTGGCCAGGCGCGCAGAAGACCACTGAGCCCCGGGTGGCGCCGGGCTTCATCGGCCCAGTTCAGCCGCAGCCTTTTCAAACCTATGTTCCTCAGAGGGCTGCCCGCAGTCCTGCAGCGCAGCCCTGTCTGGTACTGCCAGTATCCTGAGCCTGACAACAACACCCGGAGACATCGATGGCCAAGACCACACTCTCAGACGCAGAAATGGCGCTGCGCGAAGCTGCGCTTGAGTACCACCGCAGCCCCACGAAAGGCAAGATCTCGGTCACGCCCACCAAGCCGCTGAGCAACCAGCGTGACTTGTCGCTGGCCTACTCGCCCGGTGTGGCCTACGCCTGCCTGGCGATCCAGGAAGACCCGCAACTGGCGCACGAGTACACCAGCCGCGGCAACCTGGTCGGTGTGATCACCAACGGAACCGCAGTGCTGGGCCTGGGTGACATCGGCCCATTGGCGGGCAAGCCGGTGATGGAAGGCAAGGGCTGCCTGTTCAAGAAGTTTGCCGGCATCGATGTCTTTGACATCGAACTGGCTGAGCGTGACCCCGACAAGCTGATCGAGATCATCGCGGCACTGGAGCCCACGCTGGGCGGCGTCAACCTGGAGGACATCAAAGCGCCGGAGTGCTTCTACATCGAGAAGAAGCTGCGCGAGCGCATGAACATCCCCGTCTTCCACGACGACCAGCATGGCACCGCGATCATTTCGTCAGCCGCCCTGCTCAACGGGCTCGAGCTGGTGGGCAAGCACATCGCCGAGGTCAAGCTCGCAGTGTCTGGCGCAGGTGCGGCTGCGATCGCCTGCCTGGATGTGATGGTCGGCCTGGGCGTGCTGCCCAAGAACATCTTCGTCTGCGACAGCAAAGGCTTGATCCAGGACCAGCGCCAGGACGTGCTGGCCGGCAAACTGGACGAAAGCAAATCGCGCTACCTGCAAAAGACAGCGGCACGCACGCTGGCCGATGTGGTCAGGGACGCAGACGTCTTCCTGGGCTGCAGCATGGCGGGCGTGCTGACCCCTGAGATGGTCAAGACGATGGCGCGCCAGCCGATCATCCTGGCCCTGGCCAACCCCGAGCCTGAGATCCGGCCCGAGCTGGCGCTGGCCGCGCGGCCCGACTGCATCATCGCCACCGGCCGCAGCGACTACCCGAACCAGGTCAACAACGTCCTGTGTTTTCCGTACATCTTCAGGGGCGCGCTGGATTGCGG
>Ga0105049_10007126_pt1 | contig 12997 bp, 9 predicted proteins | sample MAT06_FD_78087 | JGI IMG/M metagenome (GOLD analysis project Ga0105049, IMG submission 78087) | Freshwater microbial communities from Lake Fryxell liftoff mats and glacier meltwater in Antarctica - MAT-06 | ecosystem: Environmental > Aquatic > Freshwater > Ice > Liftoff microbial mat | place...
AACAATGAAAAAGGCATCCGCGCCAGCAAAAAATGGATGAAAATCCCGTAGATCCGAGATGTATAGCGAATCCATTGCGCACCCGCAAAGTAGCAAAGGTTGCGGTTAAACAAAAACGGATGTAAATGCATTTTTTTTCACGCAAAGACCGCAAAGAATTACGCAAAGACCGCAAAGGTTAGCCGTTTTAGTTGGGGCGCATTGAAATATGCCACCAACTCATTTTTTCATGCAAAGACCGCCTTGCATTACCACAATTCAAATTATTTGCTTGTATTTCTCGCTATCTACAACCAATGCAGCCTTCAAAATTTGCTGTAGCAATGGAATTTTTTCTTCAATCATTTCGATGCTCGTAAACGTGATGGATTTTATCATTTTACGTTCATCGGGATCAAAATAGAGGGCGTAATCAGGAAGCAATTTGCCCCAGTAGAAAGCAAGGTAAACGTTTGTTTTCTGCTTATTCAAATAGCAAAAAGGACCTTTGGAATAGTAGAAAGGAAGTCCGTATTTAAAATCTTCTCTAATTTTAGGTGAAGTATCTAAAATTATTTGCCGAAGAAATTCCGTCATGAAACGCTGATTTTCGGGTAAGTCCTGAATGTATAATTCAGTGGCATTCATAGCAAAATAATTAGTTTAAAGCCGCTTCTAATTTGTTTTTAGATATGCCTTCCTTTAAGAATTTCAGGTAATTAGCTTTGCTTGTATACCCAACAGGAGCATTGAGTAATTTGCCTTCTGGAGAAATGATGATGTATTGCGGTTGCGAATTGGTTTGGAAGTTTACTACTTGCATATTGCTCCATTTATTGCCAACAGTTTTAACTCTTTTGCCTGTTAAGCAAGAAACAAATTGTTCTTCTTTGGGTAAATCTGCTTTTTCATCTACATATAAAGAAACCAATACATAGTCTTGACTCATAATCTTTTTTACTTCCGGGTCAACCCAAACACCTTCTTCCATTCTGCGACAGTTTACGCAAGCCCAACCTGTGAAATCTATTAGAATAGGTTTGTTTTCTTTCTTTGCTTTTTCTATCGCAACCAAGTAGTCGTGTTCGCATGGAATTCCTTGCGGACAATGTTCATTGCCTGTAGCATTTTCTTTTTTAGATTCATTTTTAGCTGCATAGCTGTAAAATGTTGGTGGAGGAAAGCCGCTGATTAATTCTAAACTGTTTCCAAAAAGGCCACTTGTAAAATACACACCAGCAGCAAAAAAAGAAGAAGCTAAAATATACCTGATTGGACTTTTTTTCTTAATCGGGCTATCGTGCGGAAATTTTATGAAACCTAATAAATAGGCTGCCAAAGCAAATGCAATAAGTGCCCAAATAATTAGGAAAGGTTCTCTTTTAAGCAAGCCCCATTGTTCTACCAAGTCTGCATTTGATAAAAATTTTAATGCCATTCCTAATTCCAGAAATCCTAATACAACTTTTACAGAATTGAGCCATCCGCCACTTTTTGGTAAGGAGTTTAACCAAGCTGGGAAAGCAGCAAATAAAGCAAATGGTAAACCGAGTGCAGAGCCAAATCCAAACATAACAAATAAAATGTTGTAAGGATCAGGATTGGTGGCTAAAGTGCCCGCTAGAAAAGAACCTAAGATGGGGCCAGTGCAGCTAAAAGAAACCAATGCTAAGGTAATTGCCATGAAGAAAACACCAAGAAATCCGCCTGTATTGGAAGCGTTGTCGGCTTTGTTGGCTAAGGAAGAAGGCAATGAAATTTCGTAATACCCAAAAAATGATAGGGCGAATGCAACAAAAATTACAAAAAAGAAAATGTTTAAAACAGCGCTGGTGGCAATTTCGTTGAGCGTGTCAGGAGGAACTTTAGCAACAATAAAAGGAACTGCTAAAAGGGTGTAAATTCCTGCGATGGACAATCCATAGGTAATTGCCATGAGCAGACCTTTTCTTTTTGTTCCACTGCTTTTGGTAAAGAAACTTACCGTTAATGGAATCATTGGAAACACGCAAGGTGTTAATAAAGCAACCAATCCGCCCCCAAAACCAAGGAGAAAAATGAACCAATAACTTTCAGAGGATTCTTCTTTTTTTTCTTGCTCTAAGCCATCAATAACAATGTCTTTGCAATTTGCTGCTGTGTTTTCAGTAGTCGTTATCACTGCAACGGCAGGAGTATCTTGAGTTGCAGTAACTGCCACTGATGAAGTGTCGATAGGTTTTACGGTTCCAGCTGTAGCTTTTGTATTGCCTTTAATGTCAAATGAAAAAGGGACCTGATCAAAAGGAATGCAACCTTGGTCGTCGCAGGTCATTCCGCTAATTTCTCCTGTTACTTTAAAATCTTTTGTTGCTGCAACTCGAATTTCCTGTTTGAATTCGACCTTTTGCAGCTTAAACAATTTTACTGTTACTCCGAAAAGATCATCGTATTCGGCTTCTGGTTTTGGCTCTGTAGCTTTACCAACGAGTTTGAAATCTTTTGTTTTTATGAAATCGAATATGGTGGGTAATGGGCCACCATCAGGAGTGAATTGGGAATAAAGATGGTGTTTTCCAGAAAGTGTTGCAGTAAAAGTGAGCACTTCCGTAGAATCATTTTTTCTTAGTTGATTGAATGACCATTTTATCGGAGTTACAATTTGTGCTTGAATACAAAATGCAAGAAGAAATAGGAAGAGTGTGGAAAATACTTTTTTCATACGGAATCAATGATTAAAATGCATCTTGATTTTTAGGAGAGCCATTTGCGGTGACCAATTTATTACTTTTTAGTATCTCTATTGCTTTTTTTACTCCCAAATCGCTTTTGTTTAAAACAGTATAAAAACCAGAGTTCCCGAAGATTGCCCTTGCAATGAGCGCTTTAATTTGCCTTTCAATAATTTGTGAAGAGATTCGAAGGGAAGCGTCATTTGGTTTTATGCCGTTCTTTTGAATAAATGCATTAAATTCTTGAATAAGTGATGCGGCATTAAAACCAACAGCAAACTGCTCTGCATTTTTGTATTGTTTTTTTAATGCGTCTCTTTTCCCATCTGTATATTCAAATGAAAATCTATTCATCATTCCTTTGGAAGCTAACTCAGCCAAAAGTGGAGTGTAACCGCTTGTATCAACTGCAATGACAATATCTGGAGTAATTCCTCCACCGCCGTAGACTTTTCTTCCAGATGGAGTCTTGAAGGCTTCACTTTTTACCGCTTTTTTAGGTTTTTCCTTGGTTGAATCAGCTTTTTCATACCTTTCAGCCAATTCATGGTAATATGCATCATTCCCTTGGTCGTAGGATTTTTGAATGCTTCTTCCCGAAGGCGTGTAATAGCGAGCAATTGTTAGGCGCATTGCTGAACCATCGTCAAAGCGCACTTCTTCTTGCACCAATCCTTTTCCAAAAGAACGGCGACCAATAATCCAACCACGGTCGTTGTCTTGAACTGCGCCAGAAACAATTTCGGAAGCAGAAGCAGAACCTTCATCAATTAAAACTACCAAGCCACCTTCTTCGAATCCTCCTTTTGCGGTGGCATCAAAGTCTTCGCGTTTTCTAGCTTTTCCTTGGGTGTAAACAATTTTATTTCCTTTTGATAAAAACTCGTCACAAATATCCACCGCTGCATTTAAGTATCCACCTGGATTATCGCGTAAATCGAGCACCAATTTATTCATGCCTTTCATCTTTAAATCGTTGAAAGCTTTCATGTATTCATCGTAAGTGGTAGCTCCGAATCTGCTTATTTTGATGTAACCCGTTTGGGCATCAATCATAATACTAGCATCTACACTATAAATCGGAATTTTTCCTCGTGTAATTTCGTATTCGGTGATAGATTTTATTCCAGGCCTAACGATTCCAACTTTAACTTTCGAACCACTTTTGCCTCTCAGCAACTTTATAACATCGTCGTTTTTTATTCCTGTTCCTGCAACATTTTTCTTTTCAACCCGCACAATTCTATCTCCACTTTGAATTCCTAAAGATTCACTCGGCCCTCCAGAAATGGCAGCAACCACCATAATGGTATCTTTTTGAATGTTAAATTCCACACCAATACCATCAAAATTTCCTTCTAATTGCTCGCTTACAGCTTTAAGTTCTGTAGCTGGAATGTATGAAGAGTGAGGATCTAATTGTTCTAAAAGTGAAACCACAGCATCGTCTTCGAGGTTTTTAACATTAACAGTATCCACGTATTCTTCAATGATGTAATTCAACACATCGTTCACTTTACTGCTAGAAGTACTTTTAAGTCCAGTAATTTTTTTAGAACCATTGCTTCCTGAAAAGAAATATCCAATTCCAATTCCAACCGCTAAAGCTAGTCCAATGAACAAAGGAATAAAAACTGAAAATCTATTGTTACTCATTATTTAAAAAAATTAAACGTTAGAAGTTGGAACATATTGGCTCACCTGTATTCCAAATTTAGTTAGAAAGGCAACACCTTCATCATTCTCTATTCCTTTGTAAGCCGCATAGGATTTAAGAAAGATTACCTTTTTTATTCCAACAGAAAAAATGATGCGTGCACATGGCAAACAAGGCGAAAGTGTTACATAGAGCGTGCTTCCGTCCATATCTACTTTGTTCTTTGCTGCATAAAGAATTGCATTTGCTTCTGCATGTAATGCTAAAGAGCAACTACCTTTTCTATCTCTTGCGCAACCGTTTTCGGGCCATTCTTCATCGCAATTGTGAGTTCCGGCGGGTGGTCCATTGTAACCAAGCGAAACAATTCTTGTGTCTTTGGTCAATACGGCGCCAACTTTTTGTTTCACACAATGTGATTTTTGTGCAAGACTTTCAGCGAGATTCATATAAATATCGTCGAAACTTGGATTTTTTGAAACTTTCGCTGTGCTAATTTCTTGTTGAAGCATGTTAATAGGAAGACTCCTTACTAGTTGATGAATATTTTAACCTCAAGATTACTTTTTGCAATTCTCTTTTGATGATCATATCTGCAATAACTTTTAAATCGAGACCTGGAGAATTCATCTGTGAAGCCAATTGAGATTCAGAAATGTCTACTCTGTAAAGCAGTTGTGATAATTGTGTGGAACTCACGTCTATAAACTTTTGAACGAGTATATCGCTTAATTCTTGAAATGAATAGGAGCGACTTACCAAAATTTTAATTGGAATCCCAGCATTTTGGTGGTCTTTTTTTATTTGTTCAATAAGCAATCTAAGGATAGACTTCGATTTGATATAACTTTCGAATGCTTCAATCTCAAGTGAGAGGGCAGGTAATTTTATGATTTCTTCGCTCATTGCAACTAGTAATTAACAAAAAACGAAACCAAAAGTTATTTCAAATTGAATTTATTGTTTCCAATCATTCTTCCGTCCAAATAAACTTCTGCGATATAGATTCCTGCTTTTAATTCTTCAATTACATCCCAATCAAGGTTTACTTCGAGTCTCTCGTTGCTAAAATCAATATTTCTTTTTAGAGAATATTCTGTTGAACGGCCATCTTCTTTAGTAAAAGTTCCAGAACCGCTATTCGGATCAGTAACAGGGTAACCATCGGGTTTAATCAATCTCATTACTACTTCACGAGGACCTGCTTTTGCAACTTTGTTTTCAGCAACAACCAATGTAATTCCAATTTTACTAACCCTTTTTGCTTTATCTGTATCTTCTAGTTTTCCTTTTCCTTTGGCACGTTGCGGTTTTACAACCAAATTTTCTGCTTTTAAAACAGATGCTAATTCAACTTTTTGAGATAAATCTTTTGTTGTTTTGCTTAAATTATCAACCTCTTGTGTAAGATTTACGTTCGCAAATTTTAGTTCTTTATTTTCTTTAATGAGTTGCTCAATTTGAATCCTGTATTGGTCTCTAATGGCTTTCATTTCCTCTAACTGTCTGCGAATTAAGGGAATATCTTTATTTTCCTTGATTAATATAGCAATTTTATTTCTTTGCTTTTCAATATCGCCATCTGCTTTTGAAAGTAAACTATCCAATTGAATATTTTTCCCCCTGAATTGGTCTAGTTCAAATGTCATTGCTTGAAAATTACCATCTAAGGTTTTCTTCAGTTGATTTAAGGAGTCAACTTGTTCTGATTTAACAGCAACCTCATTTTCAGCAGTTGTACTTCTATTTAATAAATAAACATTACCAATAACCGACAAAAGAAGAAGGCCTCCTAAAAGATAGATTATTTGTTTATTTCCGCGTTTTTGTTCAGATTTATCTTCCATTAAGAATTTTGAAAAAATTGTAGATTTATGGGGTAAAAGTAAGTAAAAAAGTAAGGCAAAAAAGGTTATTTTAATCCTTCATATTTTTTACTGTATTTCTGATAAAGTTGTTTTTGAGGATTGTCTAAATCGATTTCAATTCCATCTATCCATGCATCTAGAACTTTTGCAGAACGCATGTCGAGGGCATCACCTTGCGTAATAAAAAAAGTTGCATTCTTACCATTTTCTAAGGTGCCGAGTTGTTCTTGAATTCCGCAAAGCAATGCTGCATTTGAAGTTATGAGTTGCAAAGCCACTTCTTTTTCGAGCCCGTAAGCGGCTGCAGTTCCTGCCAAAAAGCCAAGATTCCTACTTCCCATTGCGCCCTTTTCTCCCGTATAACCCAAAGCTACGGGAATTCCATTTTGTGTAAGCAGGGCGGGTGTTTTAAAAACCAAATCCACAGCATCGTCAGGATTTTCGGGTAGCTTATGAAGCCTAGAAAGAATTACTCCCAACGCATATTTTTTTACATTGTCTTGTACCATTAACACTTCTGCGGCGCCCGTTATGACGCACTTTTTAACACCGTGCTGAGAAGCAAACAGTAAACTTTCAGAAATATCTCTGGCTTTATTTGCTTCGATGTACAAGATTTTGGAACCGTCAAAAAGTCCGCGCATTGCCTCTAATTTAATGTTTTTTTCATTTATTTTAGTTTGTTGCCCATAGGTTTTTGCATCTGTGAAAATATCTTGTAACAGCGCCAAGTGCTTTTTTCTTCTAATGTTTCCTTTGGAAGTATCGTCTTTTGCTTTTATACCATCAGATTCGGGCCAGTTGAGGTGTATACCATCGTCTAATTTTAGTGCAGCATCTTCCCAATTCCAGCCTGCTAATTTAAAAATGGATGAACTTCCAGATAATAAAGTTCCTTGTGGCGTGGCCTGCACCGTTAAAATTCCATTGGAACGCACCGTTGGAATGATGCGGGAATCTGTATTGTAAGCAGTTAATGCTCTAATGTGAGGATTGAGCAAGCCCACTTCGGTTTCATCACGCGTGGCGCGCACTGCATCAATTTCTTTTAAACCTAATTGACTCAATAAAGAAATAAAACCGGGATAAATTTGTTTTCCTTGTACATTTATTATTGTATCGTATGCATCGCTAGAAAGCTTAATTCTATTGGCATCAGCAGCTAAAACGATCTTGCCATCTTTAATTCCTAACGCACCATTTTCTATTGTTTTTCCGTTACCTAAATGCAATGTTGCTCCCATAAATAGGCAACTTTTTGTTTGTGCATTTGCTGTAAATCCGATAAAGATAAAAGCAATGTTGAGCAATTTGTTTAAACTTCTTTTCATCTTCATTGCTTTGTTAATTTTGATATTCCATCCATTCGTTTGTTTCACTTTCTAAATCGTCGCAGTGGCGTTTTAAGTAAATCTTCTTAATCGGTTTTTTTAGATTTTCTGGACTACTTTTTTCGCCCATCATTTTCTGAATAATTCTCACTCGTTCGGCTTTATTTTCGGTATTCAGTTGTTTGTCTATTTCAAGGTCGAAATATAAAGCACCTTGCACAAAAGTTTTCTCCGCTTTTGCATAGATAGATAATGGATTCCCGCTCCAGATAACTACATCAGCATCTTTCCCTGCTTTTAAACTTCCAGTTTGTTGCTCAATATGGAGCATTTTAGCAGGATTCAACGTGACAAATTTCCAGGCTTCTTCCTCTTTAACATCTCCATATAAAACAGCTTTGGCAGCTTCTTGATTCAACCTTCTTCCCATTTCAGCGTCATCTGAATTAAAACCTGTATTTACACCAACTTTAGCTAACAATGCTCCATTATAAGGAATTGCATCGTTTACTTCGAATTTATAAGCCCACCAATCCGAAAAGCTAGAAGCATTAATTCCACGAGCTTTCATTTTATCTGCAACTTTATAGCCTTCTAAAATGTGTGTAAATGTGTTTATTTTGAAGCCCATGCTGTCGCCAACATGCATTAACATATTTATTTCTGATTGCACATAGCTGTGGCATGTTATGAATCTTTTGCCTTCTAAAATTTCAACAAGCGCTTCTAATTCAAGGTCGCGTTTAAAGTTAAGGCTAGAATTTTTAGTTGAGTTTTGGTTTTTTAAATTTTGATAATTTTTCGCTCTTTCAAAAGCATCATAATAAACTTGTTCTACGCCCATTCTTGTTTGCGGAAATCGTGTAGTTTTATTCTCGCCCCAATTGGATTGTTTCACGTTTTCGCCCAAAGCGAATTTTATGTGGTTGGGAGCATCTTTCAACTTCATGTTTTCGGGTGTTTCGCCCCATTTTAATTTAATGATTGCAGATTGCCCACCAATGGGATTTGCGGAGCCATGTAGCAGTTGCGAAGTTGTAACGCCACCCGCCAATTGATAATAAATTGCAGGATCGTTGCTGTCTACTACATCACCAATTCTTACTTCTGCCGTATTATTTTGAGTGCCCTCGTTTACACCATCAGAAATTGCAATATGTGAATGTTCATCAATAATTCCAGCGGTTACATGTTTATTTTGGGCATCAATTTCTATCAACTTTATGCCTTTTGGTAAAGTGGAAATTACGTCTTCATTTTTACCAACAGAAATTATTTTACCATTGGCAATGTACAAACTGCCGTTTTCAATAATACCAGCCACTTCATTGGTCCAAATAGTTGCATTTTTAATGAAGTAATGTTCAGTTTTAGGTAATGTTTTAAAACCAAATGCTGCATTTGGGAAGTTAATTTCTATAGAGTCTAAATTGAATTTTGGGCGATTGAGTGTGTCAACTTTAACGCTGTCTTGGTAGTTTTTTACAAGCACCGCAGTGAAATTGTGCAATGAACCATCTGGTGTTGAAATTGCTCCAGAAATGGTTCTTGTTCCAGTAGTATCAATAATTCCATTGATGGTATAAACATCTAATTCATCTGGTTTTTCTGTTTTAACTTGAATGTTAAGTTGATTCCCTTTTGCTTTTACCGTTGCAGAAATTTTACCTTTCATGGATGCGTATTTCTGAGCAGTTAAATCGAATTTTATTTCTGGTTTGTACCTTTTACCTTTAATTTCGAATTTCCCGATTTCTTGGTTATTTTCAGATAGCAAATAAATGCCTCTTACTTCGGTTTGCTGCGCTTGTTCTGTTTGATATCTTTTGCCTTGCACCCAAGTTTCTAGAATAATAGATTCTTTGTGGAAAAGTGTATCTGAGGTAATGAAAAAGTTAGCGTATTTGCCTTGTTCTAAGGTTCCTAAATCTTTTTCTGCTTTTATAAGTTTGGCAGGAATTTCAGTTAAAGCTTGTAAGGCAATTGTTGTATTTAAGCCAACATTTATGCATTTTTTTAATGCAGGAAGAAAAGTATTGATGTCTTTTAAACCTGAGGTAGTAAATACAAATGGAATTCCTTTTTGTGCAAGTAGTGCAGCATTTGCAGGAGCATTTTCCCAATGCTTCAAGGCCGAAAGTGGGATGTAGTCCATGGTGTAAGCATCAGAAAAATCCCAACCTTGAGGAAAATTTAATGGAACTATTAAAGTAGCAGTAGATTTCTTAATTTCATCGGCTCTTAAATATTCATCTCCTGCAGCTTTGATGATGAATTGTTGATTGAATTCATCTCCAATTTTATCTGCTCTCAATACATTTTGCCAATTGTTAGCCTCAAAAATAGCAGGTAAATTTTTATTTAAATTAAATGCCTCCAATGAGTAATTACTGTATTGGTCTTTCCCACCTTTTTGGTACCAATCTGCATCAAGATAAGTTTGTCTTAACAACGCAATACTTCCCATTAATGAGGAAGGATATTCTTGCGTGGAAGAACCTTTACTGAAGGAGAAAAATGAAGCAGCTCGTTGTTTCATTACGAGTTCATTTTCATATCCATCTGCTGTACTTACTAAAGTTCCCGAGCCACGTGCAATTCCGTCTGACCGGTGCGATACAACTGCACCAAAACCATTGTTTCGTAGAATTTCTGCTGCTGCTGCATTAGATTTAAATCCAGAATATGCGTCAAATTCTGGTTGAATTGCCATGTTCCAAGCATTTGCATTTGCATCAGGACGCTCTTCTTGGTTGGCATTTCTTCTTTTGGTAGTCGTATTTTGTTCTACCCCATAATTGCTGTAAATGTCAATAAATGTTGGGTAAACGTGTTGCCCATTTACATTAATTTGTTGCCATTCTTTTTCTAATTTACTCCCACTTGGAAGCACATTTTTTATTCTTCCCTTTTCAATAACCAGAATTCCATTTGCAATAAATTTAGTTGCAGAAACGTGAATGTTGGCATTGTATAAAGCTGTAATTGATTCTCTTTTATCGGCAACACCATTTACAGGAAATAGTTTTTGCCCATTTGTTTTATGAATTCCTAACAACAGAATTAGGAGTGGAATTAATTGCTTCATTTAATATTTTAATTTGTTGGATTTACTAAAATCATAAATCCTTTTGCCGTAATTTCTAGGTTATAATTTTCGTTTTTTTGGAGTGCGAATTTCGAATTATTATCTTTTAAAACTACTTGCACACCTTGATTTAATGGAATGTTTATTTTTTTGTTTTGCAAAGAGGTATTAAACACCACAATTACTGATTTGTTTTCTTTAACATCTGTTCGTTTGTAGGCATAAAAAGATACATCTGAATAGGGAATCCTTTCGAAAGTACCCGTTCTTAGAGCAGCATATTTATTTCTAAGTTGAAGGAGTGTTTTAATGAACAGGAAATTTTCTTCATCAAAAAATACGGAGTCGTTTTGTGATGCTTTTGATTGATTGGGTTGAATATTTTCGCTGTCGTAATTCTTGTTTCTCCAAATCATTGGTTTACGACAATCTGGGTCATTAGCGCCCCACATTCCAGACTCTGTGCCGTAATAGAGCATTGGAGCGCCCACGTAAGTCATTAAAAAAACGAGCAGTTGCTTTTTTATAATTTCTTCGGATGGAGTTGGTTTTCTAGTTTCATAAACTGGATTTGTAGCTTGCGACCATCCGAAATATTTTCCCCAGTCGCGGTATTGTACTTTATTTTGATTTACAATGGCAGAAGTCATGCGGTTTGTGTCATGACTGTCATACAAGTTTTGCTGCGCGTTAGGTTGAATAACAGGAGGAAAAGCAGTGCGTAGTGCCGCTAAATCGGCATCAAATTTATCAGAAGTGCAAGTAGTGTTTCCAATGAAAAAATCAGCCATTGCAAAACCTACATTGTAATTCATAACGGCATCAAATTCATCGCCTTGCAAGTACGGTTTTAGTTTTTCAATAGGTTCTACAACTTCGGCAGTTAAATATGCGGAAGGATTGATGGATTTTACAAGGTTGCGCCAATTTTTCCAAAATTGATGATTGATGCAATATGCTACGTCCAAACGCCAACCGTCTATTCCGTTTTGTACACCTTTATTGTAAGGATTCATCCAGCGTTGGGTGCAAGCAAAAACATAATCTGCTACAGGTTTTACAAGTCCGTTTTCGTCTTCTCGCAATTCCGGTAAAGTTTTTACGCCAAACCAGCCTTCGAAATCGAGTTCTTTTCCTGTTGCTTTATCGGGCCATTGTTTTATGGTAAACCAATCTTTGTAAATAGAGTTTTGTCCGTTTTTAAGTACATCTTGAAAAGCGAAACTATTGAGCCCCATGTGGTTAAAAACTCCATCGAAAATTACTTTTATGTTCAGTTGATGGGCTTTTTGAATCATTTCGAGGGCCAATAAATCTGCCTTGGTCCACACCCAAGTTTCGGGTTGAGAAGGATTTTCCGTGAGCACTAGTTTTTTGTCGCCTTCGGGGTCAGGACCAAAATGAGGATCAATGTGATGGTAGCAAGCCGCATCGTATTTATGAGAAGAAGGTGCAGTAAAGAGCGGATTGAAATAAATGGCACTAATGCCTAAATCGCTCAGGTAGGGCAATTGGTTAATTATACCTTGTAAATCGCCTCCATAGCGACGGCGTTGAATGTTGTACCAAATGTCTTTTCCGTTTTGTTTTTCGTAGGGTTGCAGCTCATACCATTGTGAAGTCCAAGGGTGAACTTGCCAAGGAGAAATGGTATCGTTTGGATAAGCGTTAAGCAAACTGCCAATTGTTGGGTCGTTTTTAGGGTCGCCATTACTGAAACGATCAGGAAAAATTTGATACCATATTACATTGCTCCACCAATCGGTTTGGGCATTAATAGCGGTGGAAAGCAGAAGAAAAAAGGAAAAAATGCTAGATTTCATAATGAAATTTTCAAAGGTGATTTAAATCCAAATGTAAAAATGGGCAGATTTTTAGTTTTAAATTTTAGCTTGTACCGCTAATTTCTCAAAAGCAAGAATACTCTAAAATGCAATCTAAAAAAATGATTTTCAAATATTACGAAATGTCGCGGTAGGGATAGAGCGGAAAGCGCTGAAGGCGAAGCCGGAAGCCTTGCAGGGATAGCCCGGCCACCGCCCCATAATTAATTTTTTTTAATGAGTTCGGTCTACTATATTTGCCGTCCGAATTATTCAATTTATGTCCTATAAATTTTGTTTCACACTTTTGATGTTTTTTTGTTGTTCAAATTTCATCAATTCTCAAAATACCGCAGATTTTTTTATTGAAAAGACTTTTCAAGTTCCTCAATATTTACTAAATAATCCTGAAAAATTAGCAGTGGAATTAGCTAAAAATCAGGATGTTTTGGAAGAAAAGGAAGCGATAGAAATGTATAAAAACTCTTTTTACATTTTGAACGAAAGAGTAAATACGGGTGAGCTTTATTTTTCGAATGA
>Ga0105049_10007128_pt1 | contig 12994 bp, 10 predicted proteins | sample MAT06_FD_78087 | JGI IMG/M metagenome (GOLD analysis project Ga0105049, IMG submission 78087) | Freshwater microbial communities from Lake Fryxell liftoff mats and glacier meltwater in Antarctica - MAT-06 | ecosystem: Environmental > Aquatic > Freshwater > Ice > Liftoff microbial mat | place...
AGCAAGGCGGCCGATAGAAGCCAGCTTTTCAATCTGAAGCTGTTCGTTTTGTTTCAGTTCAAGTTCTTCATTGGCGGATTTCAATGACTCAATCGTGAGGACGAGCTTCTTTTCTTTCTCTTGAATCTTTTGTGCCATCTCATTCAGAGCCTCACCAACACTGCCGAGCTCATCCTGACGCTCTAGTTGAATACGAGCATCCCAGTTTTCATTTCTAAGTTCCCGAGCAATATGACTGAGCTGACTAATCGGAAACAAAATATTTCGTCGAAATAAAAGCTGAAATGCAATGAGAACAAGAAGCGCCTCGATTAAGAGCGTGAAAAAGAAAACCTGAAATTTAAACCGAGTTAGAAGAATCTGAATATGATTCAAGGACCAACGATAGAGAATCTGTTGTCCCCGTTCGTTTTTTGCAAAATAGGCGTACTCACTCACATAAGGAATAACACCCAAAAAATGGGAAGTTCTCTCGTGAACTCCGCCTTCAACCATCGAAGCGGGATATCCCTCGAGTTCGAGTGGCTCTGTTTGCGCCAAAATATCCAGCCACATTCCCGAGGCCAGACTGAACTTTTGAAATGTCTCTGGAATATTTTCGTAGCGACCCTGCGCAAATTCTTTGCTTTGAATGAAAAGGGAATGAGCCGATTGAAGATAGCCAGGCGCAATTTTCTCAAGCTCTCTCGGAATTTCTCGTCTCAATAGAATGATAATGAGAGCCTGGCTTAAAAGGAGAGCGCATAGAGTAAGCAAGCTCAAATCAACGAGCAAATCGACTTTGAGTGAGCGGGTTCGAGATCTTAGGGCCATAAAAACCTATCCAAATGAAGAGTGGAAAGAAGAGCGCCCATCGATAAAAACGGACCAAAGGGTATCTGCGAATGTTTCGACTGGCCTCGCAAAATCATATTCGCAAGACCAAGAAGCGCCCCAAGAAGCGATCCCACAAGAATGGTCGTGACCAAACCCTGTAGACCTAGCACGGCCCCGATCAAACCCATCAGCTTCAAATCTCCACCGCCGAGCCCTTCTTCTTTCCTTAAGAAATAATAAGCCCGAGCCATGAGCCAAAATAGTCCGTATCCCAAAATGGAACAAAAACATGCCTGCATAAATGCGCTCCACCCCATCTCTGTGAGAGGACCCGAAGCGTGGAAGATCCCAAAATACTCGGGCTGAATCCCTATGAGAAATAAAGCGAGTACCCAACCACCAATACTCAGAGAGTCCGGAATGAGTCGAAGGTCTAGATCAATGAATGAGATGGCGATCAGAGTGCAGACAAAACAAAAAATAAAAACTGCAGTGAGACCCATTCCAAAAACTGAATAGACCGCCAGCGCCAAAACTCCTGTCAATAGTTCGACAAAAGCATAGCGAAAAGAAAATGGGTGCCCGCATCGTCTACAGAGCCCCCCTGAAAGAAAAAAGCCCAAGACCGGAATGTTTTCGCTCAACCTCAGGGGAGTACGGCAAAATCCACAGCGAGACGAAGGTCGCACAATTGACCTGGATCTCGGCAAACGAATAATGACCACATTTAAAAAACTCCCGATTGAGAGCCCCAAGAGCGCAACTATAATAATCTCTAGAATCATTTGAAATCCCTGCGGACAAAAAACAAATGAGAAAAAACTAACAATATCGCGATCAATGCAGATGCATACATAACGGGATACCAAAAATCCTGAGCATAAATGGGAATTTTATGAACAGCTCGAGCCCGCAAATCAAAGCTCTCTAAATCAAATATCTTTTGAACACTCGTCGCAAAGAATTTAAAAACTTCGTTTTTACTTCTTTCTCCAAAATCGGCTAAATCCCCAGACACCCGACCAATGACAAATACGCCCGCTGAAAAAAATGCACTCAAAAATGGAGAAGAAAAACTTGAAAAGAAAATGGCAATAGCGGCTATGATCAAAAGCTCGGCAATCATCAAGCCAATTGCGGGGAAGAGAGCGAAATCAATCTTTGCCTCAATGAATGAAGTAACAAGATAGAGGTACACGCTCATCATCACGACGGCGCTTATCAAAACCAAACAGATTCCCAAAAATTTCCCAAAAAGAATTTCTGAGCGGCCAATTGGCTTCGAAATGATTGAGTAGATCGTTCGCCTTTCCAGATCTCGATAGAGCGAATTAACTCCAAGATAAATCGCTATAAAAACGCCCAGCATTGAAATAGCTGCCAAACCCACATCCTTTACGACCTTCTCGTTTTGATAGAGGCTCACTTCGCCCATAAAGAGGGAAAACAAAATCAAAAGTGCTGCAAAGAATCCGGCGATATGAAGAACCTTACTGTGTCTTGCGTCCATATAGGAATTGAAGGCAATCATCAAAACTGGATGCTTAAAAAAGAATCTTTTCATTAAACTCTCGACTCCAAATTTCCAACCTGACGAACAAAAACATCTTCAAGACTTTCCTTCTTCGGACTCAAAGAATGCAATTCCCCACCCAAGCCAATCCCCTTCTGAACCACGGATTGAATGCGAGACTCAAATTCTGGCGTAGACTCGGCTGGCTGACGACTCAATCTTGAGAAAATAGATGAACTCGTCGCGCTCGCGAGAAGGCCGAGGGAGGACAGATATGACTTCAGTGCATCTGATGGCTTATGCCAGACCATATCGACCGACTGCACCTCGACAGAAATAAGTTCGTCGAGCGATCCGCACGAGAGGAGCTTTCCCCTATTCATAATTGCGACTCGATTACAGATCGACTCCACATCGCTCAATATGTGTGTAGAAAAAAAGATCGTTTTCTTTTGGGACTTCAAATGAAGCATGAGATCTCGAACCTCGCGCCTTCCTAACGGATCGAGTCCGGTCATTGGCTCGTCAAGAATGACAAGATCCGGATTGTGGATAATGGCCTGCGCCAATCCCACCCTCTGAAGCATCCCTTTTGAAAAACTTCGCAGCGACATATCCTTCGTCCCACGCATTCCAACAAGCTCCAAAACTTCTGGAATCCGACGCTTCAAAGCGTCCGGACTCATTCCCGATAGTCCGCCATGAAATTCTAAAAACTGTGTCGTTGTCAGATAATCATAGAAGTAGGGATTCTCTGGAAGGAATCCCACTCTGGACTTTACAGACTTATCTCCAACTGGTTTTCCAAAAATTTTGGCAGTACCGGAACTTGGAAAAATAATTTCAAAGAGAATTTTGATCGTGGTGCTCTTTCCCGCGCCGTTAGGTCCGAGAAAGCCAAAAATCTCTCCGCTGTTCACCGAAAAACTTGCGTTGTCGAGCACTCGGCGCAGCGGTGACCAAAAGTGCTGTCGATAATCTTTTGTAAGGCCATGAACTTCGATTACTTCCACAGACCTAAGCCTATCGAAAAGGAAAGCTAGCCATCAAGTTGGAACCCAGTTGTAATGAACGAAGTTTAGAATGGCGAAGCGTTCTCAAAGTCATCATCCAAAGAAGTCGACATCAGCCGCTTCTCTTCCTTGGGTCCTCTGGACGCCGATTGTTCTTTTGATCATTGTGGGGCCCCTGATCTTCTTTCAGAGAGAAGTATGGGTTTTGGATGGAATGACGCTCTTGTTTCCACTGGATCCGACTGTATTCAGTTGGCTTCCTGATCTACTCGGAAACCATCGGATTGTTTTCTCACCTAAAATATCCAGTCTCGTCTTGGGAATTCAGTCTTTCTTACCCGTTTTGGGCCTTTCCGTATTAGCGCTGATGGTTCGAAGGGCCGCCCCCGGAGGGGTTGGTCTGAAGACATTTATTGCACTTGTGACCTGCGCGCTTGTCTACCGATATGCCCTCCCTGGAACTCCCGCCACAAACCTCTGGGAGCTCATTGCCTATCTCGGGATTCTATTCCCCATTTTCTGCTCATTGGCCCCACTTTATGTATGGATCATCATCAGTATTTCATTGGCGCTCTGCCTCTCATTTCCAATTCTGCGCCCTGTCCTATTTTGGTCGGCAATCAGCTTTGGTTCTGCCAAAGCCATTTCCTTCATTTTTGTGCATCGACTTCGACCTTCTCGACGAAATCGACAGGCCCTTTTGACTTTTGGTCTCGAGACCACGGGTCTTTTTATATTGGTGCTTTGGATTCTCTTATCGATTTTGAAGTGGAGTATCCCTACTGAAAATTTGGGCGCGGCGCCGGATCTTTATCTCGCATTTTTGGGAGGGGCCCTCTGTGTTCTTGTAACTTGGCTGAGCCCGTGGCGAACGAGTCATTGGTTAACACTAGGCATCTTCTGCCAGGGACTATTCTTCTTCCAAGGCTTGAGTTATCCCGTGCTTCTCGTCTGCGCGTTTCTCTTGGTGCATCTATTAGAAATTGGATTGAACGCACTTGAGAAGGTCTGCCCGCCTCGAATCTTAAAGATTTTTCCCTATCTGATGATTCTAGTGATAAGTCTCGTTTTGATCTATGAAGCAAGGAATTCCACTTCGAGTCGCCAGATAAGTTCGGAGTGGTTAAAGCCAAGTCGTGCCATCGGTAATCAGCCCGCAATCGTGATTGGTAAGGGATTGCCGTTTCTGGCTCAATTTCATCGTCAGAAATTTGTTTCATTCGATCCCATCATTCTCGAAAAAAGCGAAACTGCTTGGTCTGAATTTATGGACCGAGAAAAGGTAGAGATTATCGTGGTTGATTTGCCCTACTTAAAAGATTTTTGGGCAGATAAGATTCGAGATGGAATGCCTGCCAGATTCGTCAATGATTCTATGTTGTCTCGGCTATTGCTTTACGGCGGCAAAGAAATGAAGACTAAAACTTTAGATATAAATCCCGTAACAGGTTTCAAGTCAGAACAAGTCCAAGATTCAATTAATTTCTTTATTATTCGCAGATCAAGCCCGTCAAGGTAGGCGACGAGTTTCTCGAAGTCCGGGGCTTAAAAAACTCACAATTGCTGCACATAATATTTGATGGGGGCTCATCGGATGAGCTGTGGGATTCAATAAATTGGCTGTCCGTCGCCGAAACAGTGGGTCTCCCATTCTCTGTTTTATTTGCAGTCTCGCAGATACCGCAACCGCAAAGAGAGATTGAAAGAGCGCGCCACCAAGTGCAGTACCATTGACCAGACTTGCAGTAAGGGCCGATGAATTCAGCCATCGAGAAACAGAATCCCCAATCTGGGCGTTCGTGGGATTAATATTCCCTTGATGCTCGAGCGCTCTCAGAGCCAAATGTGTCGCACCGTGGGACAATCCATAAAGTGTCATGAGAAACAGGAATTTTATCGGACTTGGGGCGTCGTAGAGGACAGGATTCCCAGGGTAGGCCGCAACCGAAGACGCCGTAAGTGCCATCATAAATGGTCCAGCAATACCTCCTAAAGATTCTGCGTAAATTCCACGCGGCCTTATCAGTCGGCGAATCCCATCTTTCATACTGGAGATAGACATCTCAAATTTCCATGAACTCGTGCGGGGGTCCCAAAATCTTCTTTTCCACCATTCATGAAATTCTAAAAACTGCCATCGCACAACCGCACCTGAAATTCCCATTCCGATAAAGGGCCGAAGCTGTGCTGCAAAATCTCCTGCCGGTTTTCCCGCTTCTATGGCGGCCGCCTGCTGTAATTTTACCTGAATTATTCCCGCCATAAGAGCGACTCCAAAAAGAAGTCCGGGCTCCACAAAGCGGCCCGCTCGAATCAATCTCGAGTCTTCGGCTGGCCCTTGGCTGCGAGGCGGAAGTTGAGAATCATTAACGAATTGAAAACACAGAAATCCACTCTCCGCTAGAATTCGATTGGAGACCTCAATCTCGTGGGGGTTGGCATTCACGAAGAACTTCATCGGCTGGCCCCGATTCTCGGTCAGAATTTCTTGATTCAGCCGTGCAAGGTCAAGTCCACTACGGCCATAGCGCCTCAAAAGCATTTGCATTGAGTCCGGATCCCCAAACGCAGCCAATACGTCACTTAAAACTTTGTTTAAAATCGCATCTTTTGCGGCAGATATTCCGACCAACTCGGAAGGACTCACGGCCAAAGCTTGGCCGAAGATTAAACTGGTGAAAAAACTCGCGATCATGACAATCTTCAAAATTCGCACTACTTTGGCTCCTGGAATCGCAGACATCACGAGGATGAACTTTAAGCCGAGATTTTTTGCGAAATCCTGGCTAAACTGTCGCTACCAACGAAAGACCCTATGTTCAAGTCCGATTTCATCAAGGAGTGCCTCAAAACCAGACCCCCTGGCTCCCTTGAATTCACTCGGATTTGGACCGATTCAAGATCGCTGAAACCAGGCGATCTCTTTGCTGCCATTTCAGGGGAAAAATTCAATGGCCATGACTATATATTAGAGGCCTCACAGATGGGCGCCAGAGGCGCTATTGTCGAAAGACTGGATTTTAAGAACCGAGATTCCCTCCCCTCTGACTTTTGGCTCATCGAAGTTCCGGGAACAATTGAAGCTCTTAGATCGATGGCAAAGTCCCATCGCAGTCGACTTAAAACCCAAATATTCGCTGTTGGTGGAAGCAATGGCAAAACAACCACGAAAGAATGGCTGGCCTATTTATTGGGTGAATATGCGGGCAAAGACAGGGTCTTCAAAACACTCAAATCAAACAATTCCATCCTGGGAATTGCCCTCAGTCTCCTCCAGATACGAGAAGAAGATTTTGCCGTGATTGAAATTGGAATTGATGAACCCGGATGGATGGAAAAGCATTTAGAAATTGTAAGGCCAAGCGGCGGATTGATCACAATGATTGGCGAGGAACATCTTCAAAGCCTAAAGAATATTGAAACTGTCGCGAGTGAAGAGCTCAAACTCTTGAAGTATCTCAAAGAAACAAAGGGATTTTACGCCGCCAATTTGGATTCGCCTTGGATAGCCAAGGAAAGTCTGCCCTCAAATTCCCTGACCTATGCTTTGGACGCCCGAGCGGAGCTAGAGGGTAAATACTTAGCCCCACAGACTCTTTCTGCGTTTGGATTGAAGTGGGATAATCCGTTACCAGGTAAGCACAATGCGCAGAATTTACTAGCCGCACTCGCGGCTCTACGGCTTCTCGCCCCTGAGATAAGTCTTGCGGACCTCAAGAAGATTTCGCTGACAGCACCTCTGTTCAGTGGAGAGGCACATCGCAGTCTGTGGCTAAGCTTTGCTCAGGACGTTCGAGTCTTTGACGATTCGTATAATGCGAATCCCGAATCAATGGAAAAAGCATTTGAATCTTTCGAGGAGCTATCACGAGGGTGTCATCAGAAAATGATCTTGGGAGATATGCTCGACTTGGGAGAAGCCTCACAAAAATCTCATCTGCGAATCCTCAATCTCGCTTTAGTTTCGGGAGTAAATGAGATCTTTCTCTTTGGACCTCTATTTAAGGAAGCCTTTGAAAGTTTACAATCGTCTTTGCCGGCTTCGAGTCCAAAGGTGCATAGCTTTACTAAAATGGAGGATTTGCAAAAAGCCGCTCAGGACTCAACCGAAGCTTATGACTGCTTCTTGCTCAAAGGCTCGCGTGGAATGGCGCTCGAAAGAGTTTTGAAAGTTTTTAATGATTGAATGGATTGCAATATTTGGTGCAGGAGCTCTCAGCAGTTTTGTTGGAAGCTTACTCGGCCTAGGCGGCGGATTTATTTTAGTTCCCATTCTGAGTCTTCAGCTTGGATTTGATATGAAAACTTCAATCTTTCTCTCACTCCTCAATATTTTTTGGCTCAGCATCATCAAAATGTTTCAGTTTTCAGATTTGATTCAATCCCATCGCTCACTTGTACGACGGCTTGGAATATTTTCTGCCTTGGGTGCTGGGATTTCTGCTTGGATTGGATCAAGAGCGAGTGACGAAAGCTTGAATCTAATTTTTGGAAGCATCCTCATTCTTGTTTCGATTTATTTTATTCTAGATCGAAGGCCCCACATACAAAGTCCGATCCCCGAAGCTCACCCGCTTTGGTTTGGAAGAATGATGTTTTTGTTCTCGGGTGGACTTGGCGGACTCTTGGGAATTGGTGGTGGAATCCTGAATGTTCCAACACTGCATCGTGCATTTCGATTTGATATGAATCTTGCCACAAAGCTCAATTTTCCCTTCCTATTTATCTCGGGGGGAATTGCTCTCTTGGTTCTCTTTCAGGAAAGAAGAGAAGAGATCATTATGATTTCTCCCATCATCATTCTGGCACTGCTGCTTGGAACCTCAATGGGTTCAATGATGAGCTCGAAAGTGAAATTTTCATCCCAAAGTCTAAAAGTAATATTCTCGAGTCTCTTGTTCGTACTGGGTGCAATCAAGATCTACAAGGCTTGGTGAGATTAAGAGTCCGCTGCGGCAAAGCCACGCCGAACTGTATTCTCCGCACAGGATCTTGGTTCCATAAACTGAAGCAGATAGTCCGGGCCTCCAGCCTTGCTCCCAATGCCAGAGAGTTTAAATCCTCCAAAGGGATGTCGCTCCACAACCGCGCCAGTGATGGCTCGATTAATATAGAGATTGCCCACCTCCATTTCGCGCTTCACGTATTCAATCCGAGAGGGCGACCTTGAGAAAACTCCGCCCGTCAGCGCATACGGAACTGAATTCGCAAGCTTTACGCCTTCTTCAATGGAGTGAATTTTTTTAACAGCAATCACCGGGCCAAAGACTTCCTTCTGAAACAAAGGATCCTCTGAATTCTCAACCTCGAAAATCGTCGGAGGGACAAAATACCCCTCCGCTGGAATATCTTTCGCCTCGTACAAAACCTTCAGCCTTGTCTTCGCTTCGCTGATTGTTTTTTTAATTCGAATTTGAGCTTCTTCATCGACTACTGGGCCCATTTGAAATTCTGGATTATCCGCGGGGCCGATTTTAAGCGCCGATGCTGCATCCACGAATCTTTTCACGAAAGCATCGTAAACATTCTCATGTACGAGAAGTCGGCTAAGTGCAGAGCATTTTTGACCCTGAAATCCGAACGCTGAATGCACGGCCCCCATGAGCGCCTCATCCAAATCCGCATCTTCATCAATGATAAGAGCATTCTTGCCGCCCATCTCCGCTACAACTTTCTTAACGCCTCGCTGTCCAGGCTGTGGCTTCTTCGCCGCGCTCTCGATAATGGAAAGTCCTACTTCAGCGGATCCTGTAAACACAATCATATCTACTCGTTTGTCATTGACGAGCATTGGACCAATCTCTGCGCCAACTCCGGGAAGAAAGTAATAAGCAGAATCCGGAAATCCAACTTCTCGCATTCCTTCCGCCAGCTTCGCAGCAATAACAACTGAGGCCTCTGCAGGCTTAAAGATCACAGTATTTCCGGTTACGAGCGAAGCAACCGTCATTCCCGCCAAAATCGCTAGCGGGAAATTCCAAGGAGCAATGACTAAGCAAACTCCTCGAGGGAAATAGGCAATCGTATCTCTCTCGCCTGCAATCATTTGTGTAGTCCGCGGTTCACTGAGACGAGCCATCTCGCGTGCATAGTAGCGACAAAAATCAATCGCTTCACAAGTATCTGCGTCTGCCTCTCTCCAAGTTTTGCCCACCTCATAGACCATGATGGCAGAGAGTTCACACTTCTTCTCAACCATCCAGTCGGCCAACTTCTCGAGCAAGGCAATTCGCGTGGCGGCAGGAGTTCGACTCCACTCATGAGCGCCAGCGTAAACAGTCTTGAGTGCAACTTCAGCGTCTTCTTTTGTGGCTGTTTCAACTGCGCCAATCAATTGGGAAGGTCTTGATGGATTAACGCTCTTCATGAGCTTTCTCGACGTCGATGTGATTTCTCGAGCGGTATGCAGTGAATAGGTTTTGCCAAAGTTTTTTGAAACGCGATCCAAAGCCTCGTGCATTCGAGCTCGATCATCAGCCAACGCAAAATTGAGATAAGCTTCATTCTTAAACGGATTTAACATCATAAGTTTTTACCTTTCGGAGATTTGAGTAGTTGGCGAATTTCTGTCCCATCCATAAAACTCTGCTTAAGAAATGAATCGTTCGCAGAGTTCTCAAGTAGGCGTCGCACCAAATAGGACAATCCAGGTAACATTTCGCCGACTGGATCATATTCTCGAACGCGATATCCTTTTTTTACGAGTGAGTCTTTAAACGGATCAGCCATACCGTAGAGCATCTGAATCTCGAACGAATTTTGTGGGAGCTTGAGTTCTTCTGCATAAGCGATAGCCTGAGAAATAGAACGTATATTGTGCGACCCCAAAGCTAGCTCAATGGCGGGATAGGCCTTCAGTAGATCTCTGCTACAGATTTCGTAGTTCAAATCGGATTCGGATTTGTGATCGTAGACGGGTGAGGGCCACGAATTCTGAGAAGCTTGAATCACTTCGTAGTCCCAATACGCTCCCTTCACCAAGCGAATCGAAAATGATGTCTCTCGCCATTTTGCAAATTCAATCCAATCTCGTACATCTTCGCGTGATTGCCGTTGATAGGCTTGAACCACAATTCCAAAGTGCCGATAAGATCTAAACTCATTCTTCGATAAAATCCGTCGGAATAACTCGCGTGTGAGACTTCGCAAACTAAATTGCTCCATATCAAAATTAATAAAAACATTCTTCTGCATCGCAAGGCGCATCAAAGGTTCAATGCGCTCGGATAGTCTTGCGAGCGAAGACTCAAATCCAGCAGGGTCCATGCGACAATCAAGGGCAGATATTTTGAGCGAAATATTCACAGATGGAATAGAGCCAAGCGCAGATTCATCAAGAAGCGAATTCCTTGCCCACGTCTTGGACTGATCTCCAAGCCCAGAGATTAAGTCTTTGTAGAGCGATAAATACATTTCCGAATCTTCGTCTGAAAAAACAGTCTCGCCGAGAATATCGAGAGTAAAACCCAAATTGCGGTCCCTTGACTTCAGAAGTTTTGGAACTGTCTCTTCAAGGTTTCTTCCGATGATGAAATTTCTCGCCATCTGCGAAACTTGAAAGTCAGCGAGGCGTACAATGAGTCGGCTGAGCACAGGCACTCGCAAAAGCAAGACCAGAGCCTTAAGGCTGAGGGGCCATGTGGTCGCACGAGTCGGTGGACTCAAATACTCAATGAGATGGTCCCTCTTCTGCTCGCAGGTTTTTAAAACCGGCAGAACATCAACAAATCGAAAAAGCTGAGTCTTCACGAGAGTGTCTGAAGTCGCGAGTTCAAGGATCTTCGTATACCAAAAATTCTTGTTCCACAGGCTCAAACGGCTGGACTCGAAGATCTGCTGTCCGATAGCCTGAGTCCTTGTTTCAAGGAGCTCGCTAGATGTGGAATCGAGAATCACGTCGGCTTCGATTTGTTGGGGCATCATGCTTAGTTGTATTCTTGTCTTTGGGAGTTTATTTTCTCTATCAAGATATTCAATCTCTTCTCTCTCAAAAAAAATCGCTTTTCGAAAACTCCGTAAGATCGGCGAGTCTCTTGATCCCACCCCAATCACTGAGGGGGGCTCTAGCCACAAAGAATTCTCAAAGTCCCTCCGATAGTCAACTCTTCGAGGCTCTGAAAGACATTCAAACCGACCTCAATCTGAATGGGCACCTACACATACTCAAATTAAGCGCTGGTGGGATCGAGATAATCGCCTCAACTGACTCTGTCTTGGAAAAAGGAGAGCTTTTGCCCTTCGCTTCAAGTTTGGCCCCAAACCTCAAGACCGACCTATTCCTCGCTTCTGACTTGAGACGATCGGGGCTTGAGTTTCGGATGTTTGCAACAGGACCACTCTACGATGGCTCTGGCTATCCAGTTGCCCACCTCACCATCGATGCAAATGAGTCGGCCTTTGCTTATCAACTCGTAGGATATCTTTTGCATTATTTGTTTATCGCGGCCGGCTTAACAGCAATTGCCCTCGTTGCGATGAGTTTCTCTCAGGCGGCTCTTCGCAACCAGGCAGAGAAGATCAAAGAGACACTTGATGCCCTCTTTGAGAATGCAGAAGAAGCCGTAGTCCTTATGAGTCCTTCAGGAAAAGTTCTTCAGATGAACACATTTGCTCAAGAGATTTTTGAAGATTCTAGGGAGGATTTTTTTGATGCACTAGTCCGCAGAAAATTTCATCTCGCACCTATCGACTCAACGGGTGTAGCTGGATCGGATAATTCGTGGATAGAGAAAATTAAAGTCGGAACAAATTTTAGAAAGACGTTCAGGTGGGGGCCCAGAGATAGTTCGAGTCATCGCTTCCTAAATCTGACCGTTACGAGTCTAGAAAAGAATCAGGCTCGGCTACTGATTTTTTCTGACTCAACTAAAGAGCATGTGAATCAAAATCTACAGCATCAACTGATAACGGATCCGCTTACCAAGACGCTCAATAAAGCTTATTTGACCCATTTTCTAGATCCCCAAAATCTTCAGTGGATTCAGAATGAGGGCTGCTCCATGTTAATTATAGATCTCGACAATTTTAAGAACGTGAATGACTCGCGTGGACATTCGCTCGGAGATCTTGTTCTTCAAAATGTGGGAACTTTCTTGCGCTCGTTCTTTCGAAAGACCGACAAGGTCATTCGATTTGGAGGCGATGAGTTTGTCATTCTCTTGCCAGGAACCCAGCTCAAGGAGGCCGCTCGGATTGCACAAAATTTCATCGAGAGCTTTCGCAAATCACCTATGGAACAAGGACTGCTTCTCACCGCCTCTGTGGGAGTCGCACAGTTGCAATCCAAGGAATCAGGGAAAGATTGGTTGGAGCGCGCAGATGCCGCCATGTACGACGCAAAGCATTCTGGAAAGAACTCTTTCCGCAGCCAATCTGAAAGTCTTGAGATTTTGAATTAGCTTAAAGGCAGCCGGCGCTGTTCAAATTTGAGATCCTTACTTCAGACTCTCCATCACTTCGGCGAGTGCCGCCTTAGATGGTCGAATTTGTTCGACTGTCAGCTGGACGAGCGGAGTCTCGACAATTTGTGCAACTTCCTGAAACGGACGAGTATTGGGATCAACATAAAAGAGACCGGTAAGAAGTTCGCCCTTAGACTTAGCCTCATGAAGAACCTTGAAAGCGGCGTTTCGATCTGTCGCATCGTAATCTC
>Ga0105049_10007134_pt1 | contig 12988 bp, 11 predicted proteins | sample MAT06_FD_78087 | JGI IMG/M metagenome (GOLD analysis project Ga0105049, IMG submission 78087) | Freshwater microbial communities from Lake Fryxell liftoff mats and glacier meltwater in Antarctica - MAT-06 | ecosystem: Environmental > Aquatic > Freshwater > Ice > Liftoff microbial mat | place...
AGATATTTCAAACGAAATAGCACGTAGGTTTATGGTTGAGCATCAAAGCCCTCAAATTCTATATATCTCAAAAGGCAAGTCTGTTTTTAATACATCGCATGATGATATTGACTTTAAACAACTGAATAATTTGGAGATTAAGGCTTAAATTGTTTTTTACTACTTTTTTTGGTTTTAAAATAAATCTCCGATTCACTTTTAGGAGGCAATAGACCTTCTACTTTCCAATTTATTAAATCGGAAATTACCACCGAAGAAATTATTCCACCAAAGGCTGCGGGCAAGTAAGAAATAGTTCCATACGCTGATTTTTTAAAATTACTTCCGTCTGTCATCATCAAAGACTCATCTACAATTCTTTCGGTAGAAGAAACCGTTTTTACTCCTTGATACACTCCCATTTTTTTTAACCTTTTACGGACGTACGAAGCCAGATAACAAATTCTGGTTTTTGAAATATCTGTAACTTTTATTTTCGTTGGATCAAATTTACCTCCTGCACCCATGGAACTAACTATTGGAAGACCTAAAAACTTGCTTGTGGCAATTAAATAACATTTTGGTGTAATGCTATCAATGGCATCTACCACATAGTCATATTTAGTTTCTTGTAGCAAAGGTTCCACTTTGTCTGGACTTAAAAACTCTGTTTTTACATTTAAGTTTAACTCCGGATTTATTGCTAAAAGTCTTTCTTTCATCACCTCGGTTTTATACAATCCATGAGTTGTGTGCAATGCTGGCAGTTGCCTGTTTCTATTACTGGGGTCAATTGTATCGCCATCTAAAATTGTTAGATTGCCAACACCAGCTCTAACCAAAAACTCCGCTGCAAAAGAACCTACACCGCCTAAGCCAACCACCAAAACGTTTGATTTATTTAGAATAAGAAGTTTCTCTTCTCCCACTAAAAGTTTGGTTCTTCCTAACCAAGCTATGTCTTTCATTTTTATATAATTATTTCGGCAAAAATAGTTTTTATATTGTTCTGAATTTCTATGTTAATTTTATTTTTTTCAATGTTCAAAATCTGAGATGCTTTTTCATAAATTTCCTCTATCAGAACGTCTGAATTATCAGTTTCGAATAATATTCTCTTCGGATAATATTTTTTTAGAATTTCTTGAGAATTACCACTTGAATTTAGCAACGATTTACCTAAAGAAAAATAATAATTTTCTGCTCCAAAAAGTTCGGAAATTTTATTTTTTTGATTGAAACCATGTAATATAACGGGACCAAAAAAGTTACTTTGATCTATTATTTTCTTTAATTGTGTATAATATTTTACACAATGTATAATGAGTGGTTTATTAAACTCTTTTGCAATTTTTATTTGACTGATAAAAACTTGTTCTTGAAAATTTAATTCGTCCCCTTTTAGTTTGTCTAAACCACATTCTCCTATTGCAACACATTTTGGATTTCTTGCTTGGGTAATAACACTTTCTAAAAGTTCCTTTGCCTGTTTTTCTTGAAAATACCAAGGGTGAATTCCTATTGAAAAATATCCTGAATCTGGAATTTTATCCTTGCCAGCAATTACATTAAAAATAGAGTTTTTTTTAGTGCTTTTATTGTGGGTATGAACGTCCCAAAAACTTTGCATTTTTTATTTTAATTCAAAGTCATCAGCATCCATCCAAACCGGAAAATTCTTTCTAAATTCTTTAAGCCAATTAAGAGAAATTACCCATGATTTAACTTGTTCTTCTTCTGGAGCAAATGGCAATAAATTATCGCCTAAAACTCCCCAAATACCAGAATCACCTGTATAGTTCATTCCATTTCCATCCATACCAATTCTATTAACTGCCGCAACATAACATTGGTTTTCTACCGCTCTTGCTGGCAATAGTGCTTTCCATGCATTGTTTCTGCGTTCGGGCCAATTTGCAACGTATATAATCAAATCATATTCTAGATCATTATCAACTACTTTATTCCTGCTCCAAACTGGGAATCTTAAATCGTAACAAACCATTGGCATTATTTTCCAGCCCCTAAATTCAATAATTTTTTTTGATTTTCCATGAGCATAATTTAATTGTTCGTTAGCGATTCTAAAAGTATGGTGTTTATCGTAAAATGAAATTTTTCCTTCGGGCTCAGCAAAAATAAAACGGTTATAAAAATTATCGTTTTCCTTTATTATTATACTTCCACAAACTGCGGCATTAGTTTGTTCAGCCATTTTTTGCATCCACTTAATTGTTTCACCTTCCATTTCTTCAAACAGAGAATTATTCATTGTAAATGCAGTGGAAAACATTTCTGGTAAAATTATTATATCAGTAGAATTTTTAATGGAATTTATGTGACTTTCCATTCGTTTTAAATTCAACTTTTTATCCTCCCAATGCAGGTAGGTTTGAACAAGTGTTACATCTAATAAATCTGTAGTGTTCATAGCAAAAGAAATTCTATTTATTATTTGATATTCTTACGACGTTAAGCAAGCAAAAGGTTTTGTTTTTGTGAAATCATTTTCATAAAAATCTTGAACTTGCAATTATCCAACTACTTAAAAATTATACTAAAAATATTAGTCTTCAATTAGTACAGTCCTTTTATCCTTTTCGTAGTTTTTTATATCGTCATCAGCCATATCGTAAAAGTACTTTCTTTGCTCATCACTAAGTTGAGAATTGTTTTTTGCTGCAATTCTTATTCTTGCCATAAATACTTTTGCCTTATATAAATTATCTTGTTTTAGCAAAATAATAAAGTTGTAATACAAAAACAAAAGGTTTGATGGATATTTAGTTATTAGTCTAGTACAATATTTTTCTGCTTCGCTATAATTTTTATTATCCAAATAAATTTTCATCAAAAAGTAATTAGCCTCAGTACTCAACACCACATCGTTTGTATTTGAAGCAACCTTTAGATATTCAATACCTTTTTTTATATCTCCATCAGGATACAATGCAAGGTAGGGCACTAGCAAGGGATGTTCTTGCACAGAATTTACTTTGTAATAATTGTAGAGGCCAGATGTAAGATAAAAATAAACGAAATCTTCTTCTTTTCCAATGCTTTTGTTAATATACTTGAGGCAATTATTTATTTTAAAAATAGCTTTAAAATAGTTTTTTTCTAAGCCATCCATCCTTGCTCCAAACCCATACAAACTAATTGCTTTGTAAATAAATTCATTTTCGTTATTTGATTTTTCTTTGAGAAGTGTTTTTTCGGCAGCTTCCAAATTTTTATGGTATGCACCATTTAAATCGCTATTTTTCTCCGAAATAATTTTCCACCAAAGTATAGATGACCTTGCTAATAATATATCAGAATTGCTTCCCACTTCTTTTTCGTAGGTGTTTAGCAAACTGTCGGCAGTATTAAATTTAAAATTATAGTTCTGCAATAGAATTGCACTAAGCTTAGCGTTTCTTACTTGGTTTGCAGCACCTAATGCGGCATTAACATTAGTGTTGGCACCTAGCTCAAAAGATAAAAAAACAAATGCCAGCAAGAACAACGCTGGTCTTTTAAAAAAACTCTTTAACACGCTGTAAATATATAGTTTTTAGTTAGTAACAAGTGTATTTTAATACTTAACAAGTGGTAAAAAAAAGAAATTTAATTTAGCTAAAAAATCAAGAAAAATTTCATTTATTAAATAATGAGTATTATTTTAGCAAAAAATTCAACACTAAAATAGTATGAAAAAACTTATTACATCGTTATTTTTGCTTGCTTGTATAGCAACTTTTAATTTAAAATCCGCTTCTGCATCGGAATACAAACTTGATGATTTTGCCATCGATCAAATGTTTTCGACCTCAATAGAGTTAAAAATTGATGATTCTGATAAAACAAATGAAGATGATTTTTATGATTTTTTATTTGCAGGCAATTTAAAACCAATGGATGAAAACAAACAAATGTTGGCAGGAGTAATTGCTATTGCCTCGGTTGTTTTGGCAGTTGGAATTATTTTCCCAATTCATCGTTTTATACTTGGAACTGGTGGAAAGCCGATTAAAATATTTGCATTATATTGCATTACCTTAGGAGGCTGTGGTGTAATTACTTTAATAGATGGTATTTTATTATTGATGGATGGTAATGGAACGAAGTATATAGACAATTCTAAATTTATTATGTGGAACTAATTTTTAAACTCAAATAATTATGAAAATGAAAAAAACACTTTTAATCTTTATCAGTTTATTTTTATCTATTTCAAGTTTTGCAACTATTTCTTCTTCTGGTTTATCGGAATATAAATTAAATGACGAAAAGATTGAAACACTTTTTGCAGAATCATCAGAAATTGAATATTCTAACCTTTCAGAAATTCAGGGAATATTGCTTCCAACAAGTTCACTTCCTACTCAATTAAATGATGATGATAAAAAATTAATTGCAGGCTTGTTGGGAATATTTTGCGGTTGGCTTGGTTTACATAGATTTTATTTAGGTCATAATCAATCAGGATTAATATATTTAGGAGTTACTTTAGCTTCTACCATTGTTGGTGTTTTTTGTCCTCTTTTATGGATAGCATCCTCTGCGGTTTGGATTTTAGGAGTTGTTGATGGTGTGATGATATTGGCAGATGAAACAGGAACTAAATACAACGATAAAAAGAAGCTAATAATGTGGATGGATAAATAATTTTTAAAACTATTTTTTAGAATTAAAATAAAATATATAACTTGCCAAAAAATTACTAAAATATAATTACAAACTATGAAAAAATTATTTCTAATCGCGGTTGCAATCTTGTTTGTCGGTTCAAGTTTTGCTTCATCAACATCATCTTACGTTGCAGATGATAACCAAATCGAACAATTATTTGCATCTTCTGAAGATGTATCATTAAGTTCTTCTAACGAAGCAACAGCATTATTGAAAAACGTTAATTCTGTTAATGCTGACGAAACTACAAAAACTGGTTTTTTAATTAGAGCTGCCTTTTGTGGTTGGTTTGCATTGCACCGTTCTTACATGGGAACTAAAGGAATGTTCATAAAGTATTTTTGTACTTTAGGTTTTGTTTCTTGTATAGATTTCTGGGGAACTGTAATTAAAGGCGATGAAGGATTTGCTAAATTTAAAGGCAGCGATAAATGGTGGGTTTGGGGTAAAAAATAATATTAATTTAAAATTTAAAAAAGGTGCAATTTATAGTGCACCTTTTTTTTGCCTTTACTTTTGTTGGTTACTTTTAATTGAGTTGATAAAGAAGAACGTTTGTCTAAAATATAAAACAACAAAAAGCCTGCGAAATTTCACAGGCTTTTTTGTTAGTTAAATCAAAAATTAATTTTTAAACATCAACAATAGCTCAGAGATTTTTTGTTTGAGTTCCGGCCTTTTTACTATTAAATCAAGAAATCCTTTTTCTAATAAAAACTCCGAAGTTTGAAATCCTTCGGGTAAATCTTTTCCTATGGTTTCTTTTACAACCCTTGGTCCTGCAAAGCCAATTAATGCTTTTGGTTCGGCAATATTTAAATCGCCAAGCATTGCAAAACTTGCCGTTACGCCTCCTGTTGTTGGATCGGTTAAAAAAGAAATGTAGGGCAACTTAGCTTGAGCTAACAAGGATAATTTTGCTGAAGTTTTAGCCATTTGCATCAACGAAAATGCTGCTTCCATCATTCGTGCTCCACCAGATTTAGAGATAATCATAAATGGAATTTTCTTTGTGATGCAAACATCAATTGCTCTAGAAATTTTTTCGCCTACAACTGAACCCATAGATCCTCCAATAAAATTAAAATCCATGCAAGCAACCATCAAATCTAATCCTTCTACTTTTCCATAAGCAGTTCTTATTGCATCGTTTAATGGCGATTTTTTGTAGGCATCTTTTAATCTGTCGGAATATTTTTTTGTATCAGAAAAATTTAAGGGATCACCAGATTTTAATCCTGCATTTATCTCTGTAAATTCTTGTTCGTCAAATAAAATATCAAAATACTCATGAGATCCTATTCTATGATGATTACCACATTTATCGCAAACCCAATAGTTTGCTTCATGGTCTTCGGCCGTCATAATATGTTTGCAAGAAGAACATTTGTACCAAAGCCCTTCAGGTGTTTCCTTTTTGTCTTTGGTGTCGGTGGTTATTCCTTCTTTAATTCTTTTAAACCAACTCATAGTTTTATTTAAATAATTAAGCTAAAGTTATTTCTTTAGTTAAATAAACGTCTTGAACAGAATTTAACAATTCTATACCTTCTTTCATTGGGCGTTGAAAAGCTTTTCTTCCTAAAATTAATCCTTGCCCACCTGCTCTTTTATTGATTACCGCAGTTTCTACTGCTTCTGATAAATCTGAACTGCCTTTAGATTCTCCGCCAGAATTTATTAATCCAATTCTTCCGCTATAGCAATTTAATACTTGGTAACGGCACAAATCTATTGGATGGTCTGAGCATAATTCAGAATAAACGTTAGGATGAGTTTTGCCGTGCTTGGTTGCTAAATATCCGCCGTTATTGGTAGGTAATTTTTGTTTAATAATATCTGCCTGTATTGAAACGCCAAGGTGATTTGCTTGAGAAGTTAAATCAGCAGAAGTATGGTAATCTACACCGTCAGCCTTAAAACCGTTATTTCTAATATAGCACCACAAAATTGTAGCCATTCCCAATTCGTGAGCCATTTCAAAGGCTTTGGCAACTTCAACAATTTGTCTTCCACTTTCGGCACTGCCAAAATAAATAGTAGCACCAACTGCAACAGCTCCCATATTCCAAGCATCTTTTATTGTTCCAAACATAATTTGGTCGTATTTATTAGGCAAGGATAAAAACTCGTTGTGATTAATTTTCACAACAAAAGGAATTTTGTGTGCATATTTTCGAGACACAGAACCTAAAACACCAAAGGTTGAAGTTACAGCATTGCAACCCGATTCAATAGCTAATTTAACAATGTTTTCACCGTCAAAATATATAGGATTTGGTGCAAATGATGCTCCAGCACTGTGCTCTATTCCTTGATCTACGGGCAAAATTGATAAGTAACCTGTGTTGGCTAATCTGCCTGAACCGTATAAATCTTGTATACTTCTTAGTGTTTGTAAATTTCTGTTGCTTCCAATAAATGAACTATCTACAAAACCTGGCCCCGGTTGGTGAATATGTTCTTTTAAAACGGTTTTACTTTCGTGATTTAAAAGCAAATCTGCTTTGCTTCCTAATAATTCTTTGATCTTAGTGTATGACATGGTTTAAAAAAATGAAATTCAAAGATAGTATTTTCTACAAATTAGAGCTTAAAAAAATCTAATTGAACTTAGTTTACACTGTTTCAACCAACAAAATACATTAGACTTTTTCGTTTTTTTACGTTTGTAATTCAGATAGTTAAATAATTATTTTAATGTTTAGTATGGAAAATTAATTTTTTGGCAATCATACAAGCAACTAACTAATTTATTATGAAAACTACAAAATATTTTATTGCAATGCTGCTAATTGCAGTTTCTTACATGGGTTTTATTCTTGCACAAGAAAATACCTTTTCACTAATTGAATCTGATTTTATTACTCAGTTAAAAACTAAAGCGAAAAAGTTTTTCGACGCAATTCCTCAAGACAGGGTTTATGTAAATACCGATAAAACAATTTACGAACCAGGAGAAACAATTTGGATGAGTGCAAATGTTGTTGAATCTTCTACAATGAAAGAAAGTAAAATGAGTCAGATTTTGCACCTAGATATTTATTCGCCAAAAGGCAGTAAAGAAATAAGCATGAATTTAATTTGTAAAAATGGAAAAGCAAGTGCAGATTATCTTTTAAGCAATGAATGTATGGGCGGCATTTATAAAATTAAAGCGTACACCAATTGGCAAAAAAACGAACCTGATAGTTTGTTTTTCGAAAAAGAAATTACAGTGCAAGAGGTTGTGCAACCTAGTTTAAAAATGACTTTGGATTTTGAAAGAAAATCTTATGGAAGTGGCGATGAAGTTATTGCCAAATTAAATGTTCAAAATAAAGAAAACCAAGCGGTAATAAATTTCCCATTTATAAATAGTGTAATGATTGATGGCGAAACTATATTAAAACAAAATTTATCTACAGGAAATGATGGTGAAATGTATATCAAATTTAACCTTCCCAAAAAGCTAAAATCTAACGATGGTATTGTAAATATTCAATTGAATTATCATGGAAATGCAGAAAGTATTTCAAGAAGTATTCCAATTGTATTAAACAATATAAATTTAAGTTTTTATCCCGAAGGTGGCGATATGATTGTGGGTTTAGAAAACAACCTAGCATTTAAAGCAATGGATGAATTTAACAAACCAGTTGATGTAGAGGGACAAATAAAAGATTCTAAAAATAAAGTGATAGCTAATTTTAAAACGTTTCATTTTGGATTAGGTGAGTTAAATTTTATACCACAAGATGGCGAACAATATTATGCTCAAATTACTAAACCAATTAAGCTTGACGAACAGTTTGTTTTGCCTATGCCATTGAATTATGGCCTGCAAGTAAAAGTAGAAAATGAAAGTGAAAATAAATTAAGTGTTACAATAAATAGTACGTCAAAACAAACTGTATATGTAATTGCTAGCATAAGAGATAAAATTTATTTTGCTGCAGATTGCGAAGTAGATGAATCTAATAAAAAGTTTTCTGTTTCTAAAGAGTCAATGCCAATGGGAGTTTGTAAGATTACGATTTTTAATCAAGAAAACTTACCGTGTTGCGAACGTTTGGTTTTTGTAAATCAAAAAAAGCAATTGTCGATAACTATTAAAACAGAAAAAGAAAAGTATTTACCAAGAGAAAAAGTAAAAGCAAGCATAGAAGTAAAAGATGCTTATGGAAATGCAAGTGATGCAAACATTTCTTTAGCGGTTACCAACGACATGCTTTTAAATTTTGCTGACGATAAACAAGGTAATTTAATTTCTGAATTATACTTACAGCAAGACATTAAAGAAAAAGTATATGAACCAAAGTTCTATTTTAGTAAACACCCCAAAGCAAAAAAAACAATGGACTTACTAATGTTAACATCTGGCTGGAGAAGGTTTTCATATACACCAATTATACAAAATAAAGCTCCGTCAATTTCTTTCTTGCCTGAGCAAACGGTTATTGTAGGTACGGTATTAGACAAATTTACATATAAGCCACTAAAAGGAATAAATATAAAAATTGGAAACAAAGTTTTTAGTACAAATACTATGGGCAAATTTACTGCTGCAAATATTGATTTAAGTGCAAAAACTATCTTACTTGCAAAAGCACAAGGGTTTGAAGAATACCAGGAACAGCTAACATTTTACGATAAAAATAAAGTAATTTATCTAAGGGATATAAATCAAGAAAAACTAAATGTACAAAATTTAAGAGAAGTAATGTTTGATAATGTTGTAAAAAACCAAAATGTAATTATGGCTGCACCAGCAATGAATAAAGCTGCTAATGCTCAGATGGAAATAAATTTATTTGATAACAAAAGAGCTGCATTAAATATAACAGGTAAGAAAGATATAAAAATGGTAAAAAATACACCTCTTAAAAATAATGCTGCTGATAAAAAAGAAGAAGTTAAAATTATGCCAGAACCTAATATAAAATTAGTAAAGAATAATTTGGCAAAAGCAAAAATGAGATTTGAAGATTTAGAGGAAGATGAAATTCAAGTAGTACAAAACAAAATTACATACCATGTTGCTAGAGAGTTTCCATTGCCAGAATACAAAATGAACCATAACCAATTAACAAGAAGTGATTTTAGATCAACTATCTACTGGAATCCTAGTTTGCAAATAGATGAAACCGGAAAAAAAGAAATTGAATTTTTTACTGGCGACGATATAAGTTCATTCTGTTTTATTGCAGAAGCGATAAGTTCAAACGGTTTATGTGGTTACGCAGAAAAGAAAATATTTACTCAACTTCCATTTTCTGTTGATGCAAAATTCCCTATTAATTTTGTGCAAGATGACGTTGTAGAAATTCCTATAATTATCACTAATAATTCTTCTCATAAATTGGTTGGTAATTTAAATGTTGTTTCCTCTTCCGTTTTGGAGTGTGTAAATAAAATAAATTTTAACAATATCGAAGTTAGTGCTAATTCTTATGTTCTAATCCCTTGCAAGTTCAAAGCAATTATGGGTTCTGAAGGAGAAGAGTTTAGTGCACACTTCACAACTGGGAATATTACTGATGGGTTTTCTAAAAACTTTAAGGTTTCTCCAAAAGGTTTTCCAATAAGTTTTAGTTTTAGTGGCAAAGAAACTGATGCAAATTACAATGTTGATATAAAAAATTCTGTTCCAGGAAGTATATCTGCAAGCGTAACCGCCTATCCAAGTATTGTTAGTGATTTGCTAAAAGGAGTTGAGGGAATTTTGCGTGAGCCAGGAGGTTGTTTTGAGCAAACTAGTATGAGCAGTTATCCTAATATTTTAGTAAAGGAATATTTAAAAACTATGGCAATAGAAGATGCATCTGTTTATGCAAAGGCAGATAAGATGATAGACAATGGGTATAAAAAATTAGTGTCATTTGAAACAAAGGAAAAAGGATACGAATGGTTTGGTGGAGCACCGGCACACGAGGCACTCACCGCTTATGGGTTGTTGCAATTTACTGATATGAAAAGAGTTTATGGAGGCGTGGACAATGCAATGCTTGATAGAACAACAAAATATTTGTTAGCGAGTAAAGATGGAATTGGTGGATATAAAAAAAATCCTAGAGCATTAGATAATTTTGGAGGAGCAGACAAAGATATTACAGATGCCTACATTACCTATTCTTTAGCTGCAGCCGGATTTAATGACTTAGAAAAAGAAGTAAACTATTCCGAAGAAATTTCTATTAAAAGCAACGACCCTTATATTTTAGGTTTAACTGTAAATACATTATTCGATAATAAAAAAACGAAGAAAGCAGAGTCCTTGTTAAAAAAGTTATTGTTGATGCAAAACGAAGATGGAAGTTTTGTAGGAAAGAAACATTCAATTACTAGAAGCACTGGAAATGCATTAAAAACAGAAACAACTTCATTAGCAATTATGGCAATGCTAAAAGCAGAAAACAAAAACGATTTAGCTTTGAATAAAGCAGTGGAGTTTGTAATAAAATCAAGAAGTGGTTATGGCGATTTTGGAAACTCCCAATCAACCATTATGGCCTTAAAGGCACTAACTGCATACGCTCAATACAGTAAACAAACAAATGAAGATGGAATTTTGGAATGTTATGTTAACGGTAATAAGATTGGCGAACAAGCTTATAAAGCGGGAACAAGAGAAGCTATTTCTATTAATAATATCGAGAAGTTTTTAGACAATGGTAAAAATAAAATTGGGCTTAAATATAAAAATGTAAAAAATCCCTTGCCTTATTCTGTAAATGTTTCGTGGTATTCTACATTGCCTCAATCTAATGAAGAATGTGCGGTGAACATTACAACTCAAACAGAAAATAGGAAGGTAGAAGTTGGACAAACTTTGAGATTAACAGCCACACTAAAAAACAATACTAAAGAAGGTTTGCCAAGCACAATGGCAATTATAGGCATACCAAGTAATTGCAGCGTGCAGCCTTGGCAGTTAAAAGAAATGCAAGAAAAAAAGATGTTCGACTATTACGAAATAAAAGAAAACAAACTTTTTATTTATTATCGTCAAATGTCACCATCAGAAACAAAAATTTTAAATTTTGATTTAAAAGCAGAGTTCAAAGGAGTTTGTCAAACACCAGCTTCTTGTGCTTATTTATATTATACAAATGAGTTAAAATGTTGGGGAAATCCTATTGCATTGGAAGTAAAATAATTTAACAAAGCGGGAGAAAATTTTCTTCCGCTTTGTTTTATCTAAAAATTGAATTTATTTTTAATCCTGCTGTTATTTCAATTCTGCTAAGCGATTCAGGAGTTTTACTTAAATTCAGGACTTCAGATGAACCAGCTGTTGTTATTCTAGCTTTGGTTAATGCACCTAAAGTGATTTTAGCTCCAATACCCAATAAAATATTTCTATCTATTTTAAAGTCTACAGATTCTCCAATTACAATTCCCAGCGAACGTCCCGTAATAGTGGCCGTATTTCCAAAGTAAAAATAATTTTTATAATTTAATACTCCCATAGAATAATAGGTATTGAATTGTGTTTTATGGTTTTTTGAATAAGCTCTTATGCAAATTGAAGGGCCAAAATAATTTACTGCAATTTCTTCTGTCAAATTGCTATATCTTACGGTTGTTTGTCCTGGTATTTTATAACTTAGTCCTGTTACTTCATTTCTACTAAAATGCCTACTTGCATCAAAGCCAAGCCCAAAAAACTTAATGGGAAAAAATGTTGTTGATAAGCAAAAAATGTTGCCAGTTTTCAATTCGTTTAAGTGGCGTTTTAAAACATCAGGAAATAGTGGATCTATTTTCCCGAGAGTTCTAGAAATGCCAAAATCAGCGCTTATTCTAAACTTAGAGTATTTTGTTTCATAAACCTTTTCAGGAAGAATTTCTGGCTTTTTAAAATATGATTTTGTTACAGATTTAATTTGCGATTTGGGTAAAAATACTTTTCTCCATTCTCCATAAACTTTAGTAGTAAAATAAATTTTATCTTCTGTTTCTTTTGTTATTTTACATTTTAGTGAATCTCCAATATGGGGTACTATTAAATCTTGAGAGTAAGAGTTTACCTCTAAACCTAAAAGAAAAATTGTTGTAAGTAATAAATTTAATTTAATTTTCATTATCGTCTATTTATTTTTTCATATTTAATTATCCAAAAAATTATATTTAATACCTGCATTTAATTGCACAAAAGATTCCCCATAAAGATCAACATAGATTCTTCCTCCTAATCCAAAAAAAATATTTTCTGATAGTGGTTGTTCAAACGATTGACTAAAGTTTACTCCAACTGTATATTCTAATTGATTTGTTGTTGTAAAAAACACTATACCTGGTGATATCGAAGTTATATATTCCATATCACTTACTTCAAAATAGCCTCTATAAG
>Ga0105049_10007139_pt1 | contig 12983 bp, 11 predicted proteins | sample MAT06_FD_78087 | JGI IMG/M metagenome (GOLD analysis project Ga0105049, IMG submission 78087) | Freshwater microbial communities from Lake Fryxell liftoff mats and glacier meltwater in Antarctica - MAT-06 | ecosystem: Environmental > Aquatic > Freshwater > Ice > Liftoff microbial mat | place...
GTGTTGTGCGATGTCAACCTGCCGGGAATCGACGGTCTGGAAGTGCTCGAACGCATCTCGAAAATTAGCCCGGAAACGTTCCTCTTGCTCATTACGGCGTATGCCACCGTTGAAACCGCGATCGAAGCGTTCCACAAAGGCGCGTCCGATTACCTCATGAAGCCGATCATCCTTCACGAAGTCCTCGAGAAAATTCGTCGGCTGATGCGGCAACGCGCGATCATGCAGGAAAACCAATTACTGCGCCGCGAACTCCACCGCGAAACCGAAACGCGCGAGATGATCGTCGGTACCAGCCCCGCGATGCGGGCCACATACGACCTCGCCCGCAAGGTCGGACCGACGCCATCGACGGTGCTCATCCTCGGCGAGAGCGGCACGGGAAAAGAGCTACTCGCCCGCGCCGTTCACCGCTTTGCCAGTGGCACGAACGATCACCCGTTTCTTGCGATTAACTGCGCCGATGCCAACGCGGATCGCACCGATGTTTTCCTGCACGCGGGCAGCGGCACGGTGTTCCTCGATGAAATCGGCGAACTACCCCTGAGCACGCAAACGAAGCTGTTGCGAACGATCGAGCAAAAGGAAATCTTCCCCACCGGGGCGAAACAACCGCAGCCGATTCGCGCGCGGATCATCGCGACCACGAACAAGGATTTAACGAAGGAGATCGATGCGGGGCGGTTCCGGAACGACTTGTTTTATAGGCTGAATGTCGTGACGCTGAAACTGCCACCGCTCCGCGACCGCCGCGAGGACATCCCCGAACTCGCCGATTATTTGTTGGCGAAACACGCCCGCGCCACGAACAAACGCATCACGGGGATCGACCGCGACGCGATGCTGATTTTGCTCGGGTGTTCGTGGAAGGGGAACATCCGCGAACTCGACAACGCCTTGCAGCGCGCCGTCATTTTCAGCGATGGCCCGCTCCTCCGCGTCGGCGATTTGCCACCCGATATGACGCCGCAACCCGACGACCCATTCACCATCGACAGCCTGAACGAAGCCGTCGATCGCTTCGAGAAACTCCACATCGAGCGGATTCTGCGACAGTCCCCCGACAAGCGCGAAGCCGCAAACCGCCTCGGCATCGGCATCAGTTCGCTCTATCGAAAGATCGAGCAACTCGGCATCGAAGGGTGAAAGTCGTCCCGGAAATCGACGTAAGTCCGATTTACGGAGTCTCCAAAACTCTGTTTTGGGGTCTTTTTCGGTTTTTGGCGACTCAAATTCGCATCAGGTAATAGCGACGTATCATTTGGCACGACCCATGCCCTGCTTCAGGGTCACTTCGCGCTATCACGCGAATCTGACTTACGTCGGATCGCCTCCGATTTTTTGACTGTGCGCTTTCGTACGGGTGCGCGCAAGAATCACAGAAGGTTCACACAATTTGTTTGACTCTCGGTTCTGGCACAGTTACCGTTTGCAATAATCTTGCCACCCCCTTCGTACTGCTCGAAATGGGTTCGAACACACGGACGGTGCAAGAGTTGTTGGGCTACGACGACGTGGTTAACGTGCATGCGACTGACCAGTTTCAGTCGCTGGTGAGGTTATGCTCGATTCCATCGAATCTTATGTCGGCGAGCGGCTTGGCTACTACGTATATTTGTACGTTGATCCGCGCACGAACGAGCCTTTCTACGTTGGCAAAGGCCAAGGTGAGCGCGCGGTGGCTCACCTTCGCGATACCAGTGAGTCACTTGTGGTCGCACAGATCAAGGAAATCCTCGCCTCTGGCCGCGAACCGCGGATTGACATTCTGGTCCATGGGCTCCCCTCAGAGAAGGCCGCCTTTCGCATTGAAGCGGCAGTAATAGATGCGATCGGCCCTGAAAAACTCACCAATGCGGTTCGTGGCTGGGAAAGCGGCAAGGTCGGCCGCATGCCGCTCACCGAACTGGTCGCGCTTTACGGTGCCACACCTGTGGAGGTTGTTCATCCCTCGCTCCTCATCCGCATCAGCCGTCTGTATCGGTACGGCATGGAGCAGGCCGAGTTGTACGAGGTCACTCGCGGCATCTGGAAAGTCGGTCCCAAAAGGGCACATGCGCAGTATGCGTTTTCGGTTTTTCATGGAGTGGTACGGGCAGTTTTTCAGATCGAGGCTTGGCATCCAGAGCGATCCACCCCATATCATATTCGCGTTTTCGACGATCCCGAGCCGCAGTCTGGCCGATGGGAGTTTCTCGGTAAGCCAGCGGAAGAAAGCATTCGCCTGCAATACGTCGGCCGCTCGGTCCAGCACTATTTCAGGCAAGGACTCCAAAGTCCGGTGGTGTATGTGAATTGCGAGTGATTGCCAGCGAAACGCTAACAAAACGCAGTAGCAGATCGGCGGGGCGTGACGGCTTTTCGAAGTTCATCGTCTCACGAGCCGCCGCGGCTGCTGAGCTTGGTCGTTCGGCGACACAAGACGAGACCCATCGTTGGGGATGCAACATGCCGATTATGCTCAACGCTGTACTCCGCGAGGCCGGCTTGCCCCCTGGGTGATGTTCGCCTACTTCGGCACAAGGACAAGCGGGCCACAAAGGGCCGCAATCCATACGAACTCTGGCGGGATAACCGCTCCCAGTTCGAGTTGTATCAGTCGGGTCAAGGAATCGATAACCGTAAGACACTATCGTCTCCTTACTGGGCTGTGTTTATCGTCAACCTCAACGACGAGACTATGTTCGGCGGAATCTATCGGGTCAAGTACGGCGGTTTGTGGGACAAGGACACACCCATGCCCCACATTGCAGGCGGCATCCAGAAGGCAGGCGGTTGCGACGGCTACGATCTTGCCTTGAACGACGCGATGTGCGATCTAATCGGCAAGTTATTCATCGACTGGGGGCCACGATGAGAGTTTGAGATACGGAATACCTATCAGCGGATTGCGATCGAAAGGCGACTTTTTTGGGTCTCCACAACCCGAAAAACATCCGAAAAACCGGTTATTGAGCGTGCGCAATTCGGACTTACGTCAATTATGAGAGCGCGAAACGGCCCGCCTACTCAACAATTCCCGCTTCATTTGCATAATGACGGAAACGAAATTCGGGTGCATTTGAGGGATAAAACATGGCCGAGCGAATCGTGATGCGAACGGGCGAGGCACTCGTCGAGGGGGCGCTCGACTATTTGTGTGCGGAGCCGGAAGTGGTCATTGGAGAGCTGGATGGCCCCGTCGGCCACGCCTTCGCCACGTTACTCGGCGATCAGGTGAAGGGGCACACGAAGGTGTTTGCGATTCTCAATAGCGATGTCCAGGTACGCCCGGCCACGCTGATGGTGAGCAAAGTCACAGTCAAGGATGCACGCTACACGAACATCCTGATGGGCACGGTGCAGGCCGCGATCGCAAATGGCGTGCTCGATGCCGTGCGTGCGGGCGATATCCCGAAAGAGAAGGCGAACGACCTCGGCATCATCTATTCGGTGTGGCTCGACCCATCGATTCTCGATGTCCCGGCGGGCGAAGTCGATCATGCTGCGTTGTTCGCGGTCCATCGCGAAGCGACGGCGAAAGTGATCCGCAAAGCGATGCGGCACGAACCGAGCATCGATTGGCTGCTCGAAAACCAGGACAAAGTCGAACATTTCTTCCATCAGCAAGGCGTCGAAGGGAAGATTTAATCTTCCAGGTACACGAGCCTATCGACGGGTACGCTCGGTCGCATTGCGGGTTCGATCCTGAATTGATTATTGAGGTCATCAGTTCGTTACCGAGAACACTCTCACGCCAGTGACGTTCGAGCGATGGTCGATTGACTTGCGTCAATTATGAGAGGCGAAAAAACTATGCTCGCACCAGTCGGTCGCGATTTTCGCTGACGTTCTTCGTGGCGTTGCGGGTATCGACTACGAGCTTCGCTTCGGCGAGAATCCAGCCGTAATCGTACGCGCTGTGGTCGGTGGCGATCAACACGCAGTCTTGCGCTTGCAGATACTCGGCAGTCAGCGGCTGGCTTTCCATTTTCAGGTGGGCATAATGCCGCGTCGGGGGCAGGTTCGGGATGTGCGGATCGTTGTATGTGACGGTTGCGCCCTTTTTCAGGAGCAATTCCATCAACTCGAAGCCGGGCGATTCGCGGGGGTCGTCGATGTCCTTCTTGTACGCCATGCCGAGGATCGCGACGCGGCTGCCCTTCAAAGGCTTGCCGGTTTCGTTCAGGGCATCTGCGACTTTGGCCACGACATACGTCGGCATTCCGGTGTTGATTTCGCCAGCAAGTTCGATGAACCGCGTACTCATGCCGTACTGGCGTGCCACCCACGTCAGGTAGAACGGATCGATCGGGATGCAGTGCCCGCCGAGGCCCGGACCGGGATAGAAAGCCTGGAAACCGAACGGTTTCGTCTTCGCGGCATCGATTACTTCCCAGACGTCGATGCCCATGCGGTCGTAGAGCACCTTGAGTTCGTTGACGAGTGCGATATTGATGGCACGGTAGGTATTTTCGAGAATCTTGCTCGCTTCCGCAACTTCGGGCGACGATACCCGCACCACGTTCGGCACGATGGCGGCATACAACGCACACGCGACTTCGCTGCTGTTATCGTCGAGCCCTCCAACGACTTTGGGAATCGTGTTCACCGAGTGCGTGGCATTGCCGGGGTCTTCCCGTTCGGGGCTGAACGCGAGGAAAAAATCTTCGCCGGGCACCATTTCCGAGCGTTTCAGGATCGGCAGAACGACGTTCCGCGTCGTGGTCGGATACGTCGTACTTTCCAGCACGACGAGCTGCCCCGGGCGCAACTGGCCTGCCACCGCGTGTGCGGAGTTGATGACATAACGCAGGTCGGGCTCGCGCGACTCGGTGAGCGGCGTCGGCACGCAGATGAGAATCGCATCGACTTCGCCGAGGCGGTCGAAGCGATCCGTGGCAGTGAAGCCGACGGCACGCATTTCGGCGATGGTAGTGTCGGATATTTGCTTGATGTACGAATGGCCCGCGTTGAGCTTCGCGATTTTTTGCACGTCGATATCGAAGCCCAAGACCTCGTAGCCGCGGCTGGCAAACGCACGGGCGAGGGGCAGCCCGACATACCCCAGCCCAATAATGCCGATTCGTGCCGTTTTCGCAAGAATCCGAGCGTGTAGTTCTGCAAAAGTGTCTGACATTCCGGCTCCATCCGTGGCTCGTGTGGCCAATCCTGGCCGCGATAAACAGTTATGCACGAAACTCTCACCGCCTGTCAACGTAGATTAGCACCCGCCCATTGCGGAACGCCTTTGCAACCGCTACGGCTTCGCTAACCGCAACGCTTTCTCCAGCCCGCTCGTTGCTCGTACGATTTTCCAAAACTTTCGAAGTTTGATTCAAGTCGCGTTCCTTTCGGTGTTCGCAAGAGACACCATGTAATAATTACATAATCCTCACCGAGGTCCGCCATGCGTGCGAGCCACACTTTTCGCTCTGGAATCGCTTGTTTGTGCCTCGGCAGTATTCCTGGCGCGATCACTGCGGGTGAACCGATCCCGTTACACCTCCCCAAGGAAGTCGTTACGACCGATTTCGACCTGATGTGTCGCGTGAAGTCGGCGATTGCAACCGACCCGATGTTGAAGAACATCAACCTGATGGTGAGCGTCATTGATGGCGGTGCGGTCGTGGGCGGGGCGGTGGCATCGGATGCGATGTCGACTCGCGTATCGCAGCTACTGCGAACGGTGCCAGGGATTACGGACGTGAAAGTCTCGTGCTGGGTGCCTGCCGTGGAAGATCCGTTGCGGAAGATGGTGGCCGCACGTTTGAAAGCGGAAACCGCACCGAGTGAAGTGCCCGATCCGAGGATCGGCGCGACGACCGTCGCGTTACGACATATCCCGACGATGTCGTATTTGCTCGAACCGGCAGCGGTTCGCCCAGCGATGAGTGCGTATTCGCCAGTTCCGCCACCGGCACCGCCTGCACCATCGGGGCCGCCGGAGTTTCCGACGATTCCGTCGCCATCGGTTCCCGTTATTCCGAAGCAAGACGTGGCCGCTGCGGTGGAAGCGGTTCAGTCGTCCGAACTGCGTTATTCGACGCTAATCGTTACTGTAAAAGGCGGTGCGGTCACAATTTCCGGTACCGCATCCGACGCTGCCGACGCCTGGGAATTGGCATCGGAGTTGCGAAAAGTTCCCGGCGTGGATCGTGTGATCGTCGGGTTGCTGCCTCGCTAGCGAAAATTCCGGTCGAATTCGCTAGTCTCTACACCCGCTCCGTTCTACGATCATACGAACGGACCACGGGTAGCTGCATGCGCATCCTTATCATCTCCGATATTCACTCGAATTGGCCCGCACTCGCTGCCGTCCAAGAACCCTTCGACGTTTGCCTTTGCGTGGGCGACCTCGTCGAGTACGGCCCGCAGCCGATCGAGGTGATTCAGTGGGTTCGCGAACATGCTCTGCATTGCGTTCGCGGCAATCACGATCATGGCACGGCACAGAATATCGACGTGTTCGGCGTCGGCGGATTTCGTTACCTAACGATGGCCACACGACCTTCGACGATCGAACTGTTGAACGCGGACGACCGACGGTATTTGGCGGACCTGCCAACGGTGAAGTTGTTTACGCTTGCGGATAAGCGGTTTCTCATGGTTCACGCCAGCCCGCGGGATCCGCTCGACGAATACGTGCCGGCCGATGCCGCACAGTGGGCCACGCGGATCGCCGGTTTCGCGGTCGATTACGTACTGGTGGGGCACACGCACCAGCAGTTTTCTATGGACGTCGGCAAAACGAAAGTCATCAACCCCGGCAGCCTCGGTTTACAGCGCGATGGCAACCCGATGGCACGCTACGCCATCATCGAAGACGGGCAGATTGAACTCAAGCAGATCGAATACGACTACGAAGCCACCGTCGCCGCCCTCGGCAACACGTCTTTCGACCTCAAAGCCAAACAAATGCTCGCCGATGTCTACCGAACCGGCCGTTACGTTCACCCCACGAGCGGCGTCAACGGCCACACCGAGCCGAACGGCAATTACGCCAAAGTGAAGGCCATCGCCTAGTTTTTCGCCTCTCTGCCCAGGCTCAAAAACCGTGTTTTCGCGCTATTTGTCGGTCCCAAAATGCCACTTTTCGATCGCAAATCGTTGGTCTGTTTTCGTGTGGGTGCCGCATTCGCATCAGGCATTCACCACGTTGCGCATCGGTTCGCCGAGTAACGCGCGGCGACAAGTTTCGGACCCTTTGATGCGTATCTCGAGCAGGCCTTCTTCGGAATAGAACGCAGAGTGCGGGTTGACGATCACCCGTTCGTAGGCGGGGTGCTTCGGGTCGCGCCATGCCACCAGCAACGGGTGATCGGCGGGTGGCGGTTCGTCCGGGAGGACATCGATTCCTGCACCGGCGAGTTTGCCGGAAAGAATCGCATCGGCGATGCAAGTGGCATCGACGACGGCCCCGCGAGCCGTGTTCACCACATACGACCCATTCGGCATTTTCGCGATCGCTTTGGCATCGATGATGTGTCGCGTCTCCGGCGTCAGTGGGCAGTGCGTGCTCACGACGAACGCCTGTGCCAGAAGGGCATCGAGGCTTTCGATGCGGCGTATGCCGAGTGCCTTTTCCATGCCGTCTTCGGTGTACGGGTCGTAAAACGCGACATCCATGCCGAGCGCTTTCGCACGCAACGCCGTGGCCGCACCGATGCGACCGAGGCCGACAATCGCGAACACCCGACCGCGCAGGCGAACGATCGGCGCGGAATGGAGGTACGTCCACGCACCGTTGCCGTGTTGCAATCGCTGGTTCAGCAAGTGAATGCCGCGGGTCAGCGAGAGCATCAGCCCGATAGCCGAATCGGCGACTTCCTCGGTGCCGTAGTCGGGTACATTCGCGACGGGAATGCCTTTGGAACGGGCCACAACGCGATCGACGTTATCGAAGCCGACGCCGCAACGCACGATGAGCTTGCAGTTTGTGAGTGCCGAAATCGTCGCGGTCGAAATCCGCAAGTTGTGGTAAAGCATGATCGCGTCGGCATTCTCAATTTTGCCGACGAGATCGCTTTCGGAGTAGGCATCGAGTGCCACGACATCGGCAATATCTCCGAGGATGCGCCGCTCGGGTGCAAGGTCGTCGGCAATGAAGTCGGTAATCGCCACGCGAAATCGTGCGCTCATCGTGTCTCTCCGGTCGGTTGTGTTCGATACGTTCTATCTACGGAAACGCGGCGAGCGGCGCAGCGAAAAGCAACTCCCTCACTTGCGAGTTTTGCAGTAGCGCCATTACGCAGTTCAACCAAGGCTGTCTCAAAACGCAGACATTCCCGAATCTAGTTTTCCGGCCTGTAGGGTCGGTTCCGTCAGCCAAGCCGCCGTTGCTCGGTGCGAACGCGCCATCGCGGTTCCCAACGTACGCCACGGCACCGCCACCGGTCAAGGTGCTTACGGCCCCGACCGTAACCGAGCAGGCGATCGACGACGCGATGGCGAAGCTCGGCACCGATTCGGGGATTCCCGCCTACTACGAGATGGCGGTCAAGGAAGTGGACGGCGTTTCGGTGACGATGACGTGGACGGCGAACACGTTCGCGAACCGCATCTACTTCGACATCCAGACCGCGACCGGCGAGGGCGACAAAGTGATGCGAGAGCGGTACAAGATTTCCGCCAACTTCGCCCACGGGAAAGACGGCGTCTTCTACGGCATCATCACCGACGCGGACGCCGAGCAGGGCGGGGCGGAGTTTGCAGGCACCTCGTTCACCAAAGCGCTGACCGGGGCGTTGTTCAAGTTCACGCAAAAGCAAGTGAACGGCAAGACGGCAAGCCGGCCGGGCCGCCGAAGCCGATTCCGGGGCGGCACGTCTCCAAGAAGGCGGATAAGGAGTAATCGCAGTGGGCCACAGCCGATTCCTTGAACAATCTCCGCGCGGCAGGGAAGTCCATCAGTGAGGCCATCGCTACCGAACTCGTTTTTAGACAGAACTGGCTCTAATTCCTTGTTTTAACCGCTCGTACAAACGAAGTCAAATCGCGCCGCGTAGTCTTCGGAGCGAAGCGCGGGCTCGATGTATCGGATCGCAATGCCGTTTCACGCGGGTTCACGCCCCGCGCTTCGCTATGCAAAGCCTACGCGGCGCGGCTAAACGAATTCCGATTCTGTCGATGGTGAACGGATCGTAATCGTGCCAGCCTCAGTCGCTGCCGGTGCATTACTTGTCCTTCTGCACCACTTCGATCGGTTTCCAGTTGTACACGAAGCGTTTGAAGGCGAACTGACCTGCTTTCCAGATCACGAACAACGACCCGACGATGATCGGCAGCGAGCAGGCACCGGGCGGCACCACGAAGTTCTTCTTCTTCGTCACTTCGTTTTCCGTCTCGTCTTCGAGATCCATTTGACGGAAGAGATCGCTCATGTTCGTCAGCGAAAAATAGATCACCGCGATGAATATCAGTATGGCAATGACGCAAGCGGCGGCGGGCAGGTGGTGCTTGATGTAATCGCCGGTGGTGTGCGCCTCGATCTTCTTGGTTTCATGGCGGCGTCGCTGAACCATGTCGTAGCCGCAGTTCAGGCAGATCGCCGTATCGGGCGGGTCGAGTTCGATGGCGCAGAATGGGCAACGCGCAATATCGAATTCGTTCGCGGTGATGCCGTACGGGTTGTCGTTGTCTTCGTCATCGTCGACGGGAGGTTTTTTGGCAGCGGGTGCGGGTGCCGGTACGGCGGCGGGTTTCTTCGGGGCCGCCGGTTTCTTCGGCGCGTCGGCGAGTTTGAACGTATCGCCCGCAGGCTTCGGCGGAGCGGGTTTCGCGGTGGCGGGTTTGGCCGTCGCGGGTTTCGCACCGCCGACTGTCGGCACCGCGAATACCGTTTGGCATTCTTTGCAGCGGATCTTCTTGCCCGCCATCGCTACCGGAACTTTCATTCCTTTCGCGCAGCTCGGGCACGAGACGGGGATCGTATCGGCCATGCGGACCTCACGGGATGAAAACGATAGGGAATCGAGGAATACGACGATTGAACCGGCATCCTATAAGTTAGAAGATAGTTGCGGACTCGCCAGCGACGACCGCGCGAACCGCCCGACAATCCACGCGAACGGCCCGCTTACCCGGACCGACACCATGACCACCGAACCGCGAATTCTCGTTTCCCTCGCCACTTATAACGAGCGAGACAACCTCCAACGATTGATCGAAGAGATCCACGTCGTTCTCCCGGATGCGCACATCCTCATCGTCGACGACAACTCGCCCGATGGCACCGGTCGCCTTGCCGACAGCCTTGCCACCAACGATTCTCGCATTCATACGATTCATCGCCCCAAGAAGCTCGGCCTCGGCACGGCGACGCTCGCCGCGATGCATTTTGCCATGGATAACGGCTACGATTACCTGCAAAACATGGATGCGGACTTCAGCCATCCGCCGCGGTTCTTGCCGGGAATCCTCGCCGGAATGCAGACGCACGACGTGATGATCGGCTCGCGATACGTCCCTGGCGGCGCGACGGAAAACTGGCCGTTGAAGCGGCGTATCATCAGTCAGACCGTTAATGGCATCGTGCGGTTCCTGTTCCGGATGCCGGTCAAGGACGCCAGCGGCGCGTTCCGCTGTTACCGCGTTGCGACCCTTCGCATTACTGCACTCGAACGCATTCGATCCCGCGGATATTCGTTTCAGCAAGAGGTTCTGTTCCGCTGTTTCAAGGCGGGTGCAAGACTCGGGGAATTTCCGATTCTTTTCGAAAATCGCCGGGCTGGGAGCAGCAAGGTCAACGGCATGGAGGCATTGCGTTCGATCGCGATGATCTTCTATATCGGGCTGCGGAACTTCGTCGGCCTCGAAAGCGTCCGTGCCAAATCTGTCGGCGTACCGACTCCACCGTCAACGATGCGAGGTTCTTCGTGAGCGCACCAAAAATCCCCATCGTCGGCGTCGGACCCGATGGCCTTGCGGGCTTAACGTTGCGTTCGCGAGAACTGCTGACCTCTGCCGAACTCGTGTTCGGCTCGGACCAGGTACTGCGATTGTTGCCCGAACTGACCGCCGAGCGCGTGCGGATCGGCACCGATTTGCCGAGTATCGTCGAGCGGATCAAGACCAACGCGGGCGGCAAACGGATGGCGATCGTCTCGATTGGAGATCCGCTGTTCTACGGCACCGCGCGTTACCTTTGCGACAAAGTCGGCCCGGATCTCTTCGAAGTCGTACCGCACATCAGCAGTATGCAACTCGCGTTCGCACGCCTCAAAGAGACTTGGGAAGAAGCGTATCTCACCGATCTTTCGACGAAGTCGCTCGACGATGTTCTCGATAAAATTCGCGGGGCCGAAACCGTTGGGTTGTTCACGAGCGAAGCGTACACGCCGGGCCGCATCGCGCAGGAACTGCTCGCGCGGGGCATCGATTACTTCCGTGCCACCGTCTGCGAAAACCTCGGCGGCAAGGACGAACGCATCACGCAGGGCGAACTCCGCGACTTGCAAACGATGGCGTTCGACCCGCTGAATATCCTCATTTTGAAGCGATTGCCGGATCGCCCCGATGCCCAACGCACCGGCAGCAAACTCAGCCGGTTCGGTAACCCCGACGATCTGTTCGCACAAAGCCGGCCGAAATCCGGGCTGATTACGCAGGCCGAAGTCCGCGTTCTGGCACTCGCGCAAATGGATCTGCATACCGCCGATGTCGCGTGGGATGTCGGCGCGGGCAGTGGCTCCGTGGCGATCGAAATCGCGCAACTCGTCACGCCCGGCGTCGTGTATGCCATCGAACAGGATGCTGCCGATTTTCACTTGATCTCGGCGAATCTCGAAACCTTCGGCGTGAAAAACGTCAAGCCTGTCTTCGGTACTGCCCCCGCTGTCTTCACCGGCCTGCCCGCCCCCGATGCCATTTTCATCGGCGGCAACGGCGGCGAAATCTCTCGACTCCTCGAAGCCGCGTTTAACGCATTGCGATCCGGCGGCCGGCTCGTCGTGAACGTCGGTACGCTCGAAATGCTCTCAGCCACCTACGCTTCGATGAAGCGCCTCGCCGCCGGTCGCGGCACCGTCGACGTGCAATTGGTCAACATCTCCCGCGGCGTCGAACAAATGGAAAGCCTGCGTTTCGAGGCCGTCAACCCGACATTTATCCTGAGCATCCGCAAAGTGTGATTTCATTGCGACTCGACTCACTTCAAAAATGTGATCCATGTCGTTGCAATCATTATTGGTATCAAAATAAGTATCGCGTATCCAATGAAGCTGAAGAACGATGGCATTTGGTATCCACTTTCTTCCGCGATCGCTTTCACCATGAAGTTGGGGCCGTTGCCGATATAGCTCATTCCACCCATGAAGACCGCGCCACAACTGACGGCGGCAAGTAGCATGGGTTGGCACGCGGCGAGGTCCGCGAAGTCCTTGCACTGACCCACTTGCACCGCGAGCGAACCCATCGTTACATACGTCGGGGCGTTGTCGAGGCCGGCGGAAAGGATGCCCGTCACCCAGAAGAATTGCCAAGGCTCCGTGATGCCTAACAGGTTTCCGTGCTTGCTTAGAAGGGCTAACGCGGGCACCATCGCCACGAATATGCCCGCAAACAACACCGCCACTTCGACGATCGGCCCCCACGCGAAACGGTTCGCTTCGCGGATCGCCTTCGGCGTCCGCCACACGGACAACCCCGCCATCGCGACCATGAACAGTTCGCAAACGGGGAACTCTTTAATGTACTTTTTCGCCAACACCGCCGCAATCACGCCGAGCATCAGTGGTACATTCCATTTCCAGCCGCGTATCGAAATTGGCTCCCGGATGCGATCGGTTCGAATATCGATGGGGGCTTCACGACCATAGGCTTTTATGTCCCAGATGAGAAACGTGAAGAGCAATAATCCATTCACGAATAGCCATTGTGGCCACAGTCGCAACGTCCAGAAGAAATCGACGCCATTTAAGAAGCCGAGGAATAGCGGCGGGTCGCCGAGTGGCGTGAGCAGACCGCCGCAGTTGCTGACGATGAATATGAAGAAAATCGGGATA
>Ga0105049_10007140_pt1 | contig 12981 bp, 10 predicted proteins | sample MAT06_FD_78087 | JGI IMG/M metagenome (GOLD analysis project Ga0105049, IMG submission 78087) | Freshwater microbial communities from Lake Fryxell liftoff mats and glacier meltwater in Antarctica - MAT-06 | ecosystem: Environmental > Aquatic > Freshwater > Ice > Liftoff microbial mat | place...
GAAGACTGCCCGATGCATGAGGAACCGTTACATCTCATTCCAAGACATCTTCGCAAAGAATTTGGAAAGATGCTCGGCATTGAAGTAGAAGGCGATCTTTGCCCGATTTGCCGGCATCGCCTGAAGGAAGACTTCCAAGGACGATGGGAAGAAGTTCCCGTGCGCACCTATGATTTCAGCATACGCGCTAAGCGCGGCGTGGGCATTGTTCCCCCGGTAGATCCAAACAATCAGGACACCAGCGTACTCATCGGCGGTGAGGACATTTCAAAGCTTGATCTCTACTCAGAGGGCGACCCACGGGTGCTCGATCTGAGCGGCGCCCTCAACAAGGGTAACCGCGGAATGGTCGAGTTCATTGAGGTGTTCAAGAACGAGACTGAGTATCTGCATGCCATGATCACGGCCACCCAGGAGAAGCATATTCCGGCTCCGGGACGTCACGGCATGATTTATGTCGATGAAGTCATCGTAGCGCATTCGAATGAAGCTGAATGGAAGAAATTCAAGAGCGACCACACTAACGAAGCGATTCTCGATCGTATCGTTACCGTGAAAGTGCCCTACAACATGCGGCTTACTGAGGAAGTGAAGATCTATAAGAAGATCATTCGCCAATCACAGTTTACTGCTGATGTCGCTCCGCACACCATCGAGATTGCTTCGATGTTTGCGATTCTGTCGCGCCTTGAGCCCACTAGCAAGTGCGACCTAATGACCAAGCTCAAGCTCTACAACGGCGAGGAAGTAGTAGAGAAGGGCAAGACCAAGAAGATAGATCTCACGGAACTCCGCGAGGAGACCAAGAACGAAGGCATGACCGGAATATCGACGCGCTTCATTATGAAAGCGCTCGATAACGCCCTCTCAGACAATATCGACCAAAACTGCATTCACCCTATCTCGGTTAGAGAGTCGCTCGTGAACATGGTCAAGGAGTCTGACTATCCTGAAGACGTTCGTAAGCGCTACCTTGAGTTCCTCCAAGACACTCTGCACAAAGAGTACCTTGAGGTTCTTGAGCGTGAAATTACCAAAGCCTTTGTCTACTCGTACCAAGAGCAGGCCGAGTCGTTGTTCCAAAACTATCTGGATCACGCCGAGGCTTATGTCACCAAGCGCCGCATGAAGGATAGAAGTACGGGCGAGGAACTTGAGGCCGATGAGGGTTTCATGAAATCGATTGAAGAGCAGATTGCCATTGTTGGCACTGCCTGCGACGGCTTCAGACAGGAAATCATCGCATTCTTGTGGGCCGCATCACGCCGCGGCGAGAAGATTACCTACGAGAGCTACGAGCCTCTCAAAGAGGCAATTGAAAAGAAGCTCATGACCAGCGTGCGTGATGTCTCTCGTATCATTACGAAGGCTCGCACGCGCGATGAGGAACAAGGCAAGCGTTACGACCGGATGGTGGAGCAGCTTATTAAGAATGGATATCCACCAAGTTGCGTCGATACCATCCTAAAGTACGCGGCAAACAACCTCTGGAAGGACTAAGACGATAAGGCGGGTCTCGTGGTAACGAATTGCCACGAACCTCCCTTTCATTGAAGCGTTTTTGATCGGACGAGAAGTGAACTTGGAGAGCTGTCTCCCCGGAGAATAATGTCCACCATTTTTCGTGAGTATACCCCATCCAATCAGCGCTCAGACCGCAGTGCGCGCGACCGAACACGGCATCGCGCCAAGATTAAGGATACGATCCGTCACAATATCGGCGACATTATCGCCGAAGAATCAATTATTGGCCGTGACCGCGACAAAATAATTAAGATTCCGATCCGCTCCATTAAAGAATATCGCTTTGTTTACGGCGAGAACTCGCCCGGCACTTCCCAGGGGGATGGTTCACAGAAACCAGGCGACGTCGTCGGTCAATCAGACGACGAAGGAAAGCCGGGACAAGGTCAAGGTGGCGGCGACCAACCTGGGGTAGACGCTTTCGAAACAGACGTGACCCTCGAAGAGCTCATCGCCATTATGTTTGACGATCTAGAACTTCCCGAGCTTGAAAAACGCGCCCTCAAACAAGTCATTTCCGATGACGCCCGAAAACGTAAGGGACATAGACTTAAGGGCATTCGCCCACGCCTCGACAAGAAGGCGACTGCCAGAAACCGAGTAAAGCGCAAACTTGCTGTACGGGGTTCGCGCGGCGAAGAATTCAATGAAGCGGACCAGCGCTTTCCTTTTCACGAAGATGACATGCGCTACCACCACATTGTCCCAACGACGAAAGAGACCTCGAACGCGGTGGTCTTCTGCATTATGGACACCTCAGGGTCGATGGGGACGGTAAAGAAGTACCTTGCTCGGTCCTTCTACTTCTTGATGTACCAATTCGTGCGCCAGAAATACCAGAATGTCGAAGTGGTATTTATTGCTCATCACACCGATGCCAAGGAAGTCACCGAGGAGGAGTTCTTCTCCAAGGTAGAGTCCGGCGGCACCTATATTTCCTCAGGGTACCGTAAGGCGCTCGACGTCATTCAGAGCCGCTATCACCCATCACTTTGGAATATCTACGCCTTTCACTGCTCGGACGGCGATAATTTTTACTCCGATAATGAACGTGCGGTTCAGGCGGCAAAGGAACTCTGTAACGTCTGCAATCTGTTTGGTTACGGAGAAATCAAGCCTTCAGGCAGCGCGTACTACAGCGGGAGCATGCTGGAGGTCTTCGCCCAGGTGCAGGCCGACAACTTCCAAATGGTCACTATCGAGAAGAAAGAAGACCTCTGGCCGGCCTTTAAGAGCTTCCTAAGTAAGGATCGCTCAAATGTGCTTGGCGGCTCGCAGGGCAGGAAGACAACATCCGAGGGTGCCTCTTCCGCAACTCCGTAGTACACTGACGGAGTGAGCAAACTCCCCCAACGAGGAAACGTTGCATGAGCATGAGCACCCGTGAGCTGCAGGACTGGGACGTAAAGATTAAAGAGCTGGTCGACCGCTACGGCCTGAATTGCTATCCCCAAGAATTCGAAGTCTGCGATCACAACGAGATGATTGGCTATATGGCTTATTCGGGCATGCCTTCCCGATATGCCCACTGGTCATTCGGTAAGAGTTTCGAACGTCAGAAGACAATGTATGATTATGGGGTCTCAGGACTGCCCTACGAGATGGTCATCAACTCGGACCCCTGCATCGCCTATCTGATGCGGGACAACACCCCCCTCCTGCACATCCTCACGATAGCTCATGTATATGGGCACAATGATTTTTTCTGCAACAACTTCACCTTCACTTCCGGAACGAGAGCTTGCTATTCACTTGAGATGTTCAAGAATCATGGCAGTAGAGTTCAGCGCTACATCGAAGATCCGTCCATAGGCATCGACGGCGTAGAGAGCGTAATTGACCACGCGCACTCGATCTCACTTCAACGTTCCCGGAATCTCGCAATCAAGAAGCTATCCCCTGATGAGCAGCGCATACGCCGCTGGCAGGGTGCTCAGCAACCCGATGACCCCTGGCGCTTAATCCACGCCAAAAAGGAGTACGAAGCTCCTGAGCTCGACAGAAACCCCCTTGAGCCCGATGAAGACATCCTGCAGTTTATTGCGCGTTACAACCCCTATCTGCCTGAGTGGAAAAGAGACCTACTGAGGATTGTAGACGAAGAGAGTCAGTATTTCATTCCCCAAATTGAAACCAAGATAATGAATGAGGGTTGGGCCAGCTACTGGCACCATAAGCTCCTTACAGCCCTGCACCTTGAGCATGGCCTGCATCTTGAATTCATCATCCGGCACAACCAGGTGCTCCGCCCGCACCCCGGAGGACTTAATCCCTACCATTTAGGGTTTATCATTTGGAACGATATCGAGAAGCGCTGGAATGAGGGACGGACGGGCCGTGAGTACACGGACGACACTCCCAAAATCTCCGCCGAAGAACTTCCCGAGAATGACACCACAGGCCGCAAGAAGCTTTTCGAAGTACGGGAGAGCGACCGGGACGTTTCCTTCCTCCGACGCTTTCTCACGGTAGAACTGATGCAAGAGCTTCAGCTCTTCCAACACGAGAAGCGCGGCAAAGAGCGTGTCGTTACTAAGGTTTCAGACGAAGAGAACTGGAATGAGGTGAAGGAGACGCTACTCCGCGGTGTCGGAATGAGTGCAATTCCGGTCATCAAGGTTGAGGACGCTGATTTCGGTCGAAACCGAACGCTTTACCTTAAGCATTACCACGAGGGACGTGACCTGCAGCTTGAGTATGCAGAACACACGCTTCGTCACATCGGCGCTCTATGGGAACGCGAAGTGGTGCTAGAGACCGTGGTCAACGGAAAGCGATCGATCCTGAAGATGTCTGGCGAGGCGCTCAAGGTTGAAAGGCTTTAGGCGGAGGATCTCCTTCTCCCTCAGTGTTCTCGCTGCTCTCTTTGTGCATATTCCGATTTATTAGTCCCAAAAATAGCTTTCCACTCGAAATGCTTAATTCACAAAAAGCGCAGCGAGAGCAGTGAGGGGGAGGGGAATAAATCGTCTTATGCCTTAGAAATTATTTATCAGAAACTAGCCGTCGTGTCTCACGGGATCCCTCCCCCTGGTCCGTGAGACTGAGCTCAAAATCCGCCATCCGGGCGGATTTTGAGCCTCGCGCACCTGCGGGCGCCGCGCACACGGCGCCGCCATCCGGGCGTTAGCTAGCCGTCATTGCTCACAGCCCGCCCAGGCTGTGAGCAATGACGGCTAGAGCGTCACAGTTTGAAGATACCTAGGACACTCAGTTTCCCACCCAAAACGCTCCCGAAGCACGCGCGCAAAGATCTCAGAAGACTGCTTTTCTCCATGCACCACATACGCCTTCTTGGTACGAGCAGTCTCCTTTCCGCACCAAGCCAGTAATTCACGCTGATCCGCGTGTCCACTAAAGCCCGCTACTTCCACAGTCTGCGCGCGTACCTCCACTCTTCCACCCGGAAGGCTGAGCTGCGTAACTCCCTGCCTTAGAGTATCGCCGCGCCCAGCTTCGGGCTGGTAGCCTAACAAAAGAACCGCATTCTCTGGGGACGGCAAGCGCCGGCGCAGGTGCTTTAAAATTCGGCCGCCCTCCATGAAACCGCTGGCTGAGATTACAATCATGGGTTCCTTTAAGCTCTCTACCCAGCGCACCTCTTGATTGTCTCTCACAAGATGACGGAGCGCCGTTTGAAACGGGTCCTCCCCCGCGGCGACTTCGCTGCTGATATCCTCCCGGCAGTCCTGTGCATTATCAAGGTAGACCTGCATAGCTTGGAGAGCGAGTGGAGAGTCCACGAATATAGGCATCTCGGGAATTCTCTGTGCTCGCTCCAGATCTCTAAGGAGCCTTAGGAGCAGCTGAGTTTTCCCCGCAGCAAAACTAGGAATAACAGCCACCCCTCCGCGCTGATAGGTATCGGTAATTGCCCCTGCGAGCTGAGCCCCAAGCTCTTCTTGACTATGCTCAGCTGCTCCATAGGTCGACTCAATTACAAGCGTTTCACCCAGCGGGACCGACACAGGATCAGGATGCACGGGAAGCCCATAGCGCCCCACATCTCCCGAAAAAGTAATGGTCTTTCCCCCAATCTCAACTGTTACCGAAGCCGCACCGAGGAGATGTCCAACAGGATTCCAAGTAGCCCATACCTCCTTTGCGACCTCAGTCCGCATATTCCAGGCAACCGGCTCAAAGTGATGCAAAAGTCTCGACAGCAAGGTTCTCGTTACCACGTCCCGCGGAGTGTCCGGATCGACGCGTGGAAGGCGCAGGCTCCCCTCTCTAAGTTGGAGTCCGATGCTGTTACTAAGAAGGACCTGCATCAGGTCCCGCGTCCCAAGCGTTCCCCAGATGTCGCAGGGAAGACCTTCGACATAGAGGCGCGGAAGAAGTCCTGTATGATCTATATGCGCATGAGTGAGGAGCACCGCGTCAAGCTGATCGCAAGGAATGGGGAGAAGATCGAACGCCATGCTCGTGCGCGCTTCAGCACCCTGAAATATTCCACAATCGACGAGGATGTTTTGGCCCCCTGACTGGAGCAGGAACCGAGAACCGGTGACACAGCCGGTAGCACCGCAGAACGTTAATGTAACCGACACGTATACCTTCTAACTACGAAACGGGCCTCATTTAATCCCATTGTGGTCGATTCCTAAAGGTTCAGAAATAGGCTTTGGGAAATAGTATCAGCGCTACCCGGCCTGCTGCTCAACTTCTTGCTCAACGTAAGTAGCCCAAAGCCGAGCGAATTCACCTCCTCGAGCCTTAAGTTCGGCCAGGGTTCCGCGTTCGCTCACCTCTCCTCCCGCGAAGACAACGACTTCATCAAAGAGATGCAGCAGATTGAACTTATGAATCGCCGAAACAATGCAGCGATTACGGCATAGCTCGAGAACTCGTTCATAGATCAGACGTTTGTTCAGCGTGTCAACGCTGCTGGTTGGTTCATCAAGCAGCACAATTTCTGAGGCGCTCTCTTCCACAAAGAACAGCCCACGGGCGAGCGCGAGGCGCTGCTTCTCCCCTCTGCTTAGATTCACCCCCTTCTCAGCAATGCTGGTCTCGAGGCCGCGAGGGAGTAGAGGCCTTCAACATCTATTTGCATGCGCCGTTCAAGCGGCGTTAAACGCTCCCAATAGTGCAGAAGCTCTGGCCCAAAGGGGCAGGGAATCTCATGGTTATCCAAGAAAGTGAGCTTACCATCTGATGCCTCCAGAGTGAAGTGCCTTGAATCTGCAAGTGCGCTGGCGGATAGTCGACATATGAAGAGACTTTGTGTTTTTTGCGGCGCTGCCGTTGGCGCTAAGCCGCTCTATGTTGAGCAAGCGCTGCTTGTTGGTCGAGTGCTAGCGGAACGCAGCTTGATTGATGTGACAATTCCCCTGCCTGAATCGCTCTCCCATCTTACTTGTTCATTCTGGGGCGGCATGGGGCCCCGTTTCGGTCATTAGTTCGAATCCACCGTGGGGCAAATATGAAAAGTAGCCTTTTTGCTTCGGCAATTAGCTCGATTCTGCTTGTAGCTCTAAGCGCACACGCCCAGGAGGTCCCAGGGGGCGTAACGTATATCAAAGCATCCTCGGCAGTTAACCTAGCCGTCATTGCTCACAGCCGGAGCGGGCTGTGAGCAATGACGGCTAGGCTCCAAGCATTAGAAAATGAATTGCCTACAAGAACTAGCATGGCATAGTGGGGTGACACGCCGAGCTGTATTTATAGGTAGCAACGGAGACGCTATGAAGCATTTTACGAAATCTATACTGTTGAGTTTTACGGTTTTTTTTAGCAGTTATCCAGTGCATGCGATCGAGAATCCTCAGGCACTTGCCGCTGCACTCAGCTCCGCGATTGCAGCGAAGGATATGAATTCAGCTAGCAAGCTAGTTGAATGGGGCCAAGCACCGGTTGCTGCATACCGGATATTTAAGATGAGCATCGCCGATTGTTTTGGACCTGCGACCTGCAAAGTGGCGGTCGTCAAGATGACGGAGGAGGAGAAGAACCCTCAAACGGATTATAAGTTCGCGGTTATCCCAGAGGGGCAACTTAAAATTATCTCCTCCGAGCCCGGGGATGGTGGCTTTAGTATGCCTTTCGCCAAAGTCGGTAACGCCTACAAAATCATTCTGGGGCAACAAACTGAGGGGGCGTATGCGCAAGCAAGGAGTGCCGCGGATTCAAATAAAATCGCACAAGGTCTAGATGCGGATTTGGTTTCGACAGGCAAGCCTCTGCCTATTGACGGTGGCGAGCTTGCTGCGGCCTATCGTGAATATTTGGCGGCAATAGCTCGTAAGGACACGTCGTTTTTGGCGCAGCACGGAACTGAGGGAGACCGCTACTTTTTTGGAACTGCTTACAAGAATAACCCCGTCAAAGCAGAAGTTGCGTTGGAACTTGCGGCCCTTGAGAATATTATTGAACCAAAGATTAAGGGTGGATTCATTAAGGATGACAGGGCCATTTTGTTAGTGAGTGGTTCCAGCGGGCAGGGCTGGACGACTGAAGGAGCGGTTACTTTGAAGCGCGATTCCGGCAAATGGCTGGTAGAGGACAAGAGCTACCTAAGTTATCCCCCTGCGCATGGATGACTGGAGCGATGACTGGCAAATAATTAGTGGGCAAATAATTAGTGCACGGTAACACCTAATTCCTCCCGAGAAGGCGCTTCAGATAGTCGGTAATCTTCTTTTGGACTTCGGCGTCGTAAGCGGTAAGCCGCACCGTATCCTGGCCGACAACCAGAATGTGGGTAATTCGCGAACCAATTCGCAATTCGCGACGTTTTTACCACGCGAGCCCAGTGTGTAGGTAAGGGCGAGGCCTGCTACCTTCGATAATCTTAAGGGTGTGTTTTGGGCCAACTACGTCTCCGTTTCCATCAAAAGATATAACCCCGAGCGGAGTGTCCAGCTGTACCTCATAGAGGTAGGTGTGTGGGTCGGTGCCGGAGCGAGCGGCGGAGGCGAGCGCCATGAAGGCAGCGATCGATGACCCAACCATGTATGAGGATGACTTCGGCTCACCGTAGCGCCTCACGAACTCGAGGTACACCGCGCACCCAGCGTGCGGCGCGGCACATGCTACGTCTGGCGTATCACCGAAGATCATTCCATCAGCTAATCCCCTAGCGTTCTGATAGAAGGTTGGAATTCCAGCGATGTATTGACTAAGCAATGGCGGTTTCCATCCAATTTCGGCGAGCTGTTTGACAATGAGTAGCAAATTGTTGGCGGAATCGGTGCTGATGAGCAGCGCCTCTGGCGCGCGGCTCTTGAGACGAATCAGGAGGGGGCGAAAATCGGTGATCCCCGAGGGAAAGAGTTGGTTGTCGATAGATAGCGCAGTGGACTGGGCCACCTCGATGAAGCTTTGGGTGAAGGCCTGAGGGAAGCCCCGTTCCTCTGTCACCGCTGCGATTCGTCCGTACCGTTGCTTGGCGACCGTTAGTAACGCTTCTGCCATTCGATTGTCCTTTGGCCAGGTACCGAAGAGGTAATCGCCTGCCGAGGAGGTGGCAGCGAGCAGAAAGCTGGCCGGGACGCTGCGCTCTGTACAAGCGCGCGATGCCCTAACGAGTGCAAAGATTCTCATTTTCGATGGAAAGAAGTCGGTCAATCAGATGCTTTATGACCGTCAGGAGGAGTGGCGACGATCGACTATTCAAAGCAAACGACCTTGGATGGGTTTTCAGGACGACTCGTTTCTTGAGCATTACGGGCACTGGATCGCCGACTATTGGAAGAAGTTCAATCAGTATAAAGATACGGATAAAGACCGGGTCCGAATGTTCTCGCAGGAAAATCCGCGTACTCCCAAGCTTTCGCCAGAAGCCGATGAGCTAGCGCGTGGACGCCGCGAGATCAAACCGCTCCCTTCGGGATATTCCTTCTCGGCCTCGGTCTGGATCGTTGGAGAGTATCTCGTGCTTCTTCGCACTCGCAGCGAACCACACTACGCTTTGCAGATTCGTGACCAGGTGTTGGCCAACAACCTAGCCGAGGTTTTCAACTTCATGTGGTCGTTGGCTAAAGGTAGTCCGGCACCAGCATAAATCACAAGTTCGATACATTAGGGGGCTCCTCTTAGCCGTCATTGCTCACAGCCGGGGCGGGCTGTGAGCAATGACGGCTAGAGAATCAGCACAGTCGCAAGCCCAAGTAACATTCCCATGCTTGCAACGTCTGTTGCCGTGGTCAGAAAGATACTCGACGCAGTCGCCGGGTCAAAGCCCAGGCGCTTAAGGGCTATAGGAACAATAACTCCCGAAACACCACTAATAATGCAGCTCCCCATCATCGCAAACACAACGACCAGGCTCAGAACAGCTGCGGCCGGATTATTCTGCTGAGTTGCCATGAAATACATTCCGCCGCCTGCGACTATCCCGACAAAAAGACCGTTGAGAAGTCCAAGCATCGCTTCCTTCCTTACCAGCCCAAGGAGTGCGCCGGGCTTATAGTCCCCAAGAGTAATACCCCGAATAGTCACGGCCAGGGCCTGGCAGCCTGTATTCCCAGACTGCCCAGCGAGCACTGGCAGAAAAGCAGCAAGGATGACCAGTTTATCAATAGTGTCTTGAAAGCCACTCACTACCGCCCCAGCCACAAAGGCCGTAAGCAAATTGATTTGCAACCAGGGATGACGAAGTTTAAAGCTCCTCCACCACTCCGTCGAAAGACGTTCCTCTTTCTCCACGCCCACCATGGTTCCAGGTTGGGCGCTAATTTCAACGGCCTGAGCCTCAAACAACCGATACCCACGCACTACTCCCGCGAGGTGACCTTCGCCATCCACCACAGGATACACGGGGAAGTGTCTTGTAACGACTTGGCGCATGGCATCCTGGAGCTCGGTTTGCGGAGAAAGTGCGAAGGGAGAGCGCACCATAATGTCAGCAAGGCGGGCAGCTGGGGCCGCAAAAAGGAGGTCCCGCATGACGAGAACTCCCACCAGCACCTTGTCGGCATTCAGAACAAAGCCGTAGGTAACGAATTCGCGCTGGACCATGTTTCGAAGAAGGCTTGTTGCCTCCTCTGCAGACATGGACTCCGGGAAAACAGCTTCGGTCGGATCCATGAAGCGCCCGACGGAACGCTCCGGATACTGAGCGTTGGACTCCCATTGAATACGCAGGGCTAAGGGAAGCGTGCCAAGGATGACCGCTCGTTCCCCCTCCTCCGCTCCTACCAATAGGTCCAAAGAGCGAGAGGAACCAAGGTACTGAAGCACCTTGCCACAAAGCTCAGGAGCGAGACGCTTCAGCGCGGCACGAGCGTCAACTGGGGAAGCCCCCTCAAGGTGGCTTGCAACTTCCTTTTCCTGTTCCAATGGATATCTCCCCTTGGGATCAACTCAAATAATATTGGACCGCGAAGCCTTTGCGGTCAAAATAGTGTTTCAACTTTTTCCGCCATTGTCTGAAATATCAGATTCAAACTTTTACAATTAGGCGCTGCGTCGCCGACGCCTCTGCTCACCATGCTCTGAGTGCAGAAGTGGCACAACATTCGAGGAGTCTTCGCCATCGGTTCTCTCAAATAGCGCGTCGACGAATTCCCCGGCATTGAAGGTGCGGAGATCTGAGGGCGACTCTCCTACTCCAATATAGCGCACCGGTATTCCAAATTCGTTCTTAATGGCAACCACTACTCCGCCCTTGGGCGTTCCATCGAGCTTGGTGACAATGAGCCCCGTCAACGCTACAGCTTCGTGAAATTCCCGCGCTTGGTTAATGGCGTTCTGACCCGTTGAACCATCAACTACCAGGATGGTCTCATGAGGCGCTCCCGGTTGGTGCCGCTCAATCGCAGCACGAATTCCACCTAGCTCCTGCATGAGGTTGGCCTTGGTTTGAAGGCGTCCAGCCGTATCAATCACAATGATATCGAACTCCTCCCGAGTAGCACGCTGCATGGCGTCAAACACTACCGTTGCAGGCTTTGCCCCATCAGCTCCCGTAACCACAGGCAAGTTAAGACGCGCAGCCCATTCTGAAATCTGGGCTACGGCAGCAGCGCGGAAGGTATCTGCGGCCACCAGCAAGACACGCGCACCTTGTGACTGCCACTGGTGGGCGAGCTTGGCCACGGTGGTGGTCTTTCCTACGCCATTGACGCCAACAACAAGAACCACTGAAGGACCATTTGCAACGCGCAAAGGCTTTATCTGGAGATCTAACGGAACATCTTTTAGCAGCAACTCACGAAGCTTTCCCTTAAGCATTTCCGTGAAGTCCTCCTCATTAATCTCCTGCCCTCTCGTAAGCGAAGCTTGAAGTTCTGTAAGTAGCCCTTCGACGGTCTTTACCCCTAAATCAGCGCCAATAAGAAGAGCGCGCAGCTCTTCAACCATGTCAGCATCGAGTTTTGGTTTCCCTAAGAATACTGCTCGCAGCTTTTCGAATATTCCCTTGCGGGTTGACTTAAGGCGTGAGGAAAGAGACGCCGTAACCTGACTTGCAGGCTCTTCCTTAGGGGTTAGGAAAACCGAGTCCTGTGCACCTGAATCTGGGCTACCTGAATATGGGCGAACTGAATCCTGTGCAACTGCCTGAGGTTCGCTCAGTTCACGCGTCGACTCCGCATCCAAAACGCCGCTAGAGAGTCCTGCAAGCTCCGCTGAATCCTCTTTCTCGGTTCGCGATGGATCTGTTGACGGGGGAAGCTTAAGCGCCTTCTCAATCGCGGAGAGCGAGGCTTGATTGCGCTCGACTTGCTGGCGAAGGATCTCAGCCGCTCGAAGTGACTCAGACCGAAACTCGCTTAGAGTTCTATCGAGGCGTTCAACCTTTCCGCCAAGTGGATAACTCGCTGCCTGATCGGCTATCCCACCGGCTGCGTTCTTACGCGTGTCACCCTGGGGCAAGGACCGAAATGCTGCTCTAAGAGCCGCGAGAGCGCCAACGGTCGCAACTGCGAGCAGCAGCACCAGCAGATCCAACACCGCATCCCCCGTGGTAATACCACTCATCACTGCTTCTAGACCGCGATCAATACTACTACTCTGCATAAGCTACTCCCTGGGGGCTCTAACCACGTTCCCCAACGGGTATCCGTGCGGCCTGTTTCTACCCTACCTTTAAAGGTCGGGGAAGGTCAGTGTCTTAGCATGGTAAGGGGGGCTCTCCTAGCTTAACCGCCCCCTAGGTTTCTGCCGCGCAGAAACCTAGGACACCCCAAACAAACTCGCGTCTTGGCACCCTTACCTAAACCCAAGATACTACCCATTAACCCCAACGGAGACCGAACTTGGCATCCCCCCCTCGAACCATCTTGGCTCTCAACAAAAGCTACCTTACTGCCGAGCTACGGGCCCTCGGCCACACCGTCTATACGGCTGCTATCCCCCAAAGCTTTTCGCTCTCGACCTATGAGCTTACCTCCGAGCGCAAGTTTGACCTGCCATTTGAACCGGGAATTTCCCTTGCCGCCCTCTTAAGCCGGTTCCCGTCCTACCCCAAAATTGACACTCTACTCTACTTTGACGATAGCTCGCCGTCTCTGC
>Ga0105049_10007147_pt1 | contig 12970 bp, 12 predicted proteins | sample MAT06_FD_78087 | JGI IMG/M metagenome (GOLD analysis project Ga0105049, IMG submission 78087) | Freshwater microbial communities from Lake Fryxell liftoff mats and glacier meltwater in Antarctica - MAT-06 | ecosystem: Environmental > Aquatic > Freshwater > Ice > Liftoff microbial mat | place...
AGACGATAGGGGTTGGCAACAAAAAACAAACCCGCCCTATTGTGGTTAGGTGCCCGCAACGGAGATCGTTGTAGGGGCGGATTAGGCGCTTGTCAAATGTTATCAACTCACATTGTCCCCACGCCGAATATCCGCCCTTTGAAACCCCACATTTCCCCCGGTACCATGACGAGCATATTTTGCACTAAAGTGAAATGCACCCAGAATAGATTGCGATTATTCTTAGTTTTTGTGATCCGGTAGCAAGGTTTCGATATCGCGGACGACAGGGAAGAGGTAACCGCTGATGCCGCTGAGTGCCGCCAACAGCCCAGTGATCACCAGCAATAGCCCGATCCCCGCGCCCGCGCCTGTCCCCAAAATGCCGCCCAAGAGCGGAGCCAACGCGCCATCGGGCATCATCGCCGGTTCGAAGACGCCCTCCGTCAACAGTCCGGCGCTGATCATGCCGATGGGCGCGGTGATCTGGGCGATCAAACGGCGTACCGTGAAGACCTTGCCTTGCACATCCGGCGCAACTTTCGCTTGCCAAATGGCTTGATTGGAGGCGTTAAGGATGGGGATGAAGAAGAAAATCAAGAAACCGGCGATTGCCCACACAGGCACGGCGCGCCCCAACCCCATCAAGACTTGACCGAGTAGACCGGAGAGCGCCATGCCGAGGAAAATGCCGTGTACCTTGCGGCGCGACCCACCCCACAAGCTGATCGCCAAACTGCCGACAACGCCGCCCATGCCCAAGCCGGCTTGCACCGTGCCAAGTGCCAACTCATCCCCGGCCGTGCGCGCCAAGATCAACGGCGCGACCATCACCAAGCCCGCCCTACCGAATAAATTCGACAAGAAAAACATCAATTGCATCCGCAGCAAACTAGGGCGTGCCCAAATATAGCGGAAGCCATACGCCATCTCTTGCCACAGACCGCCGCGTGCTTCGGCACCTTCGCGGCTGATTTGCGGCTTGGGGATGACGACCAGCGCCAAGCTGGTGATGGCAAAGACGAACGTGATCACATCGATCAGCAGCACGCCCTCAATCCCCGCGAGCGCCAAGACGATACCCGCCAAAACCGGCGCGGCGATGGTGCTGGCGGAGTCGGCAAGCGATTGTAAACCGTGCGCGCGGGCGTAATGTTGTTTGGGCACCAGCACGGTGACGGCGGCGGAAAAAGCAGGGAACTGAAACGCATCGGCAATCCCCGATACGGCACCAATGACGTACAGGTGCCAAATTTCGAGGCTGTTGGTCAACAGCAGGGCGAACAGCGCCACCGTCATCACGCCCGCCGCCAAATCGCTGGCGATCAGCACCCACTTGCGATCCCAGCGATCCACGAGCACGCCCGCGAGGGGGCTGAGCAAGACGGCGGGGGCAAAGCTAAACGCCGCCACCAGTGCCAAGACGAGGGCGGATTGGGTGCGCTCATATGCCCAAATGGTGATGGCAAAGCGCGTCATGGCGCTGCCCGCCAGCGAGATGAACTGCCCAAACCAGATCAGCAGGAATTTACGGAATCCAGAGTCTTGTGGGGATGTCACATGGGTCATGGGTTGGCTCATAGGGGGGAATCATGAGGCGAACTTGAATAGCATGTTGTCTTTGGGCGCGCAGCGGAGACCCTACGCCCGCCGAGCGCTGATCGGCAAAGCGCGATCAATCGGCGTCGCGCTCACGAGGATCAAATAGCCGCCCCCACCCGCGCCGGACAACTTCCACCCCAAGGCGTGATCGCGATAGGTATCGATCTGGGCGAAGATCGTCTCGTTTGCCATGTGGGGGAACATGGCGATTTGCGCCTCGAACGAGGCGCGCACCCCCGCCCCAAACCCAACCGCATCCTGCGCCCGCATTGCCGCCCAACACTGATCCGCCGCCTGTGCCAAGGCTGCCGCTTTTTGGGGCGTGATGTGGCGTTCATCCAGCGGATCATAGCCGTCTGTGCGCGGGCTGAGCGGGATCAGCCACAGATGCGCCTCGACAAAACTGAGCAGTCCCTCGTCCGTGAGGTGATCGATAGCATGGGGCCAGTATGCCCCCGCATAATGCGCCCGCGCCACCCCCGGATACACAATGCCGATGGCATCTTGCGAGCCAGAAATCACAGCGGTGCCGGGCGGGTTGTCATAACAAAAGAGGGTTTTTGCCAGCTTCTCGAACTTGCCCGACGGCAAACGATTCTCCCATAGGTCGATAGCCGCATTGCGCGTGCTGGATGCCATGCCGCTCCGTTCGTTGAAGTCGAAGCTTGGCTCAATCGAGAGCGTGATCACACACCCCGGATATTCACGGCTCACAAACGGTTGATCGAGCCAACCGCCCGCCAAATCGATGCGATAGGGCATCAGGTTGATTTGGCGTAAAGCGGTGGACGACCGAGCGGGCAAATCAGCGTGGGGGGTGCGTCGCAAGACCACATAGGTGATCCCCAGTTCGACACACAAGGCGGCTTTTTCGGGGATATTGCCATCTTCGTTGACGACAAAAAAATCAGGTTGAAGGCGGCGAAGATCGCTTTCAAAATCCAGCATCCCCGACCCCGACGAGATGAACGCCTCATGCACATAGGCGACCGACTGCATCATGAACAAGCGTTCTTGTTCAGTATTGATGGTGGCGCGCCCCTTCAGAGCGAAGATCGTTGCGTCCGAGCCAATGCCCACAATCAGATCGCCATAAGTAGCGGCGGCTTGCAAAAACGCGACATGTCCGCTGTGCAGCAGATCAAAGCTGCCGCTGACGAAAACCGTTGTCATCCGTGTGATCCTGAGTGTGCCTAAGAAATAAAAAAATCCCCGCCGCCTCCGTTTCATACGAAGGCGGCGGGCGGCGGTTATCGATTCCAGCGCGCCAGTTCAAAATAGCGATCATCATCCGTGAGCGCGGTCAGTGTTCTCGTAGCGATATCCAGCACACTGATGCCGCCATTGACCGCCACCACCGCCGATGTGCCACTGCCAGAGAGCGCCCCGGCACGGGCATTAGGCACCAACACTTGCGCTTGACACCCCCCCGACGGCACACATGCCAGATCAACCCCGTGTACCGCGTTGGTGTTCGTGGTATAGATTAATTGCCCATCTGCCACGTCAAAACGTCCCCCGCCGAGCGCATCCGTCGCGATCACGGTGGCGTTTTCGGTACATATCCCCGCGCAACCAAACGCGGCGGCAGCGATCATGCTGCCATCCCCGAAATAGACGGTATTGTCATCGACCACCACCGTCGTCACGGTGCCGGGCAAGACGGATATGGCGCGTGTCAGTTCATCGCCCGCACAACTGCCGAGCAAGCAACCGACCTCCGCCAGCCAGACGCCGCTGGCACTGCGGAACAAAAGCGAGGTGTTGTCTTGCGCCCATGCTAACGGCAGAACGGGGGTGTTAAAGCCGCTTTCAAAGGTCAAACTGGCTCCGGTAGCGGCATTCGTCACCGCCAGCGCTGTGCTGTTTTGATAGCCCCAATAGGCGACCAGACGCGAGTCGGGCGACCACAAGGGCGCGCCGCCCCCCGGTTCGCTGGTCAATCCCAACGGGGTCACTGTGTTGTTGGTGAGCGCCTGCAAGCCATAGGTGCCGTTTTGCAGGATCAGGGCGGATCGTCCATCGGGGGCAATACCCGCCAGCGAAGCAGTCACGGTGCCGACCTCTAAGATGCCTTCCACGATGGTGGTGATGTTCGCCGCCCGCACGCTGATCATGCCGCTGGCTTGGATGCCATACAAGATATTGCGTTGTCCGGGCAACCAGTCCGGCTGCCCACCCGCGACGATCTGCTCACCCGGATTGGTCACGATCCAGCGGGCGCTCACAGCACTGTTGCTGACGATCAGTTGTCCGGAATTGTTGACGAACAGCACCAGCTCTTCCGCGCCCTGCGCGTTGCTCGTGCGGAGTCCGCTCAGCGCCAGCACTAGCAGTGCCAAGCAGACCATAAACCGTGCGTAACGGATTGCGTTCATCTATTTCACTTTCATCCCACCCCGTCCAACGCTGCGGCGGGTTTCTTTGATTAGGGCTATTATACCCCCAGACTCGGGATCGCTATCCCCTGATTATAGGGGGAATCTGGCTATGCCCAAAATTGATCGAGCGCCACGCCGACATCCTCCATGCGTTCAAATTGGGGCAGCCCCAAGGACGGGGCGACCCGCGCCAGCGTCCAGTTTTCGCGGGAACTGATCAGTTCGGGCAGGGCGTCAAAGCGCACAAAGGCGTCGCGGTCATAGATCACCAGCGCCGGCAGCGTCAGATGACTATAGAACGACTCCAGCACGTCGGGCGTGAACAGCTTGCCGCTCACAAAATAGATCGGGGCGAAACGTGCCCCCGGTTGATGCCCGGTCAGCACGCAATAATCGACCAACCCCGGATCGGGATCGCCCACAAAACTTTGTTGCAAGAAGAAGCGAATACTGGCGCGCGTGACCAGTAAATCATAGAAGGCACCGCTCCACAACGGAAAACCGAGCGTAGCGCGTGCGCCGTCGCTCCAGCCATCACCTTCGGCACGTTGCGAGGCACCGCGCGACTCGCGGCGATACATGCCACTAGGCGAGATCAACGCCAGCGAGTGGAAAAGATCGGGACGCGCCCATGCCGCCCGCGCCGCGAATTCGCTCCCCAACGACAAGGCGACCACATCCGCGCCCCCTTCACCGACGCCCGCGTGATCCATAAAGTCGAGGATCGCTTGGGCATACAATTCTGGCGAATACGTGCGGTTTGCCCGTTCCGAAAAACCAAAACCCGGCAGATCGAGCGCATAGACCGGACGGGTGCCTTGATAACGCGCGAAGATCGGGCGCATCTCATAGGCGCTGGCGGCGGCGTTGATGCTGTGGATCAAGATCAGCGGGCGTCCACTGGCGGCAGGGGCGGCATAATAGCTGAGGAAACCGGCGGTCGCGCTCCGAAACCGAATGCGTTCGGCACCTTCAAGGGCGGGCGGTAGGGGGAGATCATGGTTGATTCCAAAACGGCTGTAGAGCAACCACGCTCCGACTGCCAACCCCATGCCTTGTAACACGATATTCAGAGGGGATGATTTGCGTTGAGTCATGCGTCTTCCTTTGGGTTAAGTTGGGTTAAGCGTGTCGTTTCGATTCATGAAACGGACACGCCGTGCGCCTCCCAACCAAATCTAGTCGGGAGGCGCATCGGTGCGTCTGAAAGAAGGGTATCAACAAGAGCAACAACCGGCGACGTGCCCTTATGCTGCTGGACGCGCTCGCAAATCCACTGTCAGATCCACTCTCTCCACGCCATCACGGACGATGGTTAATGTGATCGTATCGCCGGGTTGGGTCTCGCTTGCCAGATAGCTGATCAACGATGCCATGCCCGTCACGGGCGAACCGTTGATCGCCACGATCACATCCACCGACGTGGGTACTTCAAAACCATCAATGTCAACGGGATTATCCGCATTGCGTACCCCGCCCCGCGCCGCTGGACCAGACGGTTCGACCGAACCGACCACCACGCCGCGCGCGTTGTTGGGCAAATTGAGCGCTTCGATGAGCGCCAAGCTGACATCATTGCCGCGAATGCCGAGATAGCTGTAGCTGACTTCGCCATCGGCGATCAACGCGGAGGACACCCGCTTGACCAGATTGACCGGCACGGCAAAACCGATGCCCGAATTGCTGCGCGTTTGGCTGATGATCTGCGAATTGACGCCGATCACTTCCCCCGCGAGATTCAAGAGCGGACCGCCACTGTTGCCCGGATTGATGGCGGCGTCGGTCTGGATGACCTCGCCAATTTGGAATTGACCGAGACCGTCAATCGTGCGGTCTAGGGCACTGACAATGCCGGTGGTCAGTGTCCATGGTTGGTTAAAGGGGCTACCAATGGCGATCACTTCTTGCCCGATGAAGAGCGCGTTGCTATCGCCCAAGGGCACCGTTTGCAGTTCGTTCGCCGGACGATTCACCTGAATGACGGCGAGATCGGAGTCGTAATCGATGCCGACCAGATCGGCGCGGTAGATGCTGCCATCAAAGAAATTAATCTCGATGCGGGTGGCTCCATCGACGACATGGGCATTGGTGACGATATGCCCCTGGGTGTCGATCACAAAACCGGTTCCGGTGGCGGCGGCAAAATCATCGGGAAGCGTGTTGCTGGTGCTTGGGAGGCGCGACACCACATTAATCGAGACGACGGCAGGGCTGACGGTGTAATAGATGTTGGAGTATACCCCTTCGCTTTGCAGCACGACATTTTGGTTTTGCGGCGCAATGGCGGTGGACACGGGCCAGACCTGATTTTGTTGAGCGGTACTGGTGCTGACTTTCGACCCGGCGATGATGACGACGAGCAGCGCAACCATGACGAGCGCAAGGGTAGCACGGCGTAAGGAATAACGAGACATGGAGCTTGATCCTTCCATAGACACAGACGTTTCGGTACCACAGCAGGTATAGGTCTACTGTACTCTACTTTTCGCGAACGGCGATCTCCTTATTATGGAGGAGACTTGTTTACTTTCTCGGTAGAGACGGTGGCATCAGGCATAAACAGCCTCGGTTGATTCTGCCATCCTGCTTTTGATGAAACATTTCTAGCGTAGGTCTCTCTGATGAGTAACGGCTGAGTTAAAAATTAGTCAGGTGTCAGATCATTGTAAATTTTCGTTTTACAACTCTAGGCACTTTTAGCCCCGTATCCCACCCGCGCCAACACTTCCTGCGCCGCTCGTTCGCCCGTTTCGACCGCGCCATTCATGTAGCCTTGAAAATCGATGCTGGTATGTTCGCCCGCGAACAACAAGCGACCCTCTGGCTCGCCTTCGACCCCGCGCAACGTCGTAAACTGACCCGGCAAGTAGCACGAATAACTGCCCAGCGTGTGGGGATGCTCTGCCCAGACCTTGCGGGCGTGCTGTCCGGCATAGGTGGCTTCAATCGTCGGGTACAGCGCTGACAATTGGGCGACGACGCTGGCGGCATGATCTGCTTCAGGTTCATATGCGATCTCGACCCCGCGTTTGCCTCCATAATAATTGGTGAGGATACCCTCGTTCCCTGTTTGCGCGCGGCTGATCTCCCAGAGTTGTTGATAGGGTTGATCGCTACTGGTTTTGGCAATGCTGCCCACCATCCGCCAAGCCGACCGATCCGTGAAGCCGAGCATCAATTTGGCATTGGTGCCATAGCCCAGTTCGGCAATCGCACGCCGCTTCGCAGCGCGCAGGGGCACTTTGCTCAAATCGAGGCGGCGCAGCATCGTGAAGGGCAACGTTAGCACCGCGAAGTCGAACGTTTCATCGGTCACGGTTGCCCCGCGTTGAAACGTCAACACCAGCCGCCCATCCGACGTCTCACGCATCGCCACCAACGCCACGCCCAAGGCGACGGGGGTGGGCAGGTGTGCCGCCAAGCGTGCGGGGATCGCCCCACTGCCTTCTGCCACCACATAGCGGACGCCGGTTTCACGCGGGGCAAAATAATCGCTGATGTCAATCGGTTGCGTCAAAAAACACAAGGCGCTCAGTTCATCAAGCTCGCGCCCAAACTCGCCCACCATTGCCCGTTCGACGACTGCCCGCGCCACGCCCGTCACCCCGTGTTGATCCAGCCAGGCGCTTAGGGGGATATCCAGCGCGGCGGCACGGTGGGGCTGATCATACCGGATCGAGGCAGTGAGGATACCGCGCCTGGTTTGGCGCACCAGCGCCGCCAGCGCGTTTAGGTCTTCATGGTACGCCGCTAGATTCACCCGTTGCCCCTGATAAACCATCCAGCGCTGATTGTCTTGGAGGCTATCGTCGTGCAGGTTGAGGAGCGTTAGCCCTAGTTCGCGCGCCAACGCTTGAATCGCGTCTTGATCTTCGTCGATGAATTCGCCGCCCAGTTCGATCTTTTGCGTGCCCATGAAGTTTTGTTGGCTGACCATGCGCCCGCCGATCACGGTGTCGATCTCGTAAATAGTGGCATTTACGCCCGCCTGTGCCAACCGATAGGCACACGTCAAGCCCGCTGTGCCGCCCCCGATGATGGCAATTCGAGGGGGAGTGGTAGTGTTCAAAGCGGAATTCCCCGCCATGGCTATTGCTCCGTTTTTAGGCGCTAATGGGATGATTATACCCTCAAGGAGTCATTTTTTACGTTTTCGGTATGCCCCCGTTTTAATGCTAAAATAAGCAGCGACAGTTTATTGAAAGTGCCGCATCATGACTCAGATATCTATCAGCCAACGCGCCCAACGCCTGCGCGATCATGGCTATAAACTCACCAATGCTCGGCTGACCGTGCTATCGGCGTTAGAAGCCGGCGGCGGGCATATTACCTCCACTGAACTGATCGAACAGGTGGGCATCTTGGACAGCGCCATCGGGCGTGCCAGCATCTTTCGCACGCTCGATTTGTTCACCCGTTTGTCGATCATCCGCCCAACGTATATCAACAGCAGTACCACGCCCACCTATGTCCTCATGCCCGATGGACATCATCATCATGTCATCTGCACCCATTGCAGCCGCGTGATCGAATTTGAAGAGTGCGGCTTGGCGACGCTGACGAACGAATTAGAGCAGCGCCTCAATATGCACATCACCGGACACTTGCTGGAACTGTACGGCTTGTGTGCCGACTGTGCCGCCCGTGCCGATCATACACAAGGTGATGACGCCTGATGCACATCGCTATGAATGGCTGGTTTTGGGATCAGCCCAATACAGGCAGTGGGCAATATCTGCGCCATTTGGTGGGCAGTTTGCGCCGCCTGAAGCCCGACTTGCGAATCAGCCTGATCTTGCCAGCGGGTGTGGACGGTGCCGACGTGCCCGCCGGCGTGACCGTGATCCGGGCGGGCGGATCGCGCTCCAACCTCGGTAAAGTATGGTTTGAGCAACGGCTGTTTCCGGCGGCGGCGGCATGGGCAAAAGCCGACCTCGCCCATGTGCCCTACTGGGGCGCGCCGCTGGCATCGCTCATCCCGCTGGTGACGACCGTCTTGGATGTCATCCCGCTGGCGCTACCCGAATACGCGGCGGGCTTTTTGCCGCGCCTGTATACCGAACTGCAAAGCACCGCCGCGCGCGGGTCATCGCACACCATCACCATCAGTGACGCCGCCAAAGCCGATATCGTGAAGCACCTCGGCATCGCCGACAGCGCCATCACCACGACTCACCTCGCCGCCGATGAGCGCTATCACCCGCGTATAGGTGCCGAACGCGACGCGGCAGTGCGCGCTAAATACAAGCTGCCGGACGATTTTATCTTGTACATGGGCGGCTTTGACCGACGCAAACAGGTAAATCTAGCGTTGCTCGGCTATTCGTATGTCGCCCAAGCCGAAGGCGACGCCTATCCGTTGGTGATCGCCGGACGCGAGCCGGATTGGGGCACGCCGTTGTTCCCCGACATGCGCCAATATGCCGCCACCCTCAACATCGAGCCGCAGTGGATTGGCTATGTCGATGAAGCCGATAAGCCGTCGCTGTTGCGCCTCGCCCGCGTCTTTGTCTATCCGAGCTTGTACGAGGGCTTTGGGTTGCCTGTGATCGAGGCGTTGGCGTCTGGCACCCCTGTGATCGCCAGCGACATCCCCGTCATGCAAGAGATCGTCGGCGATGCCGCCTATTTGGTGGCACCCGACAGCGGGCGCAAGATGGGCGGGGCGATGTTGGCGCTGGTGGGGCAAGAGCCGCTCCGCAAGACGATGATCAATCGTGGCTTGGGGCGGGCGACGCAATTTAGTTGGCGCAAAACGGCATTGGAGACGGCTGCCGTTTACGAGCGCGTATTGGGGCAACCCACCAAACCGTAATTCCTAATCCCTGCCTTTTAAGGACTCGATATGCCAAACACACACCTCTTGCAAGCTGTGATCCTCGATTGGGCGGGCACGACGATTGATCACGGGTGTTTCGCCCCTGTTGCCGTGTTCGTGGATGTTTTCGCCGCGCAAGGCGTCGCCGTCACGATGATGGAGGCGCGCCTACCGATGGGCAAGTACAAGCGCGATCATATTCAAGAAGTCGCCCATATGCCCACCGTCGCCGCCCAATGGCGCGCAGTCCATGGGCGCGACGTGACCGAGGCGGATATTGACGCTTTGTTCGCCGCCGCCATCCCGCTGCAAATCGAAGCCGTGACCCGCCACGCGGCGCTGATCCCCGGCGTGTTGGGGGCGATTGAACAATTTCGGGCGCACGGACTCAAGATCGGCAGTAGTACGGGCTATACCCGCGCCATGATGGAGCCGATCCTGCCGCTTGCCGCTGCGCAAGGCTATACCCCCGACGCGCTGGTCTGTTCGGATGAAGTCCCCGCCGGACGACCCGCGCCGTGGATGGCATTGGCGAACGCACAACAGTTGGGCGTCTACCCCATGTCCAGCATCGTCAAGATCGGCGACACGGTGCCCGATATCGGCGAAGGCGTGAACGCGGGCATGTGGACGATTGGCTTGGCGCGCACAGGTAGCGAACTGGGCATGACCGTCGAAGAGGTGGCGGCGCACGATGACGACACCTTGGCGGCGCGCCTTGACCCGATCATCGCCAAATTAAAAGGGGCGGGTGCCCATCATGTCGTGGGGGCGCTGGCGGATGTGCCTGCTGTGTTGTACGCCATCGAAGAACAGATCGCGCGCGGCGAACGCCCGTGATTTAGCGGGGCGGGGGGCACCGTCACTGGTCATCAGGGTGCCCCCGCCGCCTGTGCCGCCCGGATCTCATCTCGCAAAGCCTGCGCTGCCACCGCCGGATCGTCCGCGAACAGGATCGCGCGGCTGGCATTGATGATCAACCCGCCGCCGTGCGCGTCCGCCCCGGCGCGCATCACGGCGGTGATGGTGCCGCCCTGTGCCCCTACCCCCGGCACGAGAAACGTCATGTCGGGGCATAAGGCGCGGGCGCGCGCCAAATCAGCAGGGACGGTCGCGCCGATCACCAGCATACAATTGTGGTTTGGATTCCAGTGATCGCGGACACGCGCCGCCACCAGCTCCCACAATTTTTGACCGCCGACCTCAAGGTCTTGCAATTCTTGCGCGCCCTCGTTGCTGGTACGGCACAGAATAATCGAGACTTTATCAGCGCGTGCCAAAAATGGGCGCAACGCCTCCCCTCCCAAATACGGATGTAGGGTGATGGCATCGAAGCCAAGTTGATCCAAGATCGCCGTCACATACCCCTGATTGGTGTTGTCGATATCGGCACGCTTGGCGTCGCAGATGGTGAAAATCGCCGGGTGCGTCTCGCGCAGATACGCCATCGTCAATGCTAGATCATGCCACCCTGCCGCGCCCCGCGCTTCATAAAACGCCATATTGGGCTTATAAGCGCTGGCGTATTCATAGGTCTGCTCGATGATCCAGCGGTTGAAGGCAAATTGCGGATGCGGATCGCTATGAAAACGGGCGGGGAGTCGCTCTAGGGCGCTGTCTAGCCCGATGCACAAGAGGGAGCCGACCGAGTCGGCGCGGGTGTGATATTTGGCAAGGGCGGGGGATAAGGTGGGCGTCATGATGCCCGCCATTCGTGGGGATTCGCCCACCAAGTGCGGATGATCGTTTCATGGTCGGGGGATAGCTTGCCCGCGCGAGTGGCTTCCTCCAGCAAGGTCGTGAAGGTGGTCAGTGTGTGTAAACGCACCCCGGCAGCATCGAAACGGGCGAAGGTGTCTGGGAACCCATAGGTGATGATGGCAAGGCAATCGGTGACGACCGCGCCGGAGTCGCGCAGGGCATCAATGGCAGACAGGCTGCTTTCACCTGTCGAGACCATATCTTCGACCAGCAGCACCCGCTGATTTTCGACATTTCCGCCTTCAACCCGCTGTTTTAGCCCATGCCCTTTCGCCTGTTTGCGCACGAATACCGAGGGCAAGCGGGCATTGAACGCGAAGGCACTGCTGTGGGGGATGCCGGAAGTCTCGACACCGGCGATCACATCGGCGGTGAAGTAGCCGCTGTGCAACCACGACAAGCACGCCTCAATGATCACATGCCATTGGGCGGGGAAGAAGATCAGACGCCGATTATCGATATACACTGGGGCGTGGATGCCCGATTTGAAGGTGACGGGGGCGTCTGGGGTGATGTTCAGCGAGTCAATTACCAGTAGCGCCCGCGCCACTGAAGCGGAAGTGGATACATTAGACATGGCTTTATGCTTTCGTGGGATGGCGCAGAGTCTTGGGATGATGTGGACGTGCCCGTTGCGCAGCCCTCCAAAATGCCACATCGTAGGGACATCCGCGTTTTTCAAGGGCGCATACAATCGTCCCTTAACTTTACTCGATTCGCGCTTTTTGGGATACACCATTTTACCATTTTTTATCCATTGAAAACTACACCGTCCAGACGGTATAGTATTTGTATGACGACAAAATCTATGCAAACCAAACAGACCTTAATTCAAGCGGCGTCCCTGCTGGTTATTGAGCATGGGGCACAAAATTTGACGTTAGAGGCGGTGGCAGCGGCGGCAGGGGTGAGCAAGGGCGGATTGCTGTACCATTTTCCCTCCAAAGAGGCATTGATCGTCGGCATGATCCAGCATTTCATCGACCACTTTGAACAGCGTTTAGCGGCGCACTTGTCCATCCCTGACCCGACGCCGGAACAGTGGCTGCGCGCCTATGTCCACGCCAGTTTCGAGACTGATCCTGACGAAGATGCGATCTCGGCGGCATTGATGGCGGCAGTTGGCATCAATCCCCACCTGCTTGACCCCGTGCGCGCGCTCTTGGTCGCAAGGACGCTGAACCGCCTAGAACCGGTGGCGTCAGCACTGGGCGACGGCGTGACCTTGCTCACCGCTGACGTGACGGATCGCGCCAGCTTGGAAGCGCTAGCTGCCACCTGCGAACAGCAGTTCGGGCGGGTCAATGTGGGTGCATTTCACTTTGGTGCATCGCTATGATTTCATAACAGTAAACGGGCGGATATTCGGCGCGGCGACTCTTGGGGTTGGGGATTTTTCCACGAGCGCCTAATCCGCCCCTACATTTAC
>Ga0105049_10007148_pt1 | contig 12969 bp, 6 predicted proteins | sample MAT06_FD_78087 | JGI IMG/M metagenome (GOLD analysis project Ga0105049, IMG submission 78087) | Freshwater microbial communities from Lake Fryxell liftoff mats and glacier meltwater in Antarctica - MAT-06 | ecosystem: Environmental > Aquatic > Freshwater > Ice > Liftoff microbial mat | place...
GACTAAGCGGGGCTCCGCCGATCATAAGCCGAAGCCCGATGCCGAAGTTATCGTTGTAGTTGCTCACATCGAAGTCGTAGGCGTCTTGGTTGACGAACCCGACATCGTAGAAGACGGCGATGCGAAGCGGGTTGACGATCTCGAAGCTGTATTCGGCGCTGCCGAAGGCGTAGGTTTTGCCGCCAAGTGCATCGTTGTTGGGACCGGCCTTGGGGCCGACATCGCGGAATTCGAAACCGCGGAGACTGCCCGGGCCGCCGAGGAACATGCGGTCGAAGTAAGGCACGAACGAGCTGTCGCCAAAGTTTTCGATCACGCCGGTGCGTCCGATGAAGGAGATGACCTGGGTAAGGGTTTCGAAGGTCTGGTAATACTGGGCGCCGCGGAATTCGAGGCGGTAGTAGTCGGTATCTCCGGCGAAGGGGCCGCCGGCCACCTCGGTGGTGAGTTCTGCGCGGTTGCCACGGGTGGTGTTGAAGAGGCGGTCTCGGGTATCGCGCAGGAGCTTGAAGGTGACCTTGGAGACACTGCGGGCACCCTCTTCGGGCACGAGGAAGGCGGCGTTTACCGCATCCACGTCTTGAATGTCCACGATCTCATAGGTGTAACCGAGGCGGCCTTCGACGAGCTCGAAGAGACGCTTGCGGAGATAGACCTCGGCGCCGGTGCGGGTCTCGGCGTAGAGGTTGCCGAAGAAGTCCGAAGAAGTGCGGTAAAGGGTGAAGCCGAGGGCGAGTTCGCGCTCGAAGAGCCAAGGTTCCTCAAAGCTGAGGGTTGCCTCGCTGGAGCGGGAGCCGAGCTGGAGGCGGAGGCGGAATTTCTGGCCGTCGCCCTGGAAGAAGGACTTGCGGTTGAAGAGGTCGAAGTTGGACTGGCTGAGCTCGGCGAAGACGATGGCGCTTTCGAGCGAGCTGAAGCCCGCGCCGAAGCTGAGGTTGCCGGTGCGGCCTTCCTTGACGGCGATCTTGAGGTTGCGGCGGCCGGGCAGGTTGGTGCTCTCGGGGCTGACGTTGACCTCGTCGAAGAAGCGGGTGTTTTCGAGGCGCAGCTTGGAGTTGTTCATGCGCACGGTGTTAAAAACCTCTCCCGGCCCGAGGGCGAGTTCACGGAGGATGACGATGCTCTTGGTCTTGGTGTTGCCGTCTATGCGGATGGATTCGACGGAGAACTTGTCGCCCTCGGTGTATTGATACTCGACGTCAATGGCACCGGTCTCGAGGTTCGGTTTGCGCACGATGCGCACGCGGGCATCAACGTAACCGTCTTTGCCGATGACGTCTTCGAGGGACTTCTGGTCTTTCTCAATCGCGGAAGGCGCGAAGGTGGCTCCGGTCTTGGTCTTGAGCAAGGCGAGCAAAGCTTCGGAGGTGTAAAGGGTGTTGCCGGTGATGGTGATCGAGCCGACCTTATAGCGGCGACCCTCGACGACAGAGATCGTGAGAAGGAGGCGGGATGGTTTGGGGTAGGTGTAAACCACCTTGTCGGCGGGGATGGCTACGTCGAGGAAGCCCTGTTCGCGGTAGTAGTCGCGGAGTTTGTCGAGATCGGTCTCAAACTGTTCGTCGCGCAGGCGGCCGGTGTCGGTGAGCCATGAGAACCAATTCCAAGAGCGGGTCTCGATGGTTTTGCGCAGTTTACGAGTGGAGACGGAGGGGTTGCCCTCAAAATTAACTTTGGAGATGCGGACCTTGGAGCTTTCATCAATAAGAAAGACGACCTTGCCCATGCCGGTCGTGCGGTTGCGCTCGACGCGGTATTCGACCTTGGCCTGGTTGTAGCCGGATTTCTGGTAATACTCGCGGATCTTTTCGACGTCCTCCTTCACTTGGCGTTCGTCAAGGGGAAGGTTGATTTTGGTTTTTGCCTCCTTGGCGAGGCGGCGGTCCTTTACGGCACTGTTGCCGTCGAACTCGACCGAGCTGACGCGGAATTTCGAGGTGACCTCGACCACGAGATCAATGCGACCGTCCACGACGTTACCGCGTTTGAACTCGATGAATTCGAACTGGCCGGTGCGGTAGAGAAAGCGGATGTCGCGATCAATGAGGGCGTCCTCAAGCGTGCTGCCCTCTTGAAGCTGCATGTTGGCGCGCACGACCTGTTCGCTGACATTGGCGGGGCCATTGAACTTCACCGTGATGCTGTTGACGCGAAGGACATTTGCGGCCTGTCCGGCGGGGGCGCTCTGGGCAAGCGCAGGTGCGGCCGTGATCGCGGCGAAGCCGAGGATGCAGGCGATAAGGAGGCGGGCGAAGAAAGCCCGGGGACGGTTATTGGGTGTAGTTTTCAAAGCGGGTGATCGCGTTTAGGAAAGTAAGCTTTAAGTCCCCTACCTCACCATTTCGGTTTTTGGAAACGAAAAGCTCCATGGTGCCGCTGGCGACCTGGAATTTATCGTTTTCCTCTTTGGGGCGGTTGAGCATGAGCACGACGTCGGCGTCTTGCTCGATGGAGCCGGATTCACGGAGGTCGGAGAGGCGTGGGGCACGGTTTTCTTTTTCGGAGGAGCGGTTGAGCTGGGCGAGGACCAGCACAGGGACGCTAAGCTCCTTGGCAAGGGCTTTGAGGCCGCGGGAGGCCTCGGCAACCTGTTGTTCGCGTGGAACGGTGCCATCGCTCGGGCTAAGCAACTGGAGGTAGTCCACCACGATGAGACCGAGGGGGGTGCGGGCGTGGAGGCGGCGGGCCTTGGCGCGCAGTTCCATGACGGAGAGTGAGCTGGAGTCGTCTATGAAGAGAGGAGACTTGGCGAATTCGTCCGCGACGCGCAGCAACTCTTTTTGTTCTTCGCCGTTTTTGGAAAGCAAGCCGTCGCGTAGCAGTTTCATGTTTACGCGCGAGCGGGAGCAGAGCAGACGCAGGGCGAGTTGTGAGGCCGACATTTCCAAGGAGAAAACAAGCGTGGTGATACCGGCTCCGTGGGGGGGCAGGGCGGCATGTTCGGCGAAGTTCATCGCCAGGGAGGTCTTGCCGCAGGAGGGGCGGCCCGCCAGCACGATCATCTCGGATTTCTGGAGGCCGAAGAGATAACGATCAATGTCCTTGTAGCCGGTGCTCACGCCGGTGAGTTCGCCCTTTTTCATCAACATTTTGTTGATGACGACCATGGCTTCCTTGGTGGGTTCGCGCATGGGTTTCGCGCCATCGCCGACGCGTTCCTGGGTGACCTTAAACAGGTCCATCTCGATTTTATCCACAAACTCCTGGATGCCGCCGGTGTAGCCGTAGCAGTTTTCGACCGCGCCGGTGGCGGCGCGGATGATCTCGCGCAAAAGGGCGAGCTCGCGGATCTTCTCGATAAAGTAGGACGCGCCAGCTGTGGTCGGGATGCGGCCGCTGATGCGGGTGAGGTAGGGATAACCTCCAACCTCGTCCAGCTGGCGGGCGGTTTTCAACTCCTCGGCCAGGACGGCGAGGTCTACGGGTTTACCCAAGTTGTAGAGGGAGAGCAGGTGCTCGTAGATGACGCGATTGGCCGGGACGTAGAAGGAGGCGGCGGCAATTTTACCCTCAAGGCAGCGGGCCAGAACGTCGCCACCGTCAAGCAAGCAAGCAGAGAGCAACTGCTCCTCAGCCTCGATGGAGTGGGGGGGCACGCGACCTCCCACGGGAGCGGAGATGGATGCGGCGCGGTCGGAGCGCGGAGGTGTGCTGGTCGAGTCGGACATCAATGGCGTGCGCGGAAAGCGCGAAGGGGAGCAGGCAAGGCGGGCGGAGCGCTCGTGGCAAGGGGAGGTTTAAGGGATTTTTTCCAACTCACGCTTTGCACTCGCTGATGTGCGGGGATGCGGCTTGCGTGTGTCTATGCTCATTGGGTGGACAAGTTTGGCGAGTGCCGCCGATGCCGAGCGCCTGGCTGCCGGGGTGGTCCGGGCCGGATTGGCGGTCTGCGCCCAAGTTGAAGGCCCGGTGATTTCGCACTATTGTTGGCAAGGGGAGCTCAAAGCGGAGACTGAATGGCGCATCACTTTTAAGTTTCTTCACACGCAGGCCACTGCGATTACCGCCTACATTCATGCGGAGCACCCCTATGAAGTTCCCGAGTTGGTGGCGGTAGAAAGCGCGATGGTTGGAGAAAAATACTTGTCATGGGCTCGTGCGAACCCTAGCTCAGTCAACTTTTAACTCGGTTCACACTACTTCACATTACCCGTCATGTCTCAACATAACAGTCTCCAAGGTGCCAAAGGCATCGTCATCAAACGCAATGTCCTCAAGCGTTTCGAACGCGTCGCCATTCTTAAAAAGCGCGGCCAATGGAAGGAAGGCGAGCGCATCATGGGCATGCGCAAGACCAAGCCGGACGTCTGATCGGCACCCGTCTTTGCTTTTTTAGCAGGCAGGTTTCCCCCTGTCTGCTTTTTTGTGCCCACTTGCGGACAGATCCCATCTCGTGCCGCCCATGATCGCTTAGCCGATTATGAATTTAAGGGCGGACGAACTCATGTGAGTCAGCGACGGTCTTCTGAGACGGTTGAAATCCTTAAAGCAATTTCGGTCGGCATATTCTTTAGCATCACCTCTATAAAAGAAGTTGGCCGGTCGCCTACCCCTAAGCGACCGGCCATTTGTTTTCTAGGTTACCCCAAAATGTCCCCGCTATGCGGGAACACCTCTTACGAAGTCTTGAATCGGACTAAGGTCAATCATTTTTTAAAGATAAGTTTTTTAGGCTCTTCTCTATCCGAGGATTTCTTGGGCCCTTTATCCCGACGCGGAGTTCCCTTTGGTTGTAAATGAGCGTTTAAAGCCAAAAGACGCCTGAAATTCAGCCTTCTTCAATGCCCTCGTTCACTTTATCTTAAGGAATACAAGAGAGGGCTATTCATGCATATGAACCCAAGCGCATCATTTAAAATCTGCGCTGTCATCGCCCTTCAGGGTGACTGCTGCAGTTATGCGTCTCATAATTTTCCTGCGAAAGGGCTAAATTTGCACATTCTGTTCTTTTTTGCTCGTGCGATGGTCGGCAGCCAGGCCGTCTGTATTTTGGTAAAAACCCTGCCGGGCGTCCGCCTACAATCCAATCACTTTTTCACCCCATGAAGTGTCCCCTTTGGCATCGTTCTGCCGCGCTCATCTCCGCCGTCCTTCCCGGCTGCATCGGTGTTTTCATTCTTATCGCTTGGTCGCTCGACCGACCCGGACTGGCGACACTCGGCGCTCCGCAAATCCCGATGGCGCCGATCACCGCATTGATGTTCATCCTGTTCAGTCTGGCCATTGCGCTACATCTGCTTCGCCCCAACTTACGCGGCACCCGCCCCGTCGTGGGGTCCGCGATTTTTGCACTCGGCGCTTCAGGCTCTCTCGAACTGCTGCCTAACCTATATCTGTTTCCGCTGCCTTGGCACCCGTGGGGCTTCGGCATCGAGGCCGCTTTTAATATCCACGAAATCGGTCGCATGGCCACGCCCACTGCCGTCTCATTCTTGCTGACTGCAGTGGCGCTCGCCGCGCAGGCAACACCACTCAATCGCCAATTGTCCGTGCGTTGGATCGGCAATCTCGCCTCGTTGGGCGGCTTGCTCACTGGCGCCGTGATCCTCCTCGCCTACGCGGGGGGATCCCCTCTCGGCTACGAACCGCAAAACGTGCCCATGGCGCTCACCACCGGGCTCTGTTTTATGGTCGCCAACGCGGGGTTGCTCATCGCGGTCAAAGGCGGGGAGCTGGTTCGCCTTTGGCGCGACGATGAGTCCCCCGACGTCGCTTCGGATCCTGCCGCCCGGTTCTTTAATCTTCGCTTGGTCGTCGTGCTGGTGGCGCTCACTCTCGCCATGGCTTGTGCGGGGCTGTTTTACGTCCGCTATGAGCTCGGTTCGGTCTATCGCGATACCGAGGCGCAATTACTCGCCATCGCCCAGCTCAAGAGCAGCCAGATCGCCACCTGGAAAAATGATCGTATCCGCGATGCGGTGCTCATCACCCACGCCCCCGAGCTGGCGCAAATGCTCTCCGAGCTAAACCCTGCTCCCAAGGCCTCCGCACCCGGCCTCCTCGCAAAGCTGGCCGCCCATCAGGAACTCATGCGCGCCAAATTGGGCTACGCCGAAATCACCCTTCTGGATCGGGGATTGATGCCAGCCGTAAACAATATCGTCCCTTCGCCCATAGCCCCCGAAGCGCTCACCGCTTTGCGCGAGCGGTTCATGTCCTCCCGCTCCGCGATTTTCCAAGACCTGCTCGTTGATGACCCTTACGCGGCTCCTTGCTTCAAACTGATCGCCCCCATCTTCGTTCGCGTCAGCGGTGAATTTGTCGGCGCGGCGCAGATAACAATAAATGCCAGCGACCAGTTTTTTCCGCTCATCCAGAAATGGCCAAGCTTGAGCACATCCGGTGAGTCCATGCTCATCCGCCGCGAGGGCGACCGTGTTTTATACCTCAACCCTTTGCGCCACTCCGATGCCGCCCCGCTCTCGCTGAGCTTTCCTCTTGATTCCCCTCAGCTGCTCGAGGCCCAGGCTTTGCGCAACGCCCCCCGCAGCTTGATCCACGGCACCGACTACCGCGGCGTGCCCGTGCTAGGGGTCGCGACGGGGGTGCCCGACAGCCCCTGGATCGTCATCGCAAAAATTGATAAACAGGAGGCTCTCGCACCTATGCGCGACGAGGCGCTGCAAATCGCGCTCGCCATGGCCCTAATCTTGGCGATCGGGAGCTTCTTCGTGCTCAGTTGGGCGAGACACGAGCAGCACCATCGTGCGACCCTCCAGCTTAGGAGCGAGCGCGCCGCCCGCCTCGCAAACGACCGCCTCGCCAGCCTCATGCTTCAGGCCAACGACGTCGTGCTGCTTTTCGATGAGAATATGCGCATCATCGAGGCCAATCAGCGCACCGTCTCGCTCTACCAGCGCAGCCCGGCGGAGTTACTCAACCTGAACGCCCGCATTTTGCGGTCTGATTCCACGGTAAACGCGACGGAGGAGGAATTCGCCAGGGCGATTTCCGGCAACGGAATCACCTTTGAGTCCCTCCATCGCCGCAAAGACGGCACCACCTTCCCCGTGGAAGTCAGCTCGCGTCCGATCGAGATCGAGGGCCGCCGCCACCTGCTTTCGCTGGTGCGCGACGTCACCGAGCGCAAGGCCCACGAGCATGAGATCGGTCGGCTGAACCGCCTTTACCGTGTCATCAGCCACGTCAACCAGGCCCTCGCCCGGGTCAAAAGCCGGGACAAACTCTTTGACGTGATCTGCCGCGTGCTGGTGGACGAGGGTCGCTTCCGCATCGCCTGGATCGGCTGGCTGAATCCGGAAACCCTCGCGATCAATCCCGTCGCCGTCGCTGGCGATGAGCTCGGTTACGTCGCTGCAATCAACGCCACCGCCGACTCCGCACTATCTCGCGGTAACGGGATAGCCGGCGTGGCCGTGCGCGAAAACCACATCTGCATCTGCAACGATTTCCAGGCCGACCCCGCCGCGTTGCCCTGGCGCGAGGCCGCAGCGCGCAGCGGCTTTAATTCGGCCATGTCCCTGCCCCTGCATAGCGAGAACCATCCCGTCGGCGTGCTCTGCGTTTACTCGGATGAAAAAGATTTTTTCTCCGCCCCCGAAATCGGGCTCATGCAGGAAACCGCCGACGACCTCTCCCTCGCCTTGGAAATCTTTTCCACCGAGGCAAAGCGTCTCGATGCGGAGCAGGCTCTGCGCTCCAGCGAAGAGCGCTACCGCGTGCTTTTCGAAGATATCACCTCGGTCGCCATCCAGGGCTACGCTGCCGACGGCACCACCAAATACTGGAACAAGGCCAGCGAGCACCTCTACGGGTTCACCCGGGGAGAGGCGATCGGGCGCAACCTGCTCGACTTGATAATCCCTGCGGAAATTAAGGCAGGCGTCAAAGCTGACATCCGCTCGATGGTGGAAACCGGCGTCCCCTTCGCGGCCGGCGAGTTCACCCTTCAGCGCAGAGACGGGTCCATCGTTGATGTCTATTCCAGCCACGCCATTGTCCAGCTGCCCGGTCGCCCCCTCGAGTTTTTCTGCGTCGATATAGATATCACCGAACGCAAAAAAACCGAGCTAGCACTGCGTGAGAGTCATCAGCGTTACGATGAAATGGCCCGTCGCATTCCTGTCGGTCTTTACACCGTCGTATCGAGCCTGAACGGCACAACGCGCCACGAGTATGGCAGCGAGAAATTCTTCACCCTGCTTGGCTTCAGTAGGCAAACATCCGGCCGCGACCCCGACTCCATCTTCATAAATATTCACCCGGAAGACCGCGTCGGCTTTGACGAGGCCAATCTTCTGGCCGCCCGCACCTTGCAGCCCTTCCGCTGGGAGGGCCGCTGCGTCGCCGCCGGCACCGAGCGCTGGCTTCGCTTCGAGTCCGAACCCACCCCTTTGTCCGGTGGCGACTGCCGATGGAACGGCGTGCTCACCGACATCACCGAACGGCGCAAAGACCTAAAACAACTCCAGCAGCTCTCCCGCATCGTAGAGCAGGCCCCGCTCTCCATCGCCATTACCGATCTCACCGGCGCGATCGAATACGTGAACCCCACGTTCCTTGACGTCACCGGATACACCTTTGAGGAGGTGATCGGCCAGAATCCGCGCCTACTCAAGTCGGGCCTCACCTCCGGGCAAACCTACAATGAAATGTGGGCAACCCTTCGCACCGGTAAAATCTGGCGCGGCGAGCTCAACAACATAAAGAAAAACGGCGACGTCTTCGACGAACTGGCCGTTATCGCCCCGGTGACCGACCCGTCGGGTAAAATCACCCACTACGTCGCCCTCAAGCAGGACATCACGGAGCGCAAGGCGGTTGAGGTTGCCCTGCGGGACAGCGAACTCCGCTTCCGCGAACTCTTCGACCTCGAAACCGACGCTATCCTCGTCATCGAGTCCGGGAGCGGCCGCATCGTGCAAGCCAATCAAGCCGCCACCGTCACTTACGGCTACTCATTCGACACTCTGCTGACCATGCGCGCCCTCGAGCTCAGCGCTGAACCTGGCGAATCCGCCCGCGCCCTGGACCTCGCCGCCCGCTTGGAGAAGAGCGCGAACGACGTCGTCACCGTGCCTCTTCGCCACCATCGCAGACACGATGGGTCCACCTTCCCCGCCGAGATGAGCATCCGCAACTTCGTCCGCGACGGACGCGTTATGCTCCTGGCCGTGGTCCGCGATATCACCGAGCAGGTAAAAGCCCGCGAACAACTCGAACGTTTCAATACCCATTTGGAGGAAAAAGTCGCCCTGCGCACCGAGGAGATCGCCGCCCGCAACCGTGAGATCGAGGCCATCCTCAAATCCATCCCCGACCTCGTGCTGCGCATGCACGCGGACGGCTCCGTGCTTGATCTCAAACCGGCCAAGGACACCTCACCCCTTGAGGACCTTGCCTGGCCCGATTCCCCGCCCGCCCGCGCCGCCCGCCTCGATCTGGTGTTGGGCGCCGCCCGCCCGCTCGGCATAAAATCCCTGAACGAAAACACCTCGCTCGTCGCCGAGGTGGATATGGAGCTCGACCATGTAACTCTTTCCGCCGAACTCCGCGTCGCCCCTATCGGCAGCACCGAATACGTCGTCATCGCCCGCGATATCACCGAGCGTAAACGCCTCGAAGCCGCCATGGCCGCCTCTCTGGAAAACGAACGCCGCATTTCCGAGATGAAGACCCGCTTCATCTCCGTCACTTCGCACGAGTTCCGCACCCCCATGGCCGCCGCCATGGCCTCGGCCGATCTACTCCACAATCATCTCGACCAGCTCGCCCCCGCCAAACGCGAGGAACTCTTTGACCGCATTAAATTCTCCCTCCAGCGCATGACCCACATGCTGGACGACATCCTCCTCCTGAATCGCGTTGACGCCAACCGGGTCGAGGTTCGTCTCACCCCGGTGAACTTGCTCCATTTCTCCCGTAACGTAGTCGAGGAAATCCGCCTTGCCGATCACGACGCCCATAATTTTGAAATCTATTTCGATGGTGACCTCGCCCACTTTCCCACGGACACAAATCTTCTTCACCACATCCTCGGCAACCTCCTCAGCAACGCCGTGCGCTACTCCCCCGCCGGCACCGCCGTCACGCTCCTTATCGCCGCCTCTCCCGCTCAGATCATCCTTACCGTCGAGGATCGCGGCATCGGCGTGCCCGTGGCTGATCGCTCCCGCATCTTCGATGCCTTCGAGCGCGGCTCCAACGTCTGCAACATCAAGGGCACCGGCCTTGGGCTGAACATTGTCCGCCGCATGACTGGCCTGCTCGGCGGCACCACCACCCTCGAATCCCCGCCCGAAGGCGCCACCCGCTTCACCCTCAGCTTGCCCCGCCTCGAAATCCCGCAGCCCGCCACCGCATGAGCCCCCAATCTTCTGTCACCATTCTGGTCATCGAGGACGACGAATCCGTCCGCCAGTCCCTCGCCGACATTTTGGAGCTGAATGGCTTCAAAACCCTCCTCGCCTCCGACGGCACCCAGGGCCTGGCCCTCGCCCGGCGCGAACTCCCGGCTATCATCATCACCGACCTCGGCCTGCCCGGCCTCAACGGCTTCGAACTCCTTCAAGCCTTCCGTTGCGATGAGACCCTGCGCACCATCCCCGTCATCGTCATCTCAGCCAAAGTGGACCGCGCCGCCACCCGCCAAGGTATGGAGCTCGGCGCCGCAGATTTCATCACCAAGCCCTTCTCCGAGGAGGAGGTGCTGCACTCCATCACCGCCCGTTTGGAAAAAAGCGCCCTGCTCGACGAGCTCGACGCCTTCGCCCACACCGTCGCCCATGACCTGAAAAACCCCCTCTCCACCCTTTTGGGCCGGCTGGAACTTCTGGGCCTGCAGCTCGAATCAGCCGACAAGGAGCACACCCGCTTTCAGCTCAACGAGGCCATCCGCTCATCCCGGCGCTTCAGTAACATCATTGACGAGCTCCTCACCCTCTCAGGCGTGCGCCGCCAGCACGTCGTCTCCCAACCGCTCGACCTCCAGGTAATCGTCGCCGAGGCCATAGACCGCCTCGAAAGCATCCTCAAACAACATGGCGCGCGCATCGCCAAGCCCGAACGTTGGCCCGTCGCGGTCGGCCACGCCCCCTGGGTAATTGAGATTTTCGTCAACTACCTGAGCAACGCCGCCAAATACGGTGGTCCTTCTCCCCTTATCACCCTCGGCGGCGAGATCGCCCCAGACGGGCGCACGGCGCGCTTCTGGGTGCAGGACTCCGGCCCCGGCCTCGACGACGACGCGAAGTCGCGCATGTTTATTCCCTTCACTAAAATCTCCAGCGTGCAGGCCAAGGGCCACGGCCTGGGCCTCTCCATCGTCCGTCGCATCGTGGAAAAACTCGGCGGCACGGTCGGCGTCACCAGTTCCCCTGGCACCGGTGCCCGCTTCTGGTTTGAGCTCCCCGCCGCCGTCCCCCGCGTTCAAACCCGTTCCCCATTCCCCTCCGCATGAATATTCTGATCATTGAGGACGAGGAAATGCTCCGCGCCGTGCTCCGGGAAATCCTCGAGATCAACGGCCACACCGTCGCCGCCGCCGCCAACGGCTCCGAGGGCCTTCGCGCCGCCTCCAGCCACCCCGACCTCATCCTCTGCGACGTCAACATGCCCGGCTTGGATGGCTACCAAGTTCTTGAAGCGCTTCAGAAAACCCCGGACCTGCGCGACATCCCCTTCGTCTTCCTGACCGCCCTGTCCGACCGCGCCTCCCAGCGCCACGGGATGGAGCTGGGTGCCTCCGACTTCGTCACCAAGCCTTTTACCGAAAAGGAAATCACCACCCTCATCGCCACCATCTCCCGCCGTCAGCAGCCCCTCCGCGAGCGCGTCGAGCTACTCCTGTCCGCGCGTCGGCACGAGGTCGGCGCCGACTGGGCGCACGAGTTGATGACCCCGCTCAACGGCGTGCTCGGCGGCCTCTCCCTCATCGAAGCCGAGGCCGATACCATCGCCCCCGAAGCGCTGCGCGAACTGCTCGGCATCGTGCGCGCCGGCGCGGAGCGCCAGCTCTCCCTCTCCACCAAGCTCGTGCGCTACTTCGAGCTGGAGCGCGCCAAAAGCGATCCCCCCGCCCAACGCTCCACCTGCGAGGTCGCCGGCCACATTGAAAACAGTGCCACCGTTGCCGCGCAACAGTCCGGCCGCGCCCTTGACTTACACCTGCGTTGCGAATCCGCCACTCTCCCGCTACCCGCCTTCCACCTGACCGCCGCCATGGCCGAGCTGGCCGCCAACGCCTTCTATTTCTCCAAGCTGGGCCTGCCCGTCACCCTCACCGGCACCCGCTGCGAAGACCGTTACCTGATCGAGCTCACGGACCGGGGCGTGGGTATGACTCCCGCGCAATGTGCCGACACCATCCCCTTCACCCAGTTTGAGCGTGGGCGCCACAACCAGCAGGGCCTCGGCCTTGGACTTTCCATCGCCCGCTCCGTGGCCGAAATCTACGGCGGCAGGCTCTTGCTGCGCCCCGGCTACGACGGCATCGGCCTGATCGCCACCCTCGACCTGCCCTGCGCGTAAAAGCGAATAAAACCGATTCTTTCCCCGTTGGTATTTTGGCTGCAACAAGGCTGGCTGCGCTACGAATAAGTTACGTGTTCGCACCCAATCTTTCCAGCCGGCGGAAGCAGGCTTCGATTTATATCGGCAGCTTTCCCAAGGCCCCAATTGTTAAGAACAGGTGACAGCACAAATTAACAGATGCTTTTCATTTAAAACCATGGCACGCAGTGGCCCGATTCTTGCGATGTGTCTTGGCGCTAACAGGAATCTTCCCGTCACTTCTTATCGTTTATAGCCCTCTTTCCCTCTCACCTCCCTTTCCCTACCTATGCAAATCACCCTCCCGATCTCGTTCCTCATGGGCCAGTCCCCTATGGAACTTTTTGTGCACGGCGGCATAATAATGTGGCCGATTCTGCTCGTCTCGTTTGTCGCTGTTACCGCAGTGGTTGAGCGTATCATCTTCATGGTAACGGAGAATGCCCGACGCCAGCCGGC
>Ga0105049_10007149_pt1 | contig 12967 bp, 10 predicted proteins | sample MAT06_FD_78087 | JGI IMG/M metagenome (GOLD analysis project Ga0105049, IMG submission 78087) | Freshwater microbial communities from Lake Fryxell liftoff mats and glacier meltwater in Antarctica - MAT-06 | ecosystem: Environmental > Aquatic > Freshwater > Ice > Liftoff microbial mat | place...
AATTCAATTCAATTCAATTCAATTCAATTTAATTTCTTACTTATTATTTGGGTCATTTCTATGTCTATCGAACCGCATGCCGTTGAGAGTGTCTCCACCACAAACGACTTTTCAGGCGACGACTACTGCGGTACGACCTATGCCGCGAAACTGTTGGGCCTGTCCGTGGCCACCGTTCAGTCGCTGGTTGAAAAGGGTGAAATTGAGGCCTGGAAAACGCTGGGCGGCCACCGTCGCCTGTCACTGCGTGCCATCAACGCCTACCTGCAGAAAAATAGTCCGCAACTGGCGCCTGCGGATTTTGATCCACGAAACCGCCTTAGCGTGCTGGTGGTGGAAGACGATGAAGGTGCCCGCGAACTCTATAAGGCGCAGTTCGAAGAATGGGACATGGCTGTGGACTGTAGCTTCATGCCATCCGCGCTGGAAGCCCTGATGGACATCGCCAGCATGCGGCCAGACCTGTTGATCACGGATCTGAATATGCCGGGGGTCGATGGCATGGAGATGCTGCGCGCCGTCAAGCGCAACCAGCAATTGCTGGTCATGCAGATCCTGGTGATCAGCGGCCTGCCCAAGGAGGCCGTGGCAGAAAAGGGTGGATTGCCACCCAATTCGCATTACCTTGAAAAACCCATCAACTTTGATTGGCTCCACGGGTATGTGACTGCGCTGCTGGTGGCCAACCGCAAATGGCGGTGATGCGCCGGTAGGCAGCGCTCGCGCTTAACCGCCACACGCCGAAAACCCTGGATTGAGTAGCCACTACACGATTTGCTTGCCTGGCAGGCCGTTTCCCGTACCTGAGGCGGTGCACGGGGGATGCAGCGCTTGACACAGGCCAACCAGCCCAGCAGGCCTTGGACCGCCGATTTGCGTGACCTCCGCGGTATCCCGTTCGTTGAATAGGGAAGTAGAAGCACGATTCATCGCTTTTTCAAGGAATCAAGCAGTTGCTTCCTGTCTATAGTTTGCAATGGAGTTTTCGCTTTCTGCCTAATTATGCAGATAGGTGAGCCCTTGTTTTTACATTTGTCAGTAAAGCTTGATTCACGAAAACAGATATCTTTTCAGATCGCCGTTGCTCGACCTTCAACAACAGGTCATGGGCTACAGGCTTGCGTGGCAAAAAAACGTGACAGACACCTTGTTCACTACAGCCGACGTACGCGATCTGCTGGCCTTCGTCTCCGAAGGTCTTCGCGACAAGAAGTCGGGCTTGCTGTTTATGGAGGCGACGCCGGCAGAACTGTCTGGCGAGCTGTTGCAAACCCTGTTGCCCGCGACGACGGTATTGATCCTGAACAGTGAGGACATGGCTGATGCCGGGCAGGTGGTTCTGGCTGCGACACTGCGCGAGCAAGGGTTTGGTTTGGCGTTACGCAACGTGGACCTTGCTTTTTTGAAGGCCAATCAGCCCTTGCTGTCCCAAGCAAACTATGTGCTGGTCGGCTTTGGCCACCCGGAATTCAAGGATATATGCAGCTACGCCAAGCAAAGACCGAGGCTTTTGCGTGTGGTGGGTGAGGGCATCCCGGGTTGGCAAGAGCTCGAAATTTGTGCCGCCCTGGGGGCGTACGGATTTTTCGGAAACCTCTGTGTGGCCTCCCGCCAGATCAGCCCCCCGGCAAAATTGGCACCGCAAGCGCAGCAGATTTTGCAGCTCATGCAGATGGTGCAGGGGAACGCGGACATACGTCATCTTGAAAAGGTTCTCAAGAGCGACCTTACACTGTCCTACAAGCTGCTGCGCTATATTAATTCGGCGGGGTTCGGTTTGGAAGTCGAGATTGAATCCCCGCGTCATGCGGTGGCCATGCTGGGGTATGCGCCCCTGTTTCGCTGGTTGTTGATGTTGTTGGCCAGAACCAACACCACTGCATTTTCACCGGCATTGATGCAGGCAGCGATGGTGCGCGGGCGATTTGCCGAGCTGCTCGGGCATGACTTTCTTTCCCGCAGAGAAGCGGAAAATCTGTTTGTAGTGGGAATGTTTTCCTTTCTGGATCGTTTGCTGGGGATCCCGGTCAAGGAGGTATTGGGTCAGTTGGTATTGCCGGATGCGGTCGCGCAGGCGCTGGAATCGCGTCAGGGTTTGTACGGCCCAGTGCTGGCACTGGCGGAGGCCAGCGAGCGCGAGGACGGAGACGTGGCAACACTCGCACAAGCCTTGGCCATGACGAACACGCATGTCAACGAAGCGCATTTGTCGGCGATTGCCTGGGCGCAGAGCATCAAATTTTGAGGCTTGTGCGCTGCCGCGTTGATGAATCACGGATGATGAGCCACGGATGATCGGAACATCTGGGGGTTGAATTCAAAAAAGAGGTGGGTAGTTCCGGCTTTTTTTCACCAATCTCCATGGTATTTGTTGTTTAAAGTGTTAACTGAAACACCGTGGCCCGTTGTCAGCCCTGCTGGTGCGGGCGCGGCGCAGATGTGCTGTTCACACAACATGACTTTGACCGCTGATGCTTGATGACAACTACCTGGTGAGATCACCGCTGCTCGATACCCAGCAACGCGTTTTGGGCTACAAACTTGAGTGGCAGAAAACAGACAGCCTGGCAGGCGCTGCAGCGCTTGCCGAGCTTGTGTCGGGCCCAGATATTGATGGCTGGCCAGGCGCCGTGTTTCTGCAAGGTAACCCGTTGACGTTGCCCGCAATCTCGGGGCTGGCCATGGCAACACAGAAAAGGGTGTGGGCTGTAGATCATGACGTACTGTCTCAGACTGACTATCCGGCGCTGGCTGCGGTACGCGAAGAAGGCTACGGTTTGGCCTTGCGCGGAGCGGACCTTGCTTTTGTACAGGCCAATCACGCTCTCCTCGGCCTTGTGACCCACCTCGAGGTTCATGGGGATATCTCCGGACTGACCGAGATATCCCAACATGTTAGAACGCACCACCCGGCTGTTTCTGTTCTTGCCGGGCAATCTGCCAACTGGGCGGGATTTGAAGCATGCGCCGCACTGGGCGTCCCTGTATTTTTTGAGGCGCTTTGCAGGTCACCGCGGGCGGTGAACCCCTCAGGGGTTCTGACTTCGCAGGCGGCTCTGATTTTGCAACTGATGCAAATGGTTCAGGAAAACGCCGATGTGCGGCACCTGGAAAAGCTGCTCAAGAGCGACGCTGTCCTTTCCTACAAATTGTTTCGCTATATCAACTCAGCAAGTTTCGGTATTGAGATCGAAATCCAGTCACTGCGCCATGCTGTAGCGATGCTGGGCTATACCCCCCTGTTTCGATGGCTGACACTTCTGCTAGCCATGTCCAGCACCGTGAGTTTTTCCCCAGCCCTATTGCAGGCCGCCATTATTCGCGGCCGACTGACGGAACTTCTCGGCCAGGGTTTGCTTTCCAAGGGTGAACTGGACGATCTATTTGTAGTCGGTATGTTCTCGTTGCTTGAACAGATGCTCGGAATACCTGTTTCGCGGGTACTCGACCGGCTCGCGCTGCCGGATGCGATCGTCCAGGCCCTACTCTCTCGTGAAGGTAAATATGGGCCGTTCATGCTGCTGGCAGAGGAGTGCGAGCAGTCGGGCGGCTTTATAGCGGATCAGGCAGACGCACTTTTTCTTACTGCATTGCGCGTCAACAATGTACACCTGTCCGCGCTGGCATGGGCACAAGGCTTCAAATTTTAGAGGTGCTCCGCTATGGGCCATGCGCAGATCCTTAGTGGCGCCTATACACAACGCCAATGCGGGCATAAGGAAAAGAAGAGGCTTTTTTGTGTGTTTTTCGGCGCATGGCGGCCGGCCTTTGCTGTGTACATTGAAGTGCATGAAAGAGCTGGTACGTCGTGAGCTTAGCAGGCCGCGCCTGTGAAAGCTTTTGACGTCGCTGATCAAGAGGAAATCATTGAGGACTTCCGGGTAGGTCAGCGGCGGGGCCGGTAAGCTGAATATAAATACTCATGAATAACACACCTTACATTGAATCGACATCCCCGGCAGGGCAGGATTTCCTTCTTACCGACCTTGATTTCTCCAAGATACGGACCTTGATTCATCAACGTGCGGGGATTGCGCTGGGGGCTCAGAAGCGCCAGATGGTTTACAGCCGCCTGGCGCGGCGTCTGCGCGAATTGCGGATGAAGGAGTTTTCAACCTACCTCAGCTTCCTGGAGTCTGACCCCAGGTGTGATGAGTGGGAGCTGTTTACAAATGCGCTGACCACCAACCTGACTTCTTTTTTTCGCGAGGCGCATCATTTTCCAGTGCTGGCCGAACACGTGCGCAGTTGCGCGCACCCTGTTAGCGTCTGGTGCTCGGCGGCCTCCACGGGGGAGGAGCCTTACTCGATAGCCATGACACTGATTGAGGCGCTGGGCAGCCGGGCCAGCTCCGCCACTGTGGTTGCCACTGACATCGACACGCAGGTGCTCGCCAAAGGGGAGGCTGGCGTCTTCACGCTGGAGCAGGTCAGCAAGCTTTCCCCTGCGCGGCTCAAGCGGTTCTTCCTCAAAGGTTCGGGGGCGCATGCTGGCAAGGTTCGGGTACGGCCAGAGCTGGCCGCGATGGTGAAGTTTTCGCAGCTGAACCTGCTGGCTTCCCAGTGGGCCCTGAAAGACCCTTTCGACGCCATCTTCTGCCGCAACGTCATGATTTATTTTGACAAGCCGACCCAGCACCAGATCTTGCAGCGCTTCGTGCCGCTGATGAAGCCGCACGGCTTGCTTTTCGCCGGCCACTCGGAGAACTTTTCTTTTGCCAGCCAGACCTTGCGCCTGCGCGGCCAGACAGTTTATGCGCTGGTGGCCGGTACCGTCAAAGGGTCTGCGTAATGTCAGCTGAAATGGAGTCGCTCGCCAGCCACCACTACTTTGATCGGGAGTTCGGAGTCGAGGCGGTCAAGCTTTTGCCTGGAGAGTATTACGTGACTTCCAAAGACATGGTTCTGACGACGGTACTCGGTTCGTGCGTATCTGCTTGCGTGCGCGATACCACGGCGGGGATAGGCGGCATGAACCACTTCATGCTGCCCAACGATGCGGACCCTGCATCAAGGGATTCGGCTGCGGCTATGCGCTACGGTGCCTACGCCATGGAGGTACTGTTAAACGAACTGATAAAGGCCGGTGCGCGCCGGGAACGCCTGGAAGCCAAGGTCTTTGGTGGCGGAGCCGTGCTGGCCAACATGACCATGCTCAATATCGGCGAGCGCAACGCCGAGTTCGTGCTGCGTTATCTCCAGCTGGAGCAGGTTCGGATCGCATCGCAGGATCTTCGAGGCGATCTGCCTCGGCGTATCAACTACTTCCCCGGGAACGGTCGGGTCACCGTGCGAAAGCTTGTCAAACAGAACGACGTGATGCTCGTACAGAAAGACGAGCTGGCGCTGGCTGGAACCTTGGCCAGGAAACGTGAGGGTGCCAGAGCGGAACTCTTCAATACGGATATCTTGCGCCGTGATACCCGAACTGCGTGGGCCTTATGAGCACGAAGAAAATCAGGGTACTGTGTGTCGATGACTCGGCGTTGATACGCAGCCTGATGACGGAACTCATCAACAGCCAGCCGGACATGACGGTAGTGGCGACGGCGTCCGATCCGCTGGTCGCGCGCGACCTGGTCAAGCAGCACAACCCGGACGTGATGACACTGGATGTCGAAATGCCGCGCATGGACGGGCTGGAGTTTCTTGAAAAGCTGATGCGCCTGCGGCCCATGCCGGTTGTGATGGTGTCTTCTCTGACCGAGCGAGGTTCGGAAGCGGCCCTGCGCGCCCTTGAGCTGGGTGCGATCGACTTTGTCACCAAACCCCGGCTGGACATACGCGATGGCCTGCTTGCCTACACTGATTTGATCGCTGGAAAAATCCGTGTGGCTGCAGCGGCCCGGATACTGCCCAAACGACCGCTGGCCGTGACAGGGTCGCTGTCGCCGGAAGCCCCGCTACTGCGCAGCCCCCTGCTGAGTACTGAAAAACTCATCATCATCGGTGCCTCCACCGGGGGAACGGAAGCGATTCGTGAGCTGTTGCAACCCCTGCCACCTGACAGCCCTGGCATCATGATCGCCCAACACATGCCAACCGGCTTTACCCATTCGTTTGCGCAGCGCCTTCATGGCCTGTGCCGCATCGCCGTCTCCGAGGCGATACACGGCGAAAGAATATTGCCTGGGCACGCCTACATTGCGCCCGGCGGATTTCATCTGTCCTTATCGCGCAGTGGCGCCAACTATGTAGCCGTGGTGGACCAGACGCCGCCAGTCAACCGGCACCGGCCGTCCATTGACGTGCTGTTCGATTCGGCGGCCCAGCATGCGGGAAAGAACGCCATTGGTGTGATCCTCACGGGCATGGGACGCGACGGTGCGGAAGGCTTGCTACGCATGAGCCGGGCGGGTGCCTACACGCTGGCCCAGGACGAGGCCAGCTGCGTGGTGTTCGGTATGCCTCGTGAAGCGATCGCCCTCGGCGCGGCCAGCGAAGTTGTCGGTATACAGGAAATGAGCCAGCGCGTGCTGGCTCATTTGAGGTCGTTTGGCGAACGGGCCAATCGGGTGTAGGGCAAAGAAAGAATTTGTCGGAGGCAGGTAAGCCGCCGATATGTAGTTTTTGTATTTGGTTAAATTCTGGAGTGGAACATGATAGATAAAAACATCAAGATTCTGGTCGTGGATGATTTCCCGACGATGCGCAGGATTGTGCGCAATCTGCTCAAGGAGCTGGAATTCGTCAACGTTGACGAGGCCGAGGACGGCGCAGTCGGGCTGGAGAAGGTCAGAAGCGGTAACTACGGCTTTGTCGTCTCCGACTGGAATATGCCGAATATGGACGGCCTCGCCATGCTGCAGGCCATTCGTGCCGATCCGCGGCTAGCCAAGCTGCCGGTCCTGATGGTGACAGCGGAAGCAAAAAAGGAAAACATCATTGCTGCCGCCCAGGCCGGTGCCAATGGCTATGTTGTCAAGCCCTTCACAGCTGTGACGCTGGAAGAGAAGATCACCAAAATATTTGAAAAAATTGCGAAAGAAGGGGCGTGACATGACTGCTGAAACATTATCGAATCCGGTGACCAGTGATTCCGCCGAACAGCTTGTCAACCGTATCGGCCACCTGACGCGCCAGATGCGCGAAGGCATGCGCGAGCTTGGACTGGACACAGGCATTTCGCGGGCTGCAGAAGCCATTCCAGACGCGCGCGATCGCCTGGGCTACATCGCGCAGATGACAGAGCGCGCCGCCGACAGGGCCCTCAACGCAGTTGATCTCGCCCAGCCCATCCAGGACAAGCTGTCGCGCCAGGCACAGGCCCTCACGCAGCGCTGGGATGTCTGGTTTGCCACCCCGCTGGAGCTCGATCAGGCCCGCGACCTGGTGGTGGACACTCGCAGCTATCTGTCTGACGTTCCGAAACAGGCGGCCGCCACCAACACCCAGCTAACAGAGATCATGATGGCCCAGGACTTCCAGGATTTGACAGGCCAGGTCATCACGAAGATGATGGACGTCATCAAGGATATGGAAACGCAGCTGCTGCAGCTTTTAATAGATAACGTGCCGGCGGACAAGCGTGCCGAGGTGTCCACCAGCCTGCTTAACGGACCTCAAACCCGGACCGGAAGTGCGGACGCTGTCGACAACCAGAGCCAGGTTGACGACCTTCTGGCTAGCATGGGCTTCTAGGTCTGCCCTCCCTGATTGGCCAATGAGCTGGTCTATTTACGGCTTGTTTGGTCGATTACGTCAAGGGCACGAGTTTGATAATCCTGAGGACAGGGCGCTTGGTGCGCCCGGCGCTCTGGAGCATTGATGGCCGAAGAAAGTGATCTCGAAAAAACTGAACCTGCCTCACCCAGGCGACTTGAAAAGGCGCATGAGGAAGGCCAGGTCGCACGCTCACGCGAACTGGTGACCTTTGTGATGCTGACAACTGGCGCTGCTGCGCTGTGGACCATGGGCGAAATGATGGGCATATATTTTGGCAGCGCCATGCGCAACGGCCTGCAGTTTGAACGGGCCTCCGCTTTCGATCCGTCGCACATGATGGTGCAGGCCGGAACTGCGTTGCTCCACGCACTAAAAGCCCTGTTACCTGTGCTCATGATGATGCTGGTGGCTGCGCTGGTGGCACCCATGCTGCTGGGTGGCTGGTTACTTTCCGGCAAGGCGCTGCTCCCCAAATTGTCCAAGCTCAACCCAGTGGCCGGTTTGGCCCGGATGTTTTCTGCCGAAGCTCTGGCCGAGTTGGTCAAAACCGTGGTGAAGTCCGTCCTCATCGGCGGCATCGCCTGGTGGGTGCTCTCTGAGAAGTTACCGACCATCATGGGGCTCATGAGCGAGCCAGTGAACTCGGCGCTGCCACACACCCTGCGCATGGTAGCTGTCTGCTGCGCCCTGATCATTGCTTCTTTGCTGCTGGTGGCGGCCATCGACATGCCTTACCAGTTATGGAGCCACGCACGCAAACTACGCATGTCACGCGAGGACTTGCGCCAGGAGCAGAAGGAAAGCGATGGTGACCCCCTGCTCAAGGCCCAGATCCGGCGCCAGCAACAGCAGATGGCCAAGCGCCGCATGATGGCCGAAGTCCCCAAGGCCGACATCATTGTCACCAACCCGACGCATTACGCTGTGGCACTCAAGTATGCTGACGGCGACATGCGCGCGCCCCGTGTGATTGCCAAGGGAGCCGATCTGGTAGCACTGCGCATCCGTACCCTGGCCCAGGAACACAATATCCCGGTTCTTGAAGCGCCGCCACTGACGCGTGCACTGTTTCGCCACACCCAATTGGGCGAAGAAATCCCGCTCGCACTTTATGCAGCGGTTGCCGAAGTGTTGGCTTGGGCCTATCAGCTGAAGCGTCAGTACAGTGAAGGCGGTACGCTGCCGAGCACGCCGCAGGACCTGCCGGTGCCCGAGTCCCTTGATCCCCAGGCGAGTTCCGCATGACTGCCTTGAACTCCCTGCTTAACCTTCGCCGTACTCTCCTTGTCGGTGGAGCTGCCCAAGGGATGGTTGGTCCGATCCTGATCATCCTGATTCTCAGCATGATGGTGTTGCCGCTGCCGCCTTTCCTGCTTGATCTGCTATTTACTTTTAATATTGCCCTGTCCATCATGGTGCTGTTGGTTTGTATGTACACCAAAAAAGCGCTGGACTTTGCGGCTTTCCCTGCCGTGCTGCTGTTCACTACGCTGCTTCGGCTGTCACTCAACGTCGCATCCACACGTGTGGTGCTGATGGAAGGACATACCGGTCCAGACGCAGCAGGCAAGGTGATTGAAGCTTTCGGCAATTTTCTGATCGGGGGCAATTTTGCTGTTGGCGTCATGGTGTTTATCATTCTGGTGGTGATCAATTTCATGGTCATCACCAAGGGCGCAGGCAGGATCGCAGAAGTCGGTGCCCGCTTCACGCTGGATGCCATGCCGGGCAAGCAGATGGCCATCGATGCAGACCTCAATGCTGGCCTGATTGGCGAAGACGTGGCCCGCAAACGTCGGGCCGAGGTGGCGCAAGAGGCCGATTTCTATGGCTCCATGGACGGTGCCAGCAAGTTTGTTCGCGGAGACGCCGTCGCTGGCCTGCTAATTTTGGCAATCACCGTCATTGGCGGCCTGATCGTCGGTATGCTCCAGCATGATCTCGGGTTTGCCGAGGCGGGCCGGACCTACACCCTGCTGGCTATTGGCGACGGCCTCGTCTCGCAGATTCCGGCGCTCGTGGTTTCCACCGCTGCCGGTGTGATCGTCTCGCGCGTCACCACCGATGAGGACGTGGGTGGACAACTTACTGGCCAGCTTTTTTCCAATCCGCAAGTCTTGTTTTTGACCGCCGGCGTGATTGGGATGATGGGGTTGATTCCTGGCATGCCAAACATGGCCTTTTTGATCATTGCCGGTGGCCTGATCTGGTATGGCCGGCGCATCATGCTGAACAAAGTTGCTGGCAGTAATTCCGCCTCGCCCGCGTTGCCGCCCGCGCCATTGGTGGTGGAATCCCAGGAGGCAACCTGGGACGACGTCACATTGGTCGATCCGCTCGGGCTGGAAGTGGGTTACCGGCTGATTTCCCTGGTCGACAGTGCGCAAAATGGCGAACTGCTGGGACGCATCAAGAGCATTCGAAAGAAATTTGCGCAGGACATTGGATTCCTGGTGCCAGTGGTACACATCCGGGACAACCTTGAAATCAAGCCAAACGCCTACATCGTCAAACTCAAGGGTGTGCAGATTGGGCAGGGCGAGGCATTGCCCGGCCAGTGGATGGCCATCAACCCGGGGCAGGTCAGCGGGACATTGCCTGGCACACAGACCCTGGATCCAGCGTTCGGTCTGCCGGCCATCTGGATCGACGCCAGCCTGCGCGAGCAGGCGCAAATCTATGGCTACACCGTGGTGGACGCGAGCACGGTGGTGGCGACTCACCTGAACCACCTGATTCATTCCCACGCAGCCGAACTGCTGGGCCGCCAGGAAGTCCAGCAATTGCTGGATCGCATCGGAAAAGAGTCCCCCATGCTGATAGAGGGCCTGGTGCCCAAGGCGATGTCGCTCACGACCGTGCAGAAGGTTCTTCACAACCTGCTCGAGGAGGGCGTGTCGATCCGGGACATGCGTACGATTCTTGATGTGCTTGCCGAGAACGCCTCCACTGTCACTGACACCACGGAGTTAACCTCCCTGATCCGGCTCTCCCTGGGGCGGTCGATTGTGCAGCAGATTTTCCCGGGCAATGAGGAGGTGCAAATCATCGGGCTAGACGGCGCCCTGGACCGCGTGTTGCTGCAGGCCCTCACCAACAGCAATGGGCTCGAGCCTGGCCTGGCCGACAGTCTGCTGCGGGAGGCTCAGACAGCCATGGCGCGTCAGGCCCAGCTAGGCCTGACAGCCGTCCTGGTAGTTCAGCATCCGCTGCGTGTCCTGTTGTCCCGCTTTCTGCGCCGCAGCCTGCCGCTGCTCAAGGTGTTGTCGCATGCTGAGATTCCCGACACCCGAACCATCAAAGTCACCAGCACTATCGGAGGAAAAGTTTGAATACTTCTATCAAAGCCAACGCAGCCAGTTGCAGGGTGGTTGCACCCTCCAGCCGGGAAGCACTCCGCCTGGTGCGTGAAAAACTGGGTCCTGATGCCATCGTGCTGTCGAACAAGGTAACCGCTCATGGGGTCGAAATCGTGGCGGCTCTTGAACAGGTCTTGACCGCTGTTGCGCACACGGCGACTCAGGAAGCCGTGCTCACCACTGATTCCGCAGCCGGTTCCAAGCTGCCGGAGACTGCCAGTGACGGCGACGCCGTTCTTCGGGAAATCCACTCCATGCGCGGCATGATTGAAGAGCAATTGGCCGGCATTACCTGGAGCAGCGCTCAAAGGCGCGACCCGGTGCGCGGCCAACTCCTTCGAACGCTCCTCGGTGCAGGCTTTAGCGCTCGCCTGTCCAAGGATCTCCTGGCTGACTTGCCAACTGGCCAGAGCTACTCCAGCGGCTTGGACTATGTCAAGGCGGCGCTAGAGCGTCAATTGCCCGTGCTGGAAGACGAAGGTGCGCTGATGGACAAGGGTGGCGTGTATGCCCTGATGGGGCCGACCGGCGTAGGAAAGACCACCACTACCGCCAAGCTGGCAGCGCGATGTGTGATGCGTTTCGGCCCTGAAAAGCTGGCATTGGTCACCACTGACAGCTACAGGATAGGTGCCTATGAGCAACTGCGTATCTACGGCCAGATCCTGGGTGTCTCTGTGCATGCCGTCAAGGATGCCGCTGACCTGGAACTTGTGCTTTCTGAGTTACGCGACAAACACATGGTGCTCATCGACACAGTCGGCATGAGTCAGCGCGACCGGGCCGTCGCAGACCAGATCGCCATGTTGTGCAGTGCCAGCCGCCCGGTCAGGCGCCTGCTGCTGCTCAATGCCACCAGTCACGGTGACACGTTAAATGAAGTGGTGCAGGCGTACCGGCGTGGCGGGCAGGATGCGGGCGCGCAAGACCTGGTTGGTTGCATTTTCACAAAGGTGGATGAGGCGACACATCCGGGCGTATTGCTGGACATGGCGATTCGCCACCAGTTGCCAGTGCACTATATTTCCAGTGGCCAGAAAGTGCCGGAGCACCTTGCGCTGGGCAACCGACAGGTACTGGTAAATAAAGTATTTCAGGTCCGCAGCGCCAGCGCCATGTTTGTTCCGGTGGAGGTCGATCTGGACGAACGGCCGGTTGCGCTGCCCAACGACAAGGAACTGCAGGCTGCCGAGGCGGTCAGTGAGCGCCTGCGCTCCCACTGCCAGCAACTGATTCGTGCGTTGACCCACAATGCCCAGGAGTTGACCTCCAGTGCGGCTGCGCTGTCCGCTGGTCGTATCGGCTTTGACGAAACTCGCGCGTTCTGGCGCAAACTTTCGGACGAACATGTCGGGCACGTCGAGATCGCTCAGGACCTGCAGGCACAGGTCTATGCAGATATCAGTGCCACTTGTAGCGACTATGTCTTGACGTTGGCTGGTGAGACAAGTTTGGCGAAAGACAAAAATGCAGAGTCCTGCCCACACGCTGGTGTTGTGCTGCTCTCGGATCGCACCGGCTTGCCCTTTGCGGCGCTGCCCCAGGTGTCGGCGCATAGCGTCCAGCCAGGTTTACTGCCACTCGGCGCGGCACTGCAGCAACAATTTGCCAAAACCGTTGTCCATCTGCTCGCCAGCATGCCGAAGGCCGAACTGATCGACGAGTGGCAATCCACCGGCCTCCAATGGGTGGCATGTGCAACTGCCGGCCTGCGCATCGCGTCCGCTGGGAACGGCGCCCCGGGAACGCTGGCCAAGCTGGCTGCAGGGCTGCCTTTCAGCGCCGGGCAAGCGATCTGGTTCCGGGGAAAATCGGCTCTCCTCTCGGTCGCAGAAGCCACGGTCAGCCTGCGTCCGGACCCTGAGGACAGCAAGGACGCGAACTACGTGCCGCCCACGATGCGCTGTGTGGTCCGGCGCGTGGCTGACGCGAACAGCGGCAAA
>Ga0105049_10007150_pt1 | contig 12966 bp, 12 predicted proteins | sample MAT06_FD_78087 | JGI IMG/M metagenome (GOLD analysis project Ga0105049, IMG submission 78087) | Freshwater microbial communities from Lake Fryxell liftoff mats and glacier meltwater in Antarctica - MAT-06 | ecosystem: Environmental > Aquatic > Freshwater > Ice > Liftoff microbial mat | place...
GTGGCGGGGTGTTGTTGAATCAGGCGACGCACAACTTGGATTTGTGGCAGTGGATGTTTGGGCTGCCGGTGCGCGTTCGTGCCCGTTGCGGTTTTGGCCGGCATCATGCCATCGAAGTGGAAGACGATGTCACCGCCGTGATGGAATACGCCAACGGCGCGACCGGCGTGTTCATCACCTCGACCGGCGAAGCGCCCGGCCTGAACCGGCTGGAGGTCGTCGGCGACCGGGGCCGGGTGGTGTATGAGAACAACGTCCTGCTCGTGACCCGCAACGCAGTTGCCAGCGGCGAGTTCAGCCGGCAATCGGACAAGTTTTACGATTTGCCGGCGCAGCAAACGCAACGGGTGGAGTTTCCCGATCATGGCGGCCAGCATCTGGCCGTGGTTCGGAATTTCGTGGCCGCGATTCTCGACGGGGAACCGTTGATCGCGCCGGCCGCGGAAGGCACCGGCGCGGTGGAGTTGGCCAACGCGATGATCTGGTCCGCGTTGCGCGACGCGCCCGTGACGTTGCCGCTGGACAGCGCCGGGTATCAACAGCAATTACAGCAACTCGTGCAGCACTCGCGCGCGAAGCAATCGCTCGCCCACAAAACACATGACGAAGTGGCGCCGTACTTGGTAAAGGAAAACGCATTATGAAACAGGTTAGCATCGGGGTTATTGGGGTTGGCAATATGGGATCGGGTCACGCCAAGTGGCTCACGGAAAAACAGGCGCCGCGCGCCGAGTTGGCCGCAGTGTGCGATGTGAATCCGGAAAAGCTCAAGCCGTACCCCGGGGTGAAGACCTTCACCAGTAGCGCCGAATTGATCCGCTCCGGTGTGGTGGACGCGGTGATTGTCGCCACGCCACATTATGATCACACGACCATCGGCGTGGACGCGCTCCAGCAAGGGTTGCATGTGCTCGTCGAGAAACCGATCTCCGTTCACAAAGCCGATTGCGAACGGCTCATCGCCGCGCATCAGAACAAAAAGCAGGTCTTCGCCGCGATGTTCAATCAGCGCACCGACCGCTACTACCAGAAAATTCGCGACCTCATTCGCAGCGGCGAACTGGGCGAAATCCGCCGGGTCAACTGGACGATCACGAACTGGTTTCGCACCGAAGCCTACTACACGTCCGGCGGCTGGCGCGCGACGTGGGCCGGCGAGGGCGGCGGCGTGTTGTTGAACCAATGCCCGCACAACATTGATCTGTTTTGGTGGATGTTCGGCATGCCGCAACGCGTCCGCGCCTTCTGCCACATCGGCCGCTACCACAACATCGAAGTCGAAGACGATGTGTCAGCGTACTTTGAATATCCCAACGGCGCGCATGCCGTGTTCCTGACCTCAACCGGCGAAGCGCCCGGCACGAATCGCCTCGAAATCGCTGCGGAACGCGGCCGGGTCGTGTACGAGAACGGGACGATCCGTTTCCAGCGCAACGAAATTCCCATGACCGAATTCAGCCAGACCTCGCGCGAAAGTTTTGCCACGCCAGGAGCGTGGGATGTGACCATCCCGGCAGGGGGATATGGCGGCCAGCATGTCGAAGTGCTCCGCAACTTTGTGGACGCGATTCTCGACGGCACACCGCTCATCGCGCCGGCCGCGGAAGGAATCAACTCTGTGGAACTCGCCAACGCGATGCTCTACTCCTCTTTCCGCAAAGAAACCATCGAACTCCCGCTCGATGCCTCGGGCTACGAGGCGCACCTCAAGCAATTGATCAGCACCTCGAAATTCAAGAAAGTCGTCGTCGAACCGGCAGCCGTGGTCAACATGGCGCAGTCCTTCAACACCAAGTGACCGGCATGTATCCTCTCGGCGTTTTCACCGACTTGGCCAACGCCCCGGTCTTGGCCGCCGCCGGCGGATCGTACATCGAGGAGAACGTCCAACAACTCCTCGTTCCCGAGGAGCCGGCCGAGGTGTTCGCCGAAAAAGCCCGGCTCGTCGAAGCCGCCCCCCTGCCGGTACCGGCAGCGGCGTGCTTCTTGCCGGCCACCCTGAAATGCGTCGGGCCGGCGGTGGACAACGCGCGGATCGTACGGTATGCGACGACCACGTTTGCCCGGGCGGCGCAGTTGGGCATTTCCTGCGTCGTGTTCGGCAGCGGCAAAGCCCGGGAGATTCCCGACGGTTTTTCCCGGACCGAGGCGCAACGCCAAGTCGTCGCGCTCCTCCGTCAACTCGGTCCGCTCGCCGCCGCGCAAGGCGTGACACTGGTGGTGGAACCAATCCACCGCGCCGAGTGCAACTTCATCAACTCCCTCGCCGAAGCCGCCGAATTGATCACCGCCAGCGGTCAATCTGCCGTGCGATTGCTGGCGGATTTTTATCACATGGGCCGGGACAACGAACCCGCCGAGGAGATTGTGCGGTACGGAAATCTCATCTCCCACTGCCACGTCGCTGAACTCGCCCGGCGCACTCCGCCGGGAACGGCGGGCGATGATTTCCGCCCCTTCCTGCGCGCCCTGCGAAAGATCGGCTACACCGGCCGCATCTCCATCGAAGCCAAGTGGAACGATCTACCCGGTCAAATCGCCGCCGCAGTGCAAACGCTGCAAACTCAAATCCAGGAGTCCACGTGTTAAAACTCGCCGCCTTCGCCGACGAAATTTCCCCCGACCTCGATGTCCAAATTGCCCATTGCCGGCAGCACGGCATCACCCACGTTGAATTGCGCGGAGTCGCCGGCAAAAACGTCCTCGATTTCGACCCCGCGCTCCGGCGCGAGATCAAAGCCAAGTTGACCGCTGCCGGTCTCGGCGTTGCCAGCATCGGCTCGCCGATTGGAAAAGTGAAACTCGACGAGTCGTTCGACAAACATTTTGAGCGCTTCCAGATCGCGGTCGAGCTGGCGGAGTTTTTTGAAGCGCCGTTCATTCGCATCTTCAGCTACTACCCCGCCACCGGCACCAGCCACGCGGATTTGGTCAGTCGCGGCCGGGACGAGGTGGTGCGGCGGATGCAAAAGAAAGTGGATTACCTCAAAGGCCGCGCGCCGGTGCTCGTGCATGAAAACGAGGCGAACATCTTCGGCGAAAAAGGCGCCCAATGCGCCGACCTGCACCGCGCCGTGGATTCTCCCAAATTCCGCGCCGCGTTTGATTTTGCCAACTTTGTCCAAGCCGGCGAAGACCCGCTGCAAAACTGGCCGCTGCTCAAACCCTACACCGTCCACATTCACATCAAAGACGCGCTGCGTCCCGACGGCAAAGTCGTCCCCGCCGGTCAAGGGGATGGGCATATCGCGGAGATACTAAAAGACGCCTACGCGAGCGGCTACCGGGGATTCCTGAGTCTCGAACCCCACCTCGCCGCCCACGGCCAATTCTCCGGCTTCAGCGGCCCTGACCTCTTCGCCACCGCCGCCAAAGCCCTGCGGGAACTGGCGGCCAAGATTGCGATCCCGCTCGCCAGTTGATCCGCCAGTTGCAATCGGGGGAATGGGGCGTACGTTGTGGCGGAGAGTCGAGCAACCCTCTCATCAAGTCAGAACTGTGAAGGGCGAGTAAGCCCACCCTTGAGAGCGGCTTGAGGGATTACAACACGGAGAGCTGAGTCTCGACTCTCCTTTGCTTTGGCTCACAACCAGCGCGCGATTCGTTGGGCGACCGGCAGGGTGCAGACCGCTGACAAGATCCGCTCGGTGCGTTCGCGCGCTACGTCACGGGAGTAGGCCACGGCGTATTTCTCCACGCGCCAGTTGGCGGCATCGGCATCATCCAAGATGAGAAACTCCGCCAGCCGGTCCGGGTTGGTCGGGAGCCCCGTCGAGCCGGTGCCGATCCAGCCCAGATCACCGGCGGCAAGCGTCAGCGGTTTGGGATCTGCCACGTCAGGCGGCCCGGCATTCGTGGGGACCATCCAGATCGAATCCTGGCGCATGAGTTCCGCGCGCATCACGTGGGTGTGACCGTAGAAACAAACGCGCCCCTTCAAATAGCGCAAGCAGGCGATCTCGCTGCGGCATTGCCGGGGTTCGCGGTGATACCGGCCATTGTTGGGGAAGGCCAACGAGTCGTGGGCGAGCCAGATGCCGTCATCTACTTGGAGCGTGAGGTGGCCGGCGGCGATGAATTTCTTGGCCCATTTGGTGCGCGCCACGAGTTGTTGCGTCCACGCCAACGTCTGCCGGGCTTCCTCGCTGTAACCATCGGTGCCGCATTCGTCGCGGATCACCAGTTCGTGATTACCGACGACCCAGGCGAGTCGGCCGGCTTGCTGGAGGGCGAGAAGTCGCTCGATACATTCGAGGGGTTGCGGGCCGTAGCCCACGAGATCGCCGACAAACAGGTAGCCGGTCGCGCCCCGTTGCTGCGCGGCGGCCAGCACCGCCTCCAAGGCGAGGAGATTGCCATGCACATCGCCAAAGATCATGTAGCGCATACGCGGACCATCGCGCGAATTATTGGCGGAAAGTGCCACCAACACAATGCCGCAATTGTGCCGGGTGCAGAACAGGGTGTGGATGACGACAGGTCTGGCATCACGCTCCGGACAGCCTGAAGGCTGGACTTCGAACGGGAGGCCGGCGTTCGGAGTTCAGGCTTAAACCTGCGTCGGTGACGGTCGTGCAAAACAGAACGCCGTTGATACCGATCATCTTGTGAAACATATTATGTTACACAATGAAAACAGCTACCGTTCGTGATTTGCGCCTCACGTTCCCCAAGGTGGAGGCGTGGTTGGCCAGCGGCGAGACGGTCACGCTCACCAAGCGGGGCCGCCCCATCGCCCGCATCGTCCCCGATACCACTCCGACCGGGCGCAAGCTCGTGAAGACGGATTTCATGCGCCAGTTGAAAGAGACTTGGGGCGACCGGAAACCCTTCACCAATGCGGAAGTCCGCGCCATGCGCGATTATGAGGACGGCGAGCGTTCGTGATCGCCTACCCAGACACGTCGTTCCTCTGCGCGTTGTACGTCATTCAAAACAACTCCGCGCAAGCCATCGCCCACGTGCAACGCATGAGCGAACCAATTCACGTTACCGGCCTCCTGTTGTACGGGTTTCGCCAGTCTGTCCGCCTGCAAACCTACCTCCACCGGCAGGATAAACACAAAGGCTACCCGGACGCTGTGGCAGACACAGCCCTCGCCTATCTCCAAGCCAACATCGCCAGCGGCAGCCTCGTCGTCGTCCCGACCGACATGGCGGATGTGCTGGCCAAAGCCGAACATCTCTCCGCCCAATTTACCGGCACGGAAGGCCACCGGGCTTTCGACGTGATGCACGTCGCCACCGCCCTGCACCTCGGCGCGCGCGAGTTCCTCACCTTCGACGACCGCCAACGAAAACTCGCCATCGCCGCCGGTTTGAAGGTGAAGCCGTAAGTAAACCATGTGAACGGTGTGCAGCGCCCGCTATCGAGAGCGCGTTGATCAGCCCCCAGCCAAGCCTCGCCACCTTCTCCCCCCCTCATCCGATATGGGCAAACACGACCGCAACCGTTAGCCGTGAGGATCAGAAATCCCATTTGTGCGTTTTAATTAGGAAAAATGAGATGGCGGCCCCAACGGGATTCGAACCCGTGTACCCAGATTGAGAATCTGATGTCCTAGGCCTCTAGACGATGGGGCCGTCTGGAAGTGGCTGGGAGAATAGCGGGCGGGGGGAGAAAATCAAGCTCGCTCGACGACTGGCTGGTTTCGCGCTACCGTCCGTTCATGCCGGCTTACATTCACGCCATCGAAACGCTCGTGCCGCCGCATTGTTATTCGCAATCGTTCGCGGCAGAGCAGATGACGGAGTGGTTGGGCAATCTGCGGGCGGCGCGGATGGTGCGGCAGATTTATCGGCGGTCGGGCATTGCGCAGCGGTACAGTGTGTTGCCGGATTTTCAGCCGGGTCAGGCGGCGCGGTTGTTTGGGGAGACGTTGCAGCCGGGGACGCGGGAGCGGAACCGGTGCTACATCGAAAGTGCCGGGCCGATGTTTGTCGAGGTTGCCCGGCGGGCGTTGGCGGCGGCCGGCGTGGCGCCGGCGGACGTGACGCATGTGGTCACGGTTTCTTGCACGGGGTTTTACAATCCGGGGCCGGACTGTCAGATCGTGACGGCGCTGGGGTTGGCGGATTCCACGGAGCGATATCATCTGGGGTTCATGGGATGTTACGGGGCGTTCCCGGCGTTGCGGATGGCGGATCAGTTTTGCCGGGCGCGGCCGGAGGCGGTGGTGCTGGTGGTGTGTCTCGAACTGTGCAGTCTGCATTTGCAGATCCGCGACGATCCCAACGCGTTGCTGGCCAATGCGCTCTTTGCGGATGGCGCGGCGGCGGCGGTTGTGAGCGCGCGGCCGCCTGCGCCGGGTCGGGCGGTGTTTGAGGTGGTGGGTTTTCACTCAGGGCTGGCGCCGGCGGGGGCGAAGGAGATGACGTGGGAAATCGGGAATCAGGGGTTCGACATCACGCTTTCGAGTTATGTGCCGGGGATCATTGGGTTGAATGTGGCGGCGTTGGTGGATGATTTGTTGGTGCGGGGGAATCTTGATCGGACGGAGATTGCACGTTGGGCGATTCATCCCGGCGGCAAAGCGATTCTCGATAAAGTGACGCTGGCGCTTGGGTTGGAGCCGGCGCAGGTGGCGGCGGCGCGGGAGGTGTTGCGCGATTATGGGAACATGAGCAGCGCGACGATTCTGTTTGTGTTGCGCCGGCTGTTGGAGACGGAGAGCGAGCCGGGGCGGGTTTGCGCGATGGCGTTTGGGCCGGGGCTGGTGTTGGAGACGGCGTTGTTGGCGCTCGTGCCGGCGTCAACTCCGCAGGCGCGCGAGGAGTTTCTCGTGGATGCCGTCGAATTTCCCGTTGGAAAAAACGGCGACGATGTCTGAGGCGCGCAGCGCGGGGAGGAGTTGGTTGATGATCTCGTCGGTGTTGGCGGAGTAGGCGGCCGGTTTGCCGCGTTGGTGGAGGACGGTGATGATTTGTTCGGGGTTGAGCCGTTCGTTTTCGGGCAGTTCGTTGAGCCGGTCCACTTTGGCGATGAAGACGCCGTCGGCTTCGGCGAGTGAGTCGGCGAGTTCTTGCTGAAAGATGTTGCGGCGGGTGGTGTTGCTGCGGGGTTCAAACAAGGCCCAGACCCGGCGGTGGGGGTATTGTTGGCGGATGGCGCGGATGGTTTCGGTGATGGCGGTGGGGTGGTGCGCAAAGTCATCGAGGACGGTGACGCCGCCGGCTTCGCCGCGAACTTCCATGCGGCGTTTGATACCGGCGAAGGTGGCGAGGCCGCGTTGGATTTGATCGTCGGTCAGCCCGAGGTGGCGGGCGCAGCGGATGACGGCGGCGGCGTTGCGGCGGTTGTGGTCGCCGGCGAGGGGGATTTGGAACGCGGCGGCATCGGCGAGTTGGAAGTATTCCACGCGGCCCATGGCGCTGGTGACGATTTCGCGGACGTTGGCGTCTTCGCCGTTGGCGATGATCAGGCCGCGCCGGGGGACGACGGCGACGAGTTGGCGGAAGGTGCGTTTGACGGCGGCGAGGTCGGGAAAGATGTCGGCGTGATCGAATTCGATGTTGTTGAGGACGATCGTGTCCGGCTGGTAGTGGACGAATTTGCTGCGTTTGTCGAAGAACGCGGTGTCGTATTCGTCGCCTTCCAGGATGAAATGCGGGCCGGTGCCGAGGCGGGCGCCGCCGGCGGGGAAATTGTTTGGGATGCCGCCGATGAGGAAGCCGGGCGCGAGGCCGGCTGATTCGAGCACCCAGGCGAGCAGGGAGGTGGTGGTGGTTTTGCCGTGGGTGCCGGCAATGACGACGCTGTGTTTGCCGGGGAGGAGGAAGTGGCGGACAAATTCGGGGAGCGAGCAGAAGGGGCCGCGTTCGTCGAGGAGGCGTTCGACTTCGGGGTTGCCGCGTTTCATGGCGTTGCCGATGACGACGAGGTCGGGATGGTGGTCGAGGTTGGATTCGTGATAGCCGGCGATGATGCGGATGCCCCGGCTTTCCAGGAACGTGGACATGGGCGGGTACACATTTTCATCGCTGCCGGTGACGGTGTAGCCGAGGTCGCGACACAACGCGGCCACGGACGCCATCGCGGTGCCGCAGACGCCGATGAAATGGACGGTGTTGACCTCCTTGCGCAACATCTCTAGGGTTCCCCGCGCCGGTCTGTATCAAACATGTCGCGGTTAATCAACGTTGCTGATTTCCATCTCGCTGCCACGCTGCTTTGCGGCCAAGCGTTTCGCTGGGAGCAACAGCCCGATGGTTGGTTTGAAGGCGTGGTCGGCCGGCGTGTGGTGCGGATTCGCCAAGTCGGACAGATGTTGGAGGGGGATGACCTGACGCATTATCTGGCGCTCGATGCGTCGCTGCCGGCGATTGTGGCAACGTTTCCGCCGGACGAAGCGTTGCAAGTGGCGGTGCGCCAGCATTGGGGGATGCGCGTGGTGCGGCAGGAACCGTGGGAGACGTTGGCGTCGTTCATTGCGAGTTCCACCAAACAGATTGTGCAGATTCGGCAGATTGTTCGGGAATTGTCGCGGCGGTTCGGCGAGCCGATTGATGGGACGCATTTCGCATTTCCCAACCCGGCCGTCATTGCCGCCGCCAGTGAAGCGCAACTGCGCGCCTGTAAACTTGGTTTTCGCGCGCCGTATGTGCTGGCCGCGGCCCGGGCGATTGACAGCGGCGCGCTCGACCTCGCCGGTTTGGCGCGCCGGGACTACGACGACGCGCTGGCGGAGTTGACGAAGTTGCGTGGCGTGGGCGAGAAGATCGCGGCCTGCACGTTGTTGTTTGGTTGCGGATTTCATCAGGCGTTTCCGATTGATGTCTGGGTGGAACGGTCGTTGCGCCGGCTCTATTTTTCCCGCCGCAAACGCACGCCCCGGCAACTGCGGGAATTTGCGCGCCGGCATTTTGGGCCGCATGCCGGGTGGGCGCAGCAGTACTTGTTTTTCAGCGAGCGGACGCGTAAACCAAACACGAACCCATGACGATCTCCGCCACTTCGCAACCGCTTCGCTGGGGAATTCTCGGTGCAGGTCGGATTCTGCAGAAGATTGGGCCGGCGTTCCGGCTCGCGCGGGATGTGGAGTTGGTCGCCATCGCGAGCCGCGATGGGGCGCGGGCGCAGACGGCAGCGGCGGAGTACGGCGGGCGGTGGGCGTATGCAAGTTATGCCGAGTTGATTGCGGATCCGGCGGTGGATGTCGTGTTCAATGCGCTCCACAACGGGCTGCATTGCGAGTGGAGTATTCGGGCGTTGGAGGCCGGCAAGCACGTGCTTTGCGAGAAGCCGCTGGCGTGTTCGTGCACGGAGGTGGAGCAGATGTTCGCGGCGGCGCGCGCGAACGGCCGGTGGTTGATGGAAGGGTTGATGTACCGGTTTCACCCGCAGATGGCGGAGGTGCAGCGGCGCATTGCGGCCGGCGAGTTGGGACGCGTGGTGCATATCCGCGCGTGTTATGCCTCGCGGGGCCGGGAGGAGAATAATCCGCGTTACTGGACGGCGGCCGGCGGCGGGGCGTTGCTGGACATCGGCTGCTACGGCGTGAGCTTCGCGCGGTTGGTGGCGCAAGCCGAGCCGGTGCAGGTGGCCGCGCACGCGCATTTCCATGCGCCGGGTGGGGTGGATTTGACGACGACGGCGCAACTGGAGTTCCCGCATGGCATCACGGCGCACGTGTTGTGCAGTTTTGAATCAGCCGGCAGTTATTATGCGGAGATTTTGGGGACGGAGGGCAAGCTGTGGATTCCGAATCCTTGGCTGCCGCCGGCCGCGGTGGATGAGTTGCGGCTGACGCGCGGTGGTCAAACGGAAAGCATCCGGATCGAGACGCCTCATTTTCTCACGCCGTTTGTCCGGGAAGTGGAGCACTTCAGCGAGTGCGTCCGGGCCAACCACGCGCCGGCAGTGGTGACGGAGGCCGATTCGCGTTTGCAGATGCAGGCGCTGGCGGCGATTGCGGCGGCGAGTCGCGGCGTTTAATTGCTTGAATCCGCCACGCTGGCTCCTAGAATGCGCCGCAAAGGAGGCTGTACTTTCTGTGACAACAATTACTCGAATTCAAGCCCGCGAAATCCTCGATTCTCGCGGTAATCCAACGGTGGAAGTGGACGTCGAACTCGCTTGTGGTGCCCGCGGTCGGGCCGCGGTGCCCAGCGGTGCCAGCACTGGCGAGCATGAGGCGTGGGAATTGCGTGACGGCGACAAGAGCCGGTACCTCGGCAAAGGTGTGCAAAAAGCCGTCGCCAACGTGAACACCAAAATCGCGAAGGCGTTGATCGGCCACGACGCGCTCGATCAGGTCGGACTCGACCGCACGATGATCGCGCTCGATGGCACGCCGACCAAAGGCAAGCTCGGCGCGAACGCGATTCTCGGCGTCTCGCTCGCGAACGCGCACGCGGCAGCGGAAGCGCTCGACCAACCGTTGTTCAAATATCTCGGCGGGCCAAACGCGAAAGTGTTGCCCGTGCCGATGATGAACATCATGAACGGCGGCGCCCATTCCGATGCGCCGATTGATTTGCAGGAATACATGATCATGCCGAAGGGCGCGGAGAGTTTCCGCGACGCGCTGCGGATGGGCGCGGAAGTGTTTCATGCGTTGAAGGGCGTCCTGAAATCCGGCAAGTACAGCACCGCCGTCGGTGACGAAGGCGGATTCGCCCCGGCGCTCAAGAATAACGAGCATCCGTTCGAAGTGATCCTCGCGGCAATCAAGCAGGCCGGTTACAAGGCGGGAAAAGACATCTTCATCGCCCTCGACCCGGCGGCGAGCGAATTCTATGACCCGGCGACGAAAAAGTATGTGTTCAAGAAGTCCGACGGCTCCAAACGTTCCGCAGCCGAGATGGTGGAGTACTGGAGCGACCTGAGCAAAAAGTATCCGATCGTCTCCATCGAAGACGGCCTCGCGGAAGGTGACTGGGCCGGCTGGAAATTGCTGACCGAAAAACTCGGCGACAAGTTGCAGCTCGTCGGCGACGACCTGTTCGTCACCAACACCAAGTTCCTCAAGCGCGGCATCGACACCGGCACGGCCAACTCGATTCTTGTGAAAGTGAATCAGATTGGCTCGCTCACGGAGACGCTCGACGCGATTGAAATGGCGAAGGAAGCCAACTACACCGCTGTCATCAGCCATCGCTCGGGCGAGACCGAGGACACGACGATTGCGGACATTGCGGTCGCGACCAATGCCGGCCAAATCAAGACCGGCTCCCTCTGCCGCACCGACCGGGTGTGCAAGTACAACCAACTCCTGCGCATCGAAGAATTGCTCGGCAAGAGCGCGGTGTACGGAGGCAAGCTCTAGCCCATGAACTGGCCGACCACGATCTGGTCGCGGCTGCAATCACTCGGTTTTGTCGTCTTTACCGGCGTGGTGGCGCTCGGCGTGGCGTTGTTGTTTCTGCCGCTGTTCAAACAACGCCACAGCATGCAGGCCGAATCGCAGCGACTGGATCGTGAGATCGCGCGGTTGGAAACAATCGAGAAAAAACAGAAAACGGAGATCGAAGCCCTGCGAACCGACCCGGCTTTCGTCGCGCGAACGGCGCGCGACAAACTGAATCTTGCGCGGCCCGATGAGACCGTTTTCCGCTTCGAGCAGCCGGCCGCCACCGCACCGGCCCCGCGCCGGTAAACGAGGGCTTGACGGCACCGGATTGTTTCTCTATGGTGCGGCCACGATTTGACTGCGGGGTGGAGCAGCCCGGTAGCTCGTCAGGCTCATAACCTGAAGGTCGTGGGTTCAAATCCCACCCCCGCTACCAACTTGAGACGGGCCTGAAAGCAATTTCAGGCCCGTTTTCATTGGTCTACATGTATTTCCCGCGATTCTTCACAAACTAGATGAAACACACCGGACATTGTGAAACTGGGCGGACAAAAACCAACAAAACCACCAACCGGATCCAACCCTGGACTTCAGGCCATGACCCTGAAGATTCGGATGTCTTGCAGTGTGTTGGTGGTTTTGTTGGTTTTTTGATCGGAGCGAGAATGTTCAGATTCTCCGTGGTCGCTGATTTCCGCACGACTGGAATGCCTCTCTGGTGACACGGAGAGGATGGGAATTGCCCATCCTGGGGGCGAGTGGCCGGCTATGCCGCCACGAGGGAGGAATCGCGGTGGGATGGCGAGCCGAGGCGTTGAGCCGCGTCACCAAAACCTGGAGCTGCTTCACTGCGACAGGTCCGCCGTCCAGCAGCGACGGCCTCCAGATCGGCGCGCCTGAGCCGAAAGCTGTCCGGTAAGACCTCGACCTTCTGCAGCAGCCCTGCTTTGATCATCCACCACAGGGTCGCGCGGCTGACGCCCAGAAACTCCGCGGATGCTGACATTCCCAAAAGCAACGGGCCGTGTGTCGCCTGAACTGTTTCAGTGATCCGCCGTTCCAAAATCCCGTCGACCGCAGCCAACTGTTCGGGAGAAGCGTCCAACAATTTCTTTAGCCGTTCGTCCGTGTTCATGGATTCACCGCATCGCTTTCTCGCGGGCTTCCGCCGCCAAGCTCATCCTCAACGTGATGATGGTTCTCTGCATCACGCAAGCGAAAATACCACGGCGAAATGTGAGATTCCGGCGGGCGCGGATGTCGCACGTTGCCCGGATTATCCTTCGGCTTCTCCCTTTGGCTGTGCTTGCAAAAAAGCCTCACTTTTCTGCTGGACATGTTTTTGGATGTCGCCCGGTTCAGTTGCCAGAAGCGAATTGCCCGAGCGTGAAGTTTTAGGAGCCAGGCCGGTGGCGGAGCGAGCGCAGTCAATGGTGGACCGCAGCGCAGCGAGGAGGACCTTGACGGCGCGAAGCGAGCCGTACAATCGTCTGGCCCCGCTTCACGTGCAGTCGTTGGCTGATCCAGTATTTCCATTTCGACGAAAGATAACGCTGGAGCTTCCATGCGCCATGTTGGTGCTACACGGGATTTCAGGCAAACAGCGTGGTAATCCTTCGCGGACAGCAAGTGGAATGACCGGGGACGGTGCAAACAATCTTCGTGGACAGTGTCA
>Ga0105049_10007152_pt1 | contig 12964 bp, 9 predicted proteins | sample MAT06_FD_78087 | JGI IMG/M metagenome (GOLD analysis project Ga0105049, IMG submission 78087) | Freshwater microbial communities from Lake Fryxell liftoff mats and glacier meltwater in Antarctica - MAT-06 | ecosystem: Environmental > Aquatic > Freshwater > Ice > Liftoff microbial mat | place...
GCGATGGAGGTCATGGAGCATCCTGCCCAAAAGCGAAACTGTTTCCACCAGTAGAACCGAGAAAAAATCCCACCGCCAGCCCAATTTCCGATCAGCCTAGGGGCACCCCCTGTCGGCGGGGCGCTTGTTGCAGCGGCGGCTCTCGGGTACACTGCGTGCCGAACCATCCCAATCGAGGGTTTCGTCATGGCGCGACCGTTCTTGCTTGCAGTCATCGCTTTGGTGTTCAGCCTCTCCAGTTCCTCGGCGCAGACGCGGGAAGAGAAAGTCCGCAACGACAAGAAGAAGATCGAGGCCGAAGGCAAATGGATCTACAACGACGTGCCCAAAGCCTTCGCGGAGGCGAAGAAGACCGGCAAGCCAATCGTCGCCGTCCTCCGCTGCCTGCCGTGCGAGGAATGCGTGAAACTCGACGACGAACTCATCGACGCGGACGAACGCATCAAACCCCTCCTCGAGAAGTTCGTCACCCTCCGAATCGTCTCCACGAACGGTCTCGACCTCTCGCTCTTCCAATTCGATACCGACCAATCGTTCGCCGTCTTGTTCTTCCGGGAAGACGGCACGGTCTACGGCCGGTTCGGCACCCGTTCGCACCGCAAGAACTGGATCGGCGACGTGTCGGTAGATGGTCTCGCCAAGGCGATGGACGGCGCGCTCGCCCTACACAACGACTTCGCCAAGGTCAAGGATTCCCTCGCGGCCAAACGCGGCCCCGCTCCCGAGTTTGCCAGCCCAGAACTGTTCCCGACACTGAAAACCAAGTACAAATCGACGCTCGATTACGATGCCAAAGTCGTGGCCAGTTGCATCCACTGCCACCAGATCGGCGACGCAATACGCGACCACGCTTTCAGCAAGAAGGAAGCTCTGCCCGACGCACTCCTCTTCCCGTACCCGCATCCCAAATCGCTCGGCCTCATCCTCGATCCGAAGGAGAAAGCCACCGTGTTGAAAGTGGAGCGCGGGAGCGAAGCTGAGAAGGCCGGGTTCAAGGAAGGGGATCAGGTTCAGAAGCTGGCCGGTCAGCCGCTGCTTTCCATCGCCGATGTGCAATGGGTACTCCACCACACCCCGGCAGCAGGGGCGACCGTGAAAGCCGAGATCGTGCGGGCGAAACAGCCGATGGAACTGAGTCTGAAACTGGACAAGGGCTGGCGACAGAAGGATGATATTTCCTGGCGGGCGAGCACCTGGGGCTTGCGCCGTAAGGCGCTGGGCGGTGTTTATTCCGCCGACTTACCAGTCGAACAGCGTGAAAAGTTGAAGCTCGCCCCTGAGAAGATGGGATTGCTGATTCAGCACGTCGGCCAGTACGCCCCGCACGACGTGGCCTACAAAGCGGGCGTGCGCAAAGACGATGTCATCGTCGGGTTCGACGGCCGCAACGACTTCCTCCGCGAGACCGACTTGATCGCCTACTCCTTGCGAGAGAAGAAGGCCGGCGACGATGTGAAACTGGAACTCCTGCGAAACGGCACCCCGCAAACGATCACGCTGAAACTGCCGTAAGAAATGGGACGACGGGACAGCCACGGTCGCCCAATTCTCGTTACCAAAAGAGCGACACAATGGACCCTCTGAAGAAATTGCACCTGTACGAAGCCGAGAAGCACGCACGCACGCTGTATGAGGAGTTCAAGGCTTTTGCCTTCAAAGGGAACGTGATCGATCTCGCCGTGGGCGTCATCATCGGCGTCGCCTTCGGCAAGATCATCGACTCGCTCGTCAAGAACCTCATCATGCCACTGATTAGCGTGGTGATCCCTGGGGAAGAGGGCTACCTCGGGTGGAAGTGGGTCATTAACGGCAAGGAGATTCCCTACGGCCTGTTTCTGGGTGAGATCGTCAACTTTCTGATAGTGGCGTTGGCGTTGTTCATTTTCATCGTCAAGTTCCTCGGCTGGGTGATGAAGGCGAAGGAGGCCACCGCACCGCCGCCACCAACCAAGGATCAAGAACTGCTGATGGAGATCCGCGACCTGTTGAAGCAAAAGTCAGCCTGACCCGGCCCGTTGGTATTGTCTCGTTCTACGTCGAACTCGGCGTCAGCAATGGCGGACCCTGGCGCGTTACCGCCGTGCGAGCCGAGTGAAACAAGCTGGGGGCAAAAATGCGAGGCGGGCCAGTTCTCCATCGCCCCGCGGCGGGATTCGTGTTAGACTGTCCCTTATCTTTCGATTCGCGGGCTGGGGTTGCTCATGTCCAAACACATCCATATCGCGGCGCTTCTCGCTTTTTTGTTGACTGCCCAGATCGCATCTGGAGCAACACAAAAAGAGATTGATGCCGCCATCAAGAAGGGCAGCGACTCGCTCAAAGCCCGTTATGGTAGGGGGCCGGGCGGGCTGCCTGGGCTTCCTGGGGGGGGTGGCGGCGGCGAAACCGGGATCGGCCCGACATGCCTCGCGGGAATCGCAATGCTCGAAGCCGGCGTTCCCGTCAACGACGACGCCCTGAAGGCCATCACTGAGACCGTCCGCGTTTCTTCCTACACCCAGTCGGCGACGTACCAGGTTTGCCTCTGCCTCATGTACCTTGATCGGCTGGGCGACCCGGCCGATGAACCGCTTATCCAGATGCTCGCCGTTCGGTTACTCGCCGCGCAAACTCCTGGGGGCGGTTGGGGCTACCAGTGCGCGCAGGTGCCTGAAGGCGACGCCGTGCGGTTGCGTGCAATGAAGCCCGAGAAGGCCGGGAAATTGCACTCTGAAGTGCTGAAATACGGGCAAGGTCTCGCCGCCGCCCGTGCGAACGTGTTGCAGACGGGGGGCGACGACAACTCGAACACCCAGTTCGGCGTCCTGGCCGTCTGGCTTGCCCGGAAGCACGGCGTCCCAGTGGAAGACGCCCTGGACTTGATCGAGAAACGGTTCCTCGCGTCACAAAACCAGAACGGCGGTTGGGCATACTCTGGCGGTGGCCCTGGCATGCCGGTAGCGCCCAGCATTGGTGCCAGCCCGTCCATGTATTGCGCTGGGTTGCTCGGATTGGCCACCGGCATTGCCCGCCGCGAGGAACGTCGTCTCAAGGCAGAGCCAGCCAAGCCCGAACCCAAGACAGAGCCGGCTGATCCCAAGAAGAATCCGGACGATCCATTCTTCAACCCGCCGACGCCCGTGAAGGGCGACAAGCTCAATCCGAAGAAGAATCCGCCACGCCAACCCGACGCACGCGACCGCGCTGTGCAAGCCGCTCTTGCCGGTCTGGGTGTTGCCATCGCCGATTCCGCAAAAGCTGGCCGCGGGGCTCTCGTCCTCGGCGGCAATGGTGGCCACGGGCACCACGATCTCTACTTCTTCTGGTCGCTCGAACGCATCGGCGTGATTTACGGCCTCGACAAAATCGGCGGTGTGGACTGGTACGAGGCCGGCGCGCAAACCCTGGTGAAGACTCAAGGCCCGGACGGCAGTTGGGGCGGGAGTTACGGCGCTGAAGTGTGTACCAGTTTCGCCGTGCTTTTTCTCTGCCGATCAAACCTTGCCCGCGATCTCTCCGGCGGCGTCCAGAAGGAAACCGGCACCGAGATGAAGGCCGGAGCCGGCCCGGCGGGCACCGAACCGAAACCAACCAACCCGGTGGCTGGTGGGACGAGTGGGACGACTGGTACGACGACCCCCAATCCCACGCCGCCGCCCCTTGTTCCCGGTGCCACCGGCAACGAAGCCGTGACCATCGCCACTGAACTCGTCCGCGCCGCCGACGCGGATTGGTCGAAGCTCCTCGCCAAAACCCGCGACGCCAAGGGGACGGTTTACACTCAGGCGCTTGTCGGAGCGGTCTCGAAACTCGACGGCGACCGCCGCAAGGAAGCACGCGAAGCCCTCGCGGAACGCTTAACCCGGATGACGGCGGCCACACTGCGGGAGATGGCCAAGAACGAAGACATGGAGTTGCGCCGCGCCAGTGTTTTGGCAATGGCAATGAAGGACGACAAGGATCACATCGCCGACCTGGTCACCGCGATTTCCGACGACGAAGATGTTGTGGTGCGTGCCGCCCGCGCTGGTCTGAAGAGCCTCACCGGCCAAGACTTCGGACCCGCCGCCAACGCCACCAACGCCGAGAAACGCATCGCCGTCGCTTCGTGGGCGGAATGGCTTGCCAAGAAGCAGAAGTAAACCACGGCGCAAGTCGAACGCACTTCGGGGTTCAATCACATCGCAGGTGAGTCAGGACGGGTTGGTGTAGTGGGACTCGACTGCAAAGTCGGTCTCGGCCCACTACTTTACACCGAACAGAACTGGTTTCCGGGTCGGGTTGCAGGCCGCGGAATCGCCCGCTATAGCCCAGCCATCCGGGTTTCACGAAGTCGCGCGTTAACGAATAACGCGCTCATTGGTGAGGTAGGGACGCCATGATGCAGAAGCGAGTCGAGCAAGGCGCGGGTGATGAAAGCGAAGGCGGCACCGGCGTGAACTTACTTGCCGTGGAAACGGCGAGATCGGCCGCCGAGTCGTCGTCTCCCAAGCCCGAGGACAAGAAGAGTGAGGAACAGTTGTCTGTCTTCTGGCGGGTCTTTGGCGGCACCATCCTGAGTATCGTGGCGCTCGTTAGCATCACGCTTTACAACGGCATCGCATCGAGCCTGTCGGAACTGCGATCCGAGTTGAACCACGAACGCGCAGCCCGAGCCGAATTGGTGAAAAAGGACGAATTCAACACCCGCAGCACCTCGCTGTATGAACGTCTCCGCTCGTTCGATGGCCAAAAGGCCGAGTTCGAGGTCTTCAAGGACCGTGCGAACGCGAACGTCGCGAGCCTCGAAGCGCTCAAGAAAGACGCGGCGCTGACTTCGGATGCGGTGAAGAAAGACGCCGCGACCCTGGAAGTCATCAAAGAGCGGGTTTCAGGCATCGACGGGGTGAAGAAGGATGTTGCCGGCCTTGATGCGCTGAAGGAGAAAGTAACCACCACCGCCGTGGAACTGAAGTCGATGCGCGACGAAGTCGTGAAGTTGACGCAGGAACAGGACCGCAACCGCACGTCGGACATGGAACGCAAGACGAGCCGCGACGCCCAGTCCAAAAACCTGGAGGAGTCGCTCAAGGAACTGCAAAAGGGCGTCCAGGACTGCCGTGAGAAACTCGCGCGGTTGGAAGGAATGCAGCCGATGGCCCGCCCCGCACCCACGGGGCCCGCTTCCGAGTCGAAGGGGCCCGGCGAACCGGGCACCGGCGGCAGCGGCAAATCGAACCCCAACGGCCTGGGCAGCGGCACCGGCGGCAGCAAACCCGGCCCCGACGGCAGCAAACCCGGCCCCGACAGGCAATGAATGATCGTGCTTCAAAAGTCATTATTCACCGCGGAGATCGCAGAGGACGCAGAGAAAATCACAGAGGTTTCGCACCAACTCTCTGGTTTTCTCTCTGCGGTCTCCGCGTACTCTGCGGTGAACACGGCTTTCTTCCCGCGGCCTCGGGCGAAGGCTCGCCCTTTCGCCTTTGGTTCGCTATCATAAGCTGTTATGGAACGGATCAACAAGATTCTGGCGCACGCGGGGGTCGGCTCTCGCCGCTTTTGCGACACTCTCATCGTCGCCGGGCGGGTGAAGGTCGATGGTGTGCGCATCACCGACCTCGGCACGAAGATCAACCCCACGGCACACCAAATTGCCGTGGACGACCAACCCATCCGCGCCGAGAAGCCGGTGTACTGGGTGGTCAACAAGCCCGTTGGCTACCTCTGCACAAACGACGATCCGGGCGGTCGGCCTCGCGCGGTCGATCTGCTCCCACACGTCGAGCAACGAGTGTTCGCCGTCGGCCGCCTCGACGAGAGCAGCGAAGGTTTGCTCCTGATGACCAACGACGGCGACCTCGCCATGCCGCTGATGCACCCGCGCTACGGGGTGCCGAAGACGTATTTCGTGCTGGTCGCGGGCCGACCCACACCCGACGACTTCCAAAAGTTGCTCGATGGCGTCTGGCTCAGTGATGGCAAGGTGAGGGCCAAGAGCGTGCGCCGCGTGAAGCCACAGGGGAACAGCACCTGGCTCCGCGTCGTGCTGACCGAAGGGAAGAACCGCGAAATCCGCCGCATGCTCGCCAAACTCGGGCACAAAGTGATGCGGTTGAAGCGAATCGCCATCGGCCCGATCAGGCTCGACAAATTGCCCAAAGGGAAGGCCCGCCGCGTCAGCGAATCCGAACTCACGGAACTGCGGGAGTTCGTAACCACCGCCCGTGGCAAGATCGAGAAAGCCCAAGAGCGAGCGCAAAAGAAGACTCCCGGCGAGCCGGGGACAATGTGAGGCCGCTGTTCATTTAGTCCCTGGCTTGCCGGGGGTTCCTTGAGGAGCGTCGCCATGTTCCACCGCACCGCCCGCGTTATCGAACAAGTCCGCATTGCCGACCGCACGCATCGGGTCCGGCTCGAATGCCCCGAAATCGCGGCCGCGATCCGCCCCGGCCAGTTCGTGATGCTCCGCCTACCCGGCACCACCGATCCGCTTCTCGGCCGGCCGTTCGCCCTTTACGACACGGTTCTTGACGGGGACGGCAAACCCACCGGAATCGATGTGGTTTACCTCGTCGTCGGCAAAATGACCGACCGTTTGAGAGGCGTTGAGGCTGGCGAATCGCTCGAAATCTGGGGGCCATTGGGCCAACCGTTCCTGGATGTGGGCAACCCCGAGCGGGTAACCTTCGTGGCGGGCGGCATTGGCCAGACGCCTTTTCTGGCATTCGCGCGGGAATTGCTCGGCACTCGCGGTTTCGGGGGCGATGCCCCTCGGAAGCGAACGTCCGCCGTCTCGCTCTATTACGGCGTCCGCACGGCTTCGCTCGTCGCCGGTTTGGACGACTTCCTCGCCGCCGGGGTAACGGTTCACTTGGCGAGTGATGATGGAAGCGTCGGCACGAAGGGATTCGTCACGCAGTTACTTGCGGCGCACGGGAAAACTGGGCCGCTCGTGGGCTGCGGCCCGGAACCGATGCTGTATGCGCTGGCGAAGGTGGCCCGCAATTGGAGCGTGCCGTGTCAGGTATCGCTCGAAACACCGATGGCGTGCGGCGTCGGCATCTGTTTCAGTTGCGTCACAAAGGTGAACATGCCCGGTGGCGGTTGGGATTACAAGCGGGTGTGCGTGGACGGCCCCGCGTTCGACATCGCTCAGTTGGCGTGGGAATAGCTCGCTCTTCGAGAGCCGTCAGTTATCAGTTATACTTCGCGCGGTGCGGAATGATTCGTTCTTGCTTTAAGTGCGATGGGTCCAGAGATTCTCGTTAGGCCCGCCAGGGGTTTCGTTCCGCTGCGCTTCACTTCACCCACTGGCTACCGCCGGTCGCCCGTTGGGCTGCAAATACAAGGCACATTCACCCGGTTTTAGCCCGGATGGGCGTCGGATGGTAGCCAGGGGTGGAGCGCTTCGCGCAACCCCTGGTGTGAGGCGTACAGAGACATGTATCAGTGATCGTCAGAATGATGTTGCAAGCTCGACAAATGTATTAATCCCGGCCGCGTGAAGTATATCAGCCAGAACTGGAAACGGAATGCCTCGAAACCTCAAGGCTCCGTGAGCTTTTCTGGCTGACGGCTCACAGCTTCCCAAAAATGCGACCCCGCGGAGGTCGCATCCATGCGCTCCGCGGGGTCAGTGGGCTAGCATCCATGCCCGCCCACTTGCTCTCATGTAGGTTGGTTAGCGGTCAGCCTTGCGGCCCAACAGTCGTGGGAAGTGCGGCTTCGGCAGCGAGACCACATCGCGGCGCATGCTACCAGTTCCGCTGGTCTGATTGCCGCTGTCTTCGCCAGCTTCACTCATCCCGACCAACCGCACGAACGGGAGAACCACGCGGCCGCCATCCTTGGCGTTTTCGGCATCCTGCCCGTGCCGCGTGGTCTTTTGCTGTGCGTACAGCAATCGCTGTTGTTTCCGTGTCTCCTCAAAGCGCATGCGGTCCCAACACGCCGCGAGTTGCCGACTCGTTGGGTTGAGGAATCGGGCTTTCATGAGTACCCGGCGAGCCGCGTTCAACTTGCCGGCTTCGAGCAACCCATCGGTGACAATCCGCAGGGTGGGAATGTCGTCTGGTGCCGTTTCGGCGGCAGCCAAGAGCGTGCGAACGCCAAACTTGCTTCGCCCACACCGCAGCGCCGCTCGCCCAAACGCGGCACGATACACGGTGTTTTCAGGCTCCAGTTCGCAGGCTCTGCGGAAGCGCAACGTGGCACGCCGGTCGCAGCCGTGCGGGTCTTGCTCGAAGGCAATTCCCCAGAGGTAGAATGTCCGCGCAACGGTTGGCTCCAGCGCCGCGGCGGCTCTCAGGTGGCGGCGGGCATTTGTGTACCGTTCCGCTTCGGTGTGAAGCTCGCCAACCAGTTGATGGGCTTCAAAGGCGACAGCCGCCGGCAAGTCCGGGCGGGCAAGCAAAGTGGTTGCGCGATCGATCGCATCGTAACGTCGGCCGCGTGCGACCGAAGCCCGGATCGATTCCCAACCAGCATCAATCAAAGTGAGCATCCTGCTCATAGTCGACTGCCTCCGTGCAGTGAATTCGTGTGTGCTCGGTGCGGGTCGTGAGCAAAATATACCGGGCTGGGGCACGCATGCAAGTACGAAATCGTGTGCCGTTCACACCCGGAAAATCCTTAAAACCGTCGCAGGTCGGCGCAGCCGATTACCGCGAACAGTTCAAGTGCTTTGCTCATCTGAGTCGATTAACCAGTGAGGGAAACGAATCCCGCCGACGGGCACCACGGACGGAGGAACTTGGCGTGGACTGGTCGCACTTCGGAATGGACCGCCAGCCGTTTCGCCCGGCCGTCGATCCGGATTCGTATTACGCATCGCCGTCGCACGAGACCGCGCTGGCCGCGGTCGTCGCCGGGTTCGCCCGCCGCGACCCCATCGTGCTTATCGATGGTAAACCCGGTGTCGGCAAGACGCTCGTGAGCCGGAAATGGCTCGAACACCTGCTGCCTGATGTGCCTCGGGTGGTGTTGCCGTCTGCCCGAGCCGAAAAGCCCTGCGACTTGCTTCAAGGCATCCTCTTCGACCTCGTGAAGCCCTACGTCGGCCTCACGGAACAAGAACTCCGGTTGACCGTGACGGGCCACCTGCTCACGGCAGCCGAGGACAGCGGTTACCCAACCGTGCTCGTTCTGGATGAAGCTCAGCACTTGAGCCAGGCAGCGCTCGAAGAACTGCGGTTGCTCGGAAACCTCGAAACGCGGCGGGGCGCAGCCATCTTCACCCTGTTGGTCGCTCACCCATCATTGCGGGAATCGCTGCGTTTGCCCAGTTCCGGCCAGTTCGCCCAGCGACTCGGTTCGTCGGCGACGGTTGAACTCCTGACTCCGGGCGAATCGGCGGGTTACTTGCGGCATCAGGTGCGGGCGAGTGGTGGTGAACCGTCCAAGGTGTTCGATCACGAAGCCGTGACGCTCATTGCCGAGGCGTGTGGTGGCATCCCGCGACTGTTGAACCGGGCGGCTATCCTCGCGATGGAACTCACTGCCGGGGCCGGTGCGGATCGGGTGGATGTGGAAGCCGCGCTGGAGAGCCTGGACCGGCTTGGTCTGGAAGCGGATGCGACTCCGGATGATGACGCGGATGAGCCAACGGAACTTGGCGAAGCGGCGGAACCGGTACTGCTTCCGCACCCCGCCCGGATGAATTCCGGAGTAGATGCCAGGGAAGATGAAGCCAGCGGCCTCCGGGGGTCGAAAGACAACTCATCGCGGACACGCACTGCTTGATACTGAATCGCTTTGAATGGTTTTCTCAGTGGAGCGCGGCTATCCTGGCCGCTTCTTGCCGCTTGTGATTGTCAAACAAGCGGCCGAGACGGCCTCGCAACACGGAAAGTACGCAACGCGATTCGGCACGACGGATCACGAACAGGGGCACGGAATGAGCCGGGTTTACAACGTATTGACCGGAGCCGCACGGCCGGTGGCACCCACCGCGTTCGATGTCCCTGACGATGGGGCGTGGGAGAACGTCGAGGAGACGCCATTCATCGAGATTGGCGGGCCAGGTGGCCCCACGTTCTCGGCGACGGTTACTGCTCCCGCCGTGCGACCTGCGGTTGCCGCCCCTCCTGCTGTGCGGCCCATCGCAACGCCTGTGCCGACTCCCAAGGTCGAGCCGAAGGTGGAACCCGAGGCCGTTCGGTCTTATCCCCGTCTCGTGCCGCCGCCCGCGCCCCCGGCTTACCTCTCGGTGCGGTTCCACGATGTGGTTGCCCGCCCTATCAAGCCGCTGACTGAAGGGCCGGACGCCGCCTTGGTCGCTCTCCACTACCCGGAACACCCGGTGAGTGTAGAATACCGCACACTCCGCGACGAGGTCCGCCGACAACTCGCCGAAGGCACTTCTCGGGTGTTGATGTTCGCTGCCTCCACGCCAGAAGCGGGCACCACGACGGTGCTGTTGAACCTCGCCATCACGCTTGCTCACGAGGGCAAATCGCGGGTTCTCGTGGTTGATGCCAACGTGAACCGCCCAGGTGTGGCGTCGAAACTCGCGCTGAAGCCCGCCCCAGGGTTGTGCGAAGTGCTGGCGCAACGCGTGCCGCTCGCCTGGGCGCTGCAACCCTCCGTGGTGCCGAGCATGCAGGTTCTCACCGCGGGCGACGCGACCGACAGCACCGCCGCCGCCGTGAGCCGCGACCTGCCCAAGTTGCTCGGTCAACTCCGCCAATGGTTCGACTGGATCGTGGTCGATGCCGGCGTGTGGGGTGCGATGCCCGAACGCGACGCCGCTTGCCCCGCCGCCGACGCCGTGTATCTGGTGACCCGCGACACCGACGCCGACCGCCCCGAGTTCACTGGCCTCCGCGGCTGGGTCAAGGAACTCGGCGGCTTACTGCGGGGTTACGTCGCCACGCGGGTGTAACGCAGTTTGAGTGATGAGGAAGTTGAACCGACCGGTCTTGTCCCGGTCGTTTACTTGCCTACCTATCGCTCCGATTCGAGCAATTCGAGATTTCCTCGCGCTGCGAGAAAATGCGCGACGGACTTCCGAAGGTCAGGAGCCAAGCTGTCTAGCTCGCGGGAGAAGCCCGCCCCGAGTTCGACGAGTTTCCGAAGCTGATCTTCAATGTCATTCCAACAGGCTTCTTGCTCTTTGGCGTATTGATATGCCACTTGTCGAAGTTGTGTTTCTGGGATGTCAACCGTTGGATTAAATCGGAACTGATTAAATACCTCGTCCCGCCATTTCATGAGGCTCGCAGTTAGGTCAGGGCCAAAGCCACTGATCCGTTGAATCTTGTCTCGCGCAATATCGAACGCGGTAATGATGTGGTTGTCTCCAAGTAACTGCTTACGTTTGCCGCCGACGCCGGCAATCTCCGAAGTTGCGATGACGTGGTTCCGTAGGTGCTGTTCTCTGGCGGTCGCCTTAGCTCGCTCTTCCAAATCCTTCCGCTGTTGAAAGTAAGCCGAACTCAACCCGCCGCATTTCGCGATTAGCTTCGGAATCGACAGTTGTAGGGCTTCAAACATGGCCTCATACTCGGCCCACTTTTTCTTGCAACGGCGTTCGAGTCCATCGAGCCTTTCCGAAGCGGAATCCAGAACTCTCCGGCGGCGTGCCATTTCTCGGGCGTACGGGGTGCGGGCCGCTGCAATCACGAGTGCAACGAGAAAAACCACAACATCGGCGATACCGATGTACATTAACTTGGGATTTTTAAGACCAATCACTATCAGGAACACGCCGAGCAATACGGCACCCCAAAGAACACCAATGATCGTATTGAAGCCCGAAATCTCATCCGGCAACGGGTCAAGTTCCGCTTCCGTCTCGGGGTGGTAATTCGCGCGGCTATATTTTTCCTGCTTCAACGAGATCGCTTTCACGCGGTCGGAATATTTTCTTAAGCGTGCCTCATCGACCGAAAACTGAAGCGGGTTTGTGCGAGGCGTTAGGACATCGACGGACCCATGAATGGGGTTCCTGCTTACCGTAAGGAGGGGGGCGGGTTTTACGGCCATCCGGTCAGCAGTCGGTGAGAGTGTTTGGACCCGATGTAATAAGTCGACACCATTTGCCGGACGTCGTCCAGTATCCTTGGCGACGCAACTTCGGATCAATTCAATTAACGATTCACGAACACCAAGAGTAACTAATTCATAGTCCAGATCGGCCCCAGGCCCGTGTGACACCTCTCCAACGATCATTTGATAGGCGATCACACCGAGCGCGTGGATGTCGTCTTGGGGGGTAGGTTCCTTGCCCAGTCGCTGCTGGGGGCTCGAGTAAATCGGTGAGTGCGCCTCGTGCATGGGGTTAAGCATTCTACCGGCCCCAAGTGTTGCTTTACCGGTTTCCCCCAGGGCTACAGATTTGGCGGCAATCGCACCGATCCCAAAATCCGTAATGCGAAACATGCCTGAGTGGGGGTCGTACAAGATGTTCGCGGGCTTTAGATCGCGGTGAACTACAGGCGGTGAGAGTTTGTGAAAATGTCCGACAGCTGCGGCTAAGTCGCACAAGACCCCCGTTGCCTTGATTACCCGGTCCTCATTTGAAAGCGACCTCCACTTCAAGATAACTTGGGTGAGGTCTCCCCCAGGGATGTATTCGTACATCAGCCAGGGAGTTCGGCCTTTCAAACCTACATTGGTCAAGGGCACGATATTCGGGTGTTTACCGGCGGACATCACGCGATCAATAAGGCCACTTTCGTGCATGAGTTCCTGAGCTTGTTGTCCGTGGAAGAACTTCACCGCGCCACACAACGAGGCCACCGAATCGTGCCTCGCCAGCCAAACTTCACCAAAGCCACCTGCCCCCAACATCTCCTTCAAATACCACCCTGCGAGACCTGGAACTAAAGCGTTCGGCCTAAAATGGGGCAGCCCTCCGGGAAGCAACCCCTTAACAGCGTCGGAGGTATTCAGCGTAAAGTAACGTGGAACGGTGAGGCCTGTTACGTCTTCGGGTCGTTTGAGTGAAGCGCGCAACACGGAAGGAATCTGTGTTAGGTAAAGTTCGAGGTTAAGCCGCTCC
>Ga0105049_10007153_pt1 | contig 12964 bp, 11 predicted proteins | sample MAT06_FD_78087 | JGI IMG/M metagenome (GOLD analysis project Ga0105049, IMG submission 78087) | Freshwater microbial communities from Lake Fryxell liftoff mats and glacier meltwater in Antarctica - MAT-06 | ecosystem: Environmental > Aquatic > Freshwater > Ice > Liftoff microbial mat | place...
CACGCCAACGCCCTGGCTCAACGGCTGGCCCACCAGGTTGCGAACGTACCCGGCATCGAGATCATGTCCCCTCCCGAGGTCAACTCGGTGTTCGCCCGGATCCCATGGGACCGCCTCGACGACCTCATGGCCTGGTCGTTCTTCTGGCCGTGGGAGCCCGCCAACCACACCGTGCGGTGGATGACGAGCTTCGCCACCACCACCGACGACGTCGACGCCTTCGCCTCGGGCGTCAGCCAGATCCTCGGCCCCTGATCGACCTCAGGAGCCGTCGGCCAGGCGGTCCTCGACCCAATCGGTGATCAGCGAGAGGTAGTCCGCAGGCAGCGCCGGATCGGTGTTGGGCAGTTCCATCCTGGTGCTGACGTGAACGTTGCAGGGGGTCGCTCCGTTCGTCACGCAGACCCCCAGGCTCTTCGAGCGACCGGAGGGACCCTGCGCCACGATGGCCGCCCGCAGTGGCTCGTTCTTGCAGTCCGACGCGCCCATGGTGACCGATGGCGCGCCCGGGATGGGGCAGCTCATGGGGACGTCGGCACAGGTGGTGGCATCCCCGTGGGTCCACACCTGCATGACTGGCACCGTGAGCTGGCCGCTGGCCACGAGCAGGTGGGGCTGCGCCGCAGGCGCTCGCAACTGGGAGTGCACGCGTGGGGAGAACTTCGCCTCCCACTCGGGCGACCCGTACGGGCTGTTGCAGATGCCCTGGGCCAGCCGGGCGGTCTCCCACGCGTCGTTGCGGATGCCGCCGTCGGCGACGATGCCCGCAGGGGCCAGGCCCTGTTCCTCAAGGGACCACCCGACGTGATACGTCCCAGCGGACCCAGCGCTTCCTCCCGCGAGGAAGAAGTCACTCGTGGCGTGGCGTACCAGGGTGAACTGGATGGCCGCTTTGGTTGCGAGCAGACCGTTGGTGGTGCGCTGCTTGCCGTTCGCGTCGAAGTTGTTCGGATCGGGGTTGTTGGCGCCGCCATAGGTGTCGCGGTTGCACATGGAAACGGCCAGACCTCGGAACCCTGCCGGATGGTTCCGGATCCGGGTCGACAGACCCGGCTGGCGGAGCTGGCTGCGGAGGATGGTCATCCCGTCTTCGGTCATGTTCTCGCCGCCTTGGAAGGGGGTCCCATCCGCCTCGAACCAGCCCGAGCCTCCGCCACGCATCCGCACCCAAAGTGGCCGGGAGGTCGACGCAGAGTCGCCGAGCTTGGAGGCGATCACGAAGGTCTGGTACCCCTCGAGCGAGCAGGGGAACGCCAGGTTGCGGAAGAGTTCGTACTTCCAACCGTCGGAGGTGACGCTCTCTTCGACCTTGACGATCTGAGACGAGTTTGCTGGCGAGTCGAATGGCGCCTCGCACGCGCTCAAGCCCAATGCGAGCACTCCCACGGTGATCAGCCCCACCGTGCGCTTGAGACCACGGCGTGCTGGGACCAACGAATTGGAAGACATGACAACCCCCTTGGCGACCCGCTCCATGCTAAGGGTTCAGACGATGGGCGTCGAGGCCAAGTAGGTCCCGTAGCCGATGTTGCCAGTGCCGAGGCCGAGCCATTCCTTCAGCTGCGGCGAGAGTTGACCCTTCACTTCGCGCGAGAGCGCGCGACCCCAGTTGTTCTGGTGGCGGAGGAACGAGCGGGCGTACAAGGCGAAGAGCAGCGCTCGTTCACGCGACTCGGTGGTGTTGGCTCCGGAGGTGTGCCACAAGCGCCCGTCCATCAAGATCACCGAGCCAGCCGAGGCCTCGAACGCCACCATGTGGGCCGCGGGGTCGTCGGGCACCTCGGCAAACGTGGTGAATCGATGGCTCCCGGGGAGGTAGCGGGTCGCTCCGTTTACTTCCTCGGTGTCGTCGAGGCACCAGATCGCGTTCATGGTGTAGCGGGTGATCCACGGCTCGGGCATCACCGTGGACTGATCGTTGTGGGCGTTCATCGAGCGGCTGCCCGGCAAGGCGATGTTGGCCGAGAAGTTCGATACGGACAGGTCGGCATCGAGCAAGTGCGATACGTACCCGATGACCGCCGGGTGGACCACGAGGTCAGCGAAGACCGGGCTGTACTCGAGCAGGTCGTAGATCCGGATGTTGCGACCGCCGGGGTCGAGGTAGTCCATCGTCGTCGGGATGCCGCGCGCTTCGGACGCGGCGGCGGCCGCCACGAGTTCCGAGCGGGCATGGGCCACCTCTTGCTGGGACAGCACACCGGGCACCACAGCCCAACCATCGCGCTCGAATGCCTCAATGATCCCCTCGTCGATATCGGCCATGGCTATCGGTGGGGACGCTGACCGATGACCCCGGCCCGCTCCATGATCCGCACCTGTGGCCAGTGGTCATTCGAGGCGGCGATCTCGCGAACGACCTCGTCGGGTAGGTCCACCGGGAAGGTGGGAAGCCGGATCCGCCCCACCGTGGTGTCGGCCGCCATATCTGTCGTCGTCATCTGGCCCCCTTGGCTCCCCGAGCACGTTAGTGGGGTTGGGAACCCGAAGAGCGACGTGTTCAGCCGGTGACCCGGGCCAGCGACCCGGCCTGGCTGGCTTCGATGTCGGCGGAGACGAACCGCGACGCGGTGGACAAGATCACACCGGCGGCCACCGAGACCGGAACCATCACGAGCATGCTCGCTTGGAGACCGACGGCGTCCGACACGACACCGATCAGCGGAAGGAAGATGCCGATGCCCGGTACCGCGAACACCGCCATCGTGGAGAACGACGCGGCCCGCACTCGGGGCGGCGCAACCATCGACACGAGCGCGTAGAAGGCGGGTGCGAGCGTGCCGATGCTCGCCGCGAGCAGGGCATGAACCCCGATGGCGACCGACACGTTCGGCGCATAGGCCAGCAGCACCAGCAGTGCGCCGTCGACGACTCCTACGATCGCCACGAACCGCAGCAGGAACTCCGGACGAGTAGCCGCCACCCTGGCCACCACGGGCATCGCCACGAACACCCCGGCGATCTGCAACGGCTCGATGCCGGCTGCGATCAACCCGCGGCCGGCCGCGTTGACGCCGAAGACGTCCTCGTACAACAGCGAGAGCAGGTTGGGGATGCCGAACAGAGCGATGCCCAAGAAGGGAACGGCCATCCAGATGCGCCGGATGGTCCGCACCTGGCCGAGCGCCCGCATCGTGGCCACCACCTTCTCGGGCTCCTCCTCGACCGCAATGGCCGCCTCGTCCGCGCCGGCCGCCCGGCGCTCGTGGGCGCCGCGCACCGGCTCGCGCAACCGGAGCGCCAGGATCACGAAAATCGCCGTCGGGATCGCGAACAAGAAGAACGGTGACCTCCATCCGAAGGAGTAGGCCATGAGCCCGGCGATCAGCGGCCCAAAGATCTGGCCGATCGAGTTGGCCTGGCGGTGAACCGAAAACACCTTCACCCGCGCCGCCGGCTCGTAGTAGTCCGAGAGCAACGAGGAGTGGGTGGGGTTCACCACCGCGCGACCAGCGCCAGCGCCGATGCGCATGGCCACCAACATGAGGACCGACACCGCGAGCCCGGTGCCCACCGAGAACATGGCCCACATGGCGGCGCCCGTGGCTGCGATGCGCACCCGGTTGCGTCGATCGCAGTAGAACGAAAGAGGCACCTCGATGAACAAGACCGCGATGGTGGTGGCAGCCACCAGTGCCAGGGCTCCCGCGTCCGACAGTCCGAAGTGATCGCGGATATCGGGCAACAGAACGGCAAACGCCGTCCGGTCGAGTTCGTCGACCGCATTGAGCCCGAACAGCGCGGCGAGGGGAAAGGCGGGAGCGCCGAGGGTGACAGACGAGGGACGCCATTCGTCGGCCAGTCGCCGCAGCCGCGACCGGCGACCGGGTTCCGGGGCCGCCCCGGTCATGGTGCGGCAGATCCTCGCGCCCGTTCGAGGCCAGCGGCCACCGCAATCCCAGCGAGGACGCAGGTCATGACATCGAGCGGCAACCGGAACCGAGCGATGCCGTAGAAGATCGCAGAAACGGCGACCACCATGACCAGCGACGCCATCGCCGGCAACAGATCCCCGCCGCGGCGCCGGAGAACGATCGAACCAGCGATCGACAGTGGCGCCAGCAGCCAGAACGTGGCGTAGCCGGCCCACGATGCCCAGGTGGGCCGGCCCTCTCCGTTGTTGGAGAGGACCTGCTGGTCCACGTCCCACCAACCGAAGGTCCGGCCAAGGCGGGCGTACACGACCTGCGGTAGGCGATCGAGGTTCTCACGGGCGAAGCGAAGGCCCGCCGCGGTCTGCAGTTCGGACACCTCCGAGTTGTCGAGTCCGCGCTCCTGCGTTCGCTCGGCGTCGTTGAACTCGATGACGCAGGGGAGATACCACGATCCGGTGAGGTCACCGTCGTAGGTCTCCTCGCAGTTGGCGCCGAGCAGGGTGGTGCCCATGTTGGCCGAGATGACCACGACGTTGTCGAACTTGGTGGTGTTCCAAAGGGTCCACGGCGCAATGACGAGGACCGCCGCCGCACCCGCAAGAGCGGCGCGACCAGTACGGGCGCGCCACGGAACATCCCGAGCCAAGGCGATGGCCGGCAGGATCAACAGCGGAAGAAACAGCGCGATCTCGGCGCGCGCCAGCACGCCAAGTCCGCAGAGCGCTCCCGTCGCCACCGCCCAGCCCCAAGTGGGAGTGCGGCGAAGCTCGACGCCGGCCCACAAGACGCCGACGATCATCACCGTCGAGATCGTCTCGCTCATGATGACGGCATCGTTCATCCAGAGGTTGGGGTTCACTGCGGCGATCACCGCTGCCGCGACCCCGGCCACTGGGCCAGCCAGGCGACGGGCGAACAGACCGATCAGCACGATGGCGAGGGTGCCGAGCAACGTGTTGGTGACCCGCTGGGCCATCACGCTGTCACCAAAGAGCCACCCCGTCGGCGTCAGGCTGATGACCGTCAGCGGCGGATGGTCTGCGAAGTGGGTGCCCTCGAAGCGGTTGAGGAACCACTGCCCCTTCGCGGTGTCGTGGGCCACGTTGCTGTAGAGGAACGCGTCACCTTCGTTGAAGAGGTTGTCATCGCCGGAGAACTGGCGGAACGTGTACCAGAGCCGCCACACCAACCCCACCGCGGCAACGCCGAGGATCGCGAGGGTGCTGCGCCGCGGCTGCCAACCGCTCCCACCATCGACCTCGATCTCCATCGACGCTGTCGTCATCGAACACCCATGCCCCAGCCTCCACCTTCGGTTGAGGATCGTAGGTCGCCGCTCCCGTCAGCAATTGCCGACGGACGGTCGGCGCCGTGACAAACTGCGCCGGTGCCATACCCCCAAGATGAGGTCGCTACGGCGGCGAGCCGCTACCGCTCTTTGCGCGAGGCCATCGGTCGAGGCGAGCGACCGTGGACCGATCTCGCCGATCTCTTCACCGCTGACGCCATCTACATCGACCCGGCGTGGGGCCGGATCGAAGGACGAGACGAGATCCGCTCGTTCATCGAAGAGTCGATGACCGGGCTCGAAGACTGGTCGTTCCCCATCGAGTTCATCGCCATCGAGGGCAACGACGTGGTCATCAAGTGGACCCAAATGCTGCCTGGCACCCGGCCCGATGGCGGACGGTGGACGCAGTCGGGCTACTCCACGCTGATCTACGCAGGCGAAGGGCGGTTCTCCTACGAGGAAGACCTGCTGAACATGACCCACGTCATCGAAGACATCGTGGCCAGCGGGTGGATGCCCAGCGGCGGCTTCAACGCTCCGCCCGCCAATCCCAACCGCGACGTGGGCCGACCAGCCTGAACACCGCTCGAGGCTGGAGCTGGTGGCCACGTCTCGACGCAGCGGCGTGGGGTTGGGTTCAGCGCATTACGGGTACCCGCACGCCACTAGCTCGCAGACACACCACGCAAAAGGATCCATCACATGCACGTTGCGCCGCATCCCGCCACCTCCCCGGGGGCAGAACCATGAGGGCGACGTCCCAGCTCATCGGCCGCGTGCGCGCCGCGCTCGGGTGGGCCACCGCAGACCGCCGCGAAGAAGCCAAAGGCAAGCTGCAAGAGCTCGACGACAACCCGTCGGACTCCCCGAAGGCACCACAGGGCGGGGTGCTCGATGAGGCGGAGCTCCACGTCCGCTCCGACCATGGAGACCTCGCTCCTTCAGCCGAGCCAGGCGACCGGGCGCCCAAGACGCCACCAACAGCCGGCTGACGGGAGTCCTGGCGGTGGACGGATACACCGTGACGTTGGTCGGCGTCGGCGCCGCCATCTTCGGCGCCTCTGTGCTCCCGCTGTTGTTGAGCGACCGTCCGCTTTCGTTTCCGATCATCTACGTGGCGCTGGGAGTGGGACTGTTCTCTCTGCCGCTGGGCCTGCCGGTCATCGATCCGTTGGCCGAGGGCCTCGCCGCCGAGCGCGCAACCGAACTCGTGGTGATCGTGTCGCTCATGGGCGCAGGACTCAAGCTCGACCGAGTCGCCGGGTGGCGGACGTGGCAGATCCCGTGGCGGCTCATCGTGATCGCCATGCCCCTCACGATCGCCGGCACCGCCGTGCTCGGCTGGTGGCTGGGCGCGCTGGTCCCGGCCTCCGCGCTCTTGCTCGGCTCGGTGCTGGCACCGACGGACCCGGTCCTGGCCGGCGACGTGCAGGTCGGTCCCCCGGGCGGAAGCCCCGTGGGCGAGGACGATGTTCGATTCGGTCTGACCGCCGAGGCCGGCCTGAACGACGGCATGGCCTTTCCGTTCGCCAATGCGGCGATCGCCATGGCACTGGCCGGCTCGTCGGGGGTGACGAGCTGGATCGGCGGCTGGTTCATCGAGGACGTTGCCATCAAGATCGCGGTCGGTCTGGTCATGGGCCTCATCGGTGGGCGCGCCATCGGGACCGCACTGTTTCGACTGACGACGACTCGCCGAGTGGCGGAGTCCGCCGAGGGCCTCGTCGCCCTTGCGACCACCCTTTTGGTCTACGGCGTGACCGAGATGGCGCACGGCTATGGGTTCATCGCCGTATTCGTCGCCGCCTGCACGCTCCGCAACCACGAACGCGATCACGAGTACCACGAAGTGCTCCACGCGTCCGCCGAAAGCATCGAGAGACTCATCAGCGCCGTGCTGCTCCTGCTCCTGGGAGGCGCCATCGTCGGCGGCGTGCTCGGCCCGCTCGGCATCGCCGAGGCCGCCATCGCCCTGGCCCTCGTGCTCGTCATCCGGCCTCTCGCCGGCTGGCTGGCACTCCTGCGCACCACGACGCCCCGCCGCGAGCGCTGGGCCATCGCCTTCTTCGGTATCCGGGGGATGGGATCGGTGTACTACCTCGCCTACGCCCTCAATCACGCTTCGTTCGATGGAGCCGAGCAACTCTGGGCGACGGTGGCCTTCACCATCGTCGTCTCGGTGGTCTTGCACGGGGTGACCGCTGCTCCGGTCATCGCCCGGCTCGATGCTCGGCGACGCACAACAAGACGTGAGAGCGGTTCGTGAGGAACGTCAGCAGTTCATTGGTTCAGGTCGAGTGCCCACACCGATCCATCCTTGGCATCGGCGGTCAAGGGCCGACCGGCAGCGACGTTGCCCGCCCCACGGATCACCAGTTCTAGGTAGACCCGGTCGCCAGAACGGGCGATCTCATCGGAACCGACGGTCGCCGTGCCCTCCACCCCCCATGCCCGGACGGTGCCATCGGGCGACCACCACACGAGCGCAGCCGAGCCCTCGCCCTCGATGCCCACCGTGGACCCGTCAGCGGACCGCAGCTGGGTTCCCGGCTGGACCGGCGTGCCGAACAGCACCCCACCGTCTGGGGCGGCGACCACCTCAGCCCCACGGAGTGGGAGGTCCGCCCGCACGGATCCAACCCAGCTGGCGGCAGCGTCGAGCCCAAGGCGAACCACGGCGAGATCGGCCCCATCACCGGCATCGATGACCTCATCGCCGATCTCCACCTCGCCTTCGAACTGGCCCACCGCCCATAGCTCTTGACCGTCGAATGCCAGGCCTTTGGCGATGTCGTCACCTTCGCCACCCCAGGTGGCCACTGCGAGCGGCAAGCCATCGGGCGACCAGGTCGACACCCAGGCATCGGCCCGACGGCCAGGCAGCGCGCCCGTGAGATCGCCGATGGCAAGGTCGCCGGTGGCGTCACCGCCAAGCCCAACGGTTCCATCAGCCGCCAGCGCGAGCGACTTGCCTCGCTGGGTCCCCGGGCCCGAGACCAGTCCAGCCCACAGGTCGCTCCCGTCGGCGTCGAGCCGCAACAGCACCACGTCGCGTCCGGCGTCGGTTCCAACAAACCCCGCCGGTGACTCCCATCCGCCTGCGGTGTCGAGTGAGGTGACCACCGACCCGTCGGCAGCTACCACCACCTCGTTGCACCCATCAGGGCCTGGGCCGCCGAGCGATCGAGCCCAGCGCACCGAGCCATCGGACGCAAAGGCCGCGATCACGCAGTCGGTGCTGCCGTTGCTCGTGAGCTCGATGTCGTCGAACGAGATGGTCCCCTCGAACCACCCCGTGGCCACCGCTACCTCTCCTTGTGCGTCGATGTCAAAGAAGTTGTCCTCGCCAGTTCCGCCGAAGGAGCGCACCCAGCGGGCCGACCCGTCGACGTTGAAACGGGCGAGCGGGATGTCGGCCGCCCCGGCGCTCACCAGCGACTCTCCCCCGAGGGTCACGGATCGCTCGTACTTCCCGGTCACCCAGAGGGCACCCGTGTCGTCGGCGGCGACACCATCGATCTCATCTTCGCGAGTCGGCCCGTTCATCGCCGTCGCCCACGCCACCTCGATGCGGGCGACCGTCGTCGCGGACGACGACGGAACCGATGACGACGACCCATCGCCGCCAGACCCACCCGAGCAGGCCGCGAGGGCGGCCAGCGCACAGACGGCGATCGGTCTCGGGTGGCGCTGGCGGGGGGTCGCCGAACTGCTCCGCCCGACGCCGGTTACTGGCCCTGACCCTTCGTGAAGCCGGGCACACCGTCGAACGTGAAGAGTCCCTCGGTCTTGATGGGTTCGAGCCCGCCGGTCGCCAGACGGTGTTGGAGCTCGATGACTTCCAGGGCGGTCGTGGTGCCGCCATCTGGTGCGAGAAAACGGCAGCGCCAGTGGTCGGTGGTGAGGGTTTCGGGGGCGCCCTCGGGCCACACCAACTGTCCCCGGTTGGAGATCATGTTCAGCTCGAATCCATCTCCGCAGAAAGGAAGAATGCGCTGAGCCAACGCATCGGGCTCTACGTCTCGGTCCTGCAGGAACACGTCGACACCGAGCTGAGCCTTGACCGCGGGGACGGTCTCGCGGGTCTTGATCACGATCTGCGACCCGGCGTGGTACTCGACCGGGGTCAGCTTCTCGGGCCCGGTGCCCACTCGTTCGATGACTGCGCTTGCAAACGCCGCGGTCCCGACCTTCTCGGTCGAGACCTCGGGCGTGTAGATGTCGTAGGTGTGCACGCCATCTTCGATGGTGCGCAGCCAGGCGTTGTGCACCCGGGTGGCCACGTCGCCCTGGCCGATGTGCACCAGCATCTGCACCGCTCCGAGCAGCAGCCCAGACGGATTCGCCAGATCCTGACCGGCCCGTCGTGGGGCGGAACCGTGAATCGCCTCGAACATGGCCAGGTTGGCGCCGATGTTCGCGCTCCCGGCGAGACCGACCGACCCCGCGATCTGCGCCGCAACGTCCGAGAGGATGTCGCCATACAGATTGGGGAGGACGATCACGTCAAAGGCCTCGGGGGTATCGGCCAACTTGGCGGCGCCGATGTCGACGATCCAGTGCTCGGACTCGATGTCGGGGTACTCGGCCGCAACTTCATCGAAGATCCGGTGGAACATGCCATCGGTCATCTTCATGATGTTGTCCTTGGTGAAGCAGGTCACCTTCGACCGGCCGTGGGCCTTCGCATACTCGAACGCGTAGCGCGAGATCCGCTCACAGCCCGGGTGGCTGATCAACTTCAAGCACTGGACCACATCATCGGTCTGCTGATGCTCGATGCCGGCGTAGAGGTCTTCTTCGTTCTCGCGCACGATCACGACGTCCATGCCCGGGTGCCTGGTGTCGACGAAGGGGGCATAGGCGATGCAGGGACGAATGTTTGCGTAGAGACCGAACGTCTTGCGGATGGTGACGTTCAGGCTCTTGAACCCACCGCCCTGGGGAGTGGTGATCGGCGCCTTGAGGAACACCCGGGTGCGGCGGAGCGACTCGAACGTGTCGGGACGGATCCCCGCCGAGTATCCCTCTGCATACACCGACTCGCCGATGGCGATCTCTTCGATCTCGAGTGCGGCTCCGGCTGCGTCGAGAATCCGCAACGTTGCGTCCATGATCTCGGGACCAATGCCGTCGCCCTTGGCGACGGTGATCGGAACGGGTGTCGTGCTCATCAAACGGCCTCCTGGTCAGCCCCACCAGAATCGGGAGCCGGAAACCGACACAATAGTCGGCGGTGGACGGGTTGCATTCGGCCCGGCGCAGGAGTCCAACGAAGCGCACTAGGCGGATGCGGCGTTGCCTGCTCGTTGGTCCTCGGCGGGTAGTTCGTGGAGGTTCGCCTGGCCAGCCACCACCACTCGGCAGGCTGCACCCATCGCCAACTGGGCGCCCGGAGGCGCATCGGCCAGCACGACGGACCCGTCCGATCGTTGCACCTCGTGGCGCCAGCAGGAGCCCAAGTAGTGCCGATCGCGCACAACATCGGGCCCGCCTGGCTCGACCGAGATGTGGTGGGGCCGGGCCACGAAGCTCCGACCGGATCCGTCGACGAGGAACGACACATCGCCGAGGAAGCTGGCAACGAACCGTGTGGCGGGCTGTTCGTACACCGCCTCTGCCGTATCCACCTGCAGCAGTCGTCCACCGTCCATGACCGCGACTCGATCACCGAGCGACAACGCCTCCTCGCGCTCGTGGGTGACCAACACGGCGGTGGTGCCACGCCGGCGCATGGCGGTGACCACGTCGTTGCGCAGCTCGTCGCGCAAGGAGGCATCGAGGCTGGCGAATGGTTCGTCGAGCAGCACGAGGTCTGGAGCGGGCGCCAGTGCGCGTGCCAGCGCTACCCGTTGCTGCTCGCCGCCCGACAACTCGTGGGGGTACGACGCCGCAGCACCGGGGAGGCGAACCAGTTCGAGGACCTCGGCGACGCGGGCGGAACGCTCCCGTCGGGGGACCGAGCGCAGCCCGAAGGCCACGTTCTGGCCGACGCTCAGGTGGGGAAAGAGCGCGTGGTCCTGGAAGACAAGGCCAACCCGCCGCTGCTCGGGTGGCAACGACGTGACCTCGGTGGAGCCGATCGCGATCGTGCCCTCCTGCGGTACATCGAGGCCGGCGATGATCCGCAGGAGGGTGGACTTCCCGCAGCCGCTGGGGCCGACCAGCACCAGCAGTTCGCCGGGGTGGACCTCGAGGTGGTCGACATCGACCACCCGGCGTCCCCCGAGTTCCCGGCGGACGCCTTCGACCAGCAGTCGTTCGGTCACGAGGTCACCTCGCCGCCGCGTTCGAGGGCTGCCAGGAGAACGATGACCAGCACCATACCCAGGCTGACGATGGCGAGCGATGGGACGGCGGCTTGGATCCAGAGCGCCTCCGAGGTTGCCTGCCAGACCCACACCGACAACGTGTCCGTACCGAACGGACGGAGCAGCAGCGTGACCGGCAGTTCCTTGAGCGCATCGACGGCCACCAGCGCGGTGGCCGCAAGGATCCCGGCCCGTGCCATCGGCAATTCGATCCGGGTGGCGAGGCGCCACCGTCGGGCCCCGAGGACCTGGGCGCTGGCGCGGACATTGGCCGGCACCTTGGTCAAGCTGGCGTCGATCCCCTGGTGGGCAATGGCGAGGAAGCGCACCACCAGCGCGTAGACCAGTCCTGCGAGCGAGCCGACCAAGAAGAGGCCGTCTGGTGCCCAACCTCTGCGGTCCACCGCGGCCAGGGTGATGACCACGCCCACTGCCACCACTGGCCCCGGCACGGCATAACCCAAGGTCGCCAGTCGGGCCACGATGGGGCCGAGCCGTTCGCGCCCTCGCAGCACCGCTACCAGCAACAGGCCGATCGCCAGGCATACGAGCGTGGCGAGGCCCGCCACCTTGACCGAGGACCACAGGTGGAATGGGAGGTCACCGGCCACCGTGGCTGTCTGGCCCGACGCGCGGGCCTGGCCCGCCCAGCGAAGGAGTTGGCTCACCGGGAGCACGACTGCCAGGGCAAAGACGCTCCAACCGGCGACCATGGCGGCGTACCCACCCAGGCTCGTCGGACGCCCGGGATCGCTGCGGACCGCCCCACCCGCCTGCGAGTAGCGGGCGCGCCCCCGGAGCAGTCGTTCGATGCCGACGAGCACCACCACGGCAACGATGAGCAAGACGGCGAGCTCGGATGCAGCGTTTCGGTCACCGGTGCCGAACCACACCCGGATCACGCCGTCGGCCACGGTCGACACGTTGAAGAGCCGGACGGTCCCGATGTCGGTCAGCACCTCCATGCCCACGAGCGCGGCGCCGGTGGCCAGCGATGGGCGGGCCAAGGGGAGCGTGACGCGCCACCACGCCTGAAAGCTTGTGCAACCGAGGCTCCGGGCCACGTCGATCGACCGGAGCGACTGCTCGCGAAACGCAGCCCGGGCGAACAGGTAGACGTAGGGGTACAGCGTGAGGGTGAGCACGAACGCGCAGAGCCAGATGCTTCGGACGGCGCGGGCGCCGAGCGGGCCGGCCAGCGTCTCGAGCCACACGAAGCCGAGGACGTAGCCGGGGATGGCCAGCGGCGTGACGAGGAGCCAACCGAGCAGCCGTTGCCCCGGGAAGGTGAACGACGTCACCAACCAGGCCAGCCCGACCCCGAGACCGAGCGTGCCGGCGAGCACGGTGACGAGGAGTGTGGCCGTGTCGACGAGCATCCCCGGGAGCCGGGTGGCCCACAGTTCCCGCCAAACGTCGGTCGCCGGGTCTGCGATCGACGCCACCACGACCACGACCGGCGTCGCGATCGCCAGCGCGATGACGAC
>Ga0105049_10007154_pt1 | contig 12963 bp, 15 predicted proteins | sample MAT06_FD_78087 | JGI IMG/M metagenome (GOLD analysis project Ga0105049, IMG submission 78087) | Freshwater microbial communities from Lake Fryxell liftoff mats and glacier meltwater in Antarctica - MAT-06 | ecosystem: Environmental > Aquatic > Freshwater > Ice > Liftoff microbial mat | place...
GCGCGCTCGACTATATGGGCCTCAAGGCCGGCCAGAAGCTGAGCGACGTCAAGGTCGACCGCGTCTTTATCGGCTCCTGCACCAATGGCCGCATCGAGGATCTGCGCGCCGTCGCCACCATCGCCAAGGGTCGCAAGGTCGCGGCGCATGTGAGCGCGATGATCGTGCCGGGATCGGGCCTCGTGAAGGAACAGGCCGAGCGCGAAGGTCTCGATGCGATCTTCATCGAGGCGGGTTTTGACTGGCGCGAGCCGGGCTGCTCGATGTGTCTCGCAATGAACGCTGACAAACTGGCGCCTCAAGAGCGTTGCGCCTCGACCTCCAACCGCAATTTCGAAGGCCGTCAAGGCCGCGGCGGCCGCACCCATCTGGTGTCGCCCGTGATGGCGGCAGCGGCGGCGATCGTCGGCACGCTCACCGACGTGCGGGAGCTGACCTAAACGAAAAAAACTGGCCCTGTCATGGGCCGGTCGTGTTGCACCCTTTGAGCAATCTTACATCCGCCCGGCGGCGATGATCGCAACCGCGAGGGCAGCGCTCTTCTCGAGGAAGGTGACGCTGATGCTCAGCACAGCCGAATTCTTCATCACGAGGACACTGTAGCCGTTGTTCGCAACTGACAAGGTCGTCATAGCGGCCTTGTCGCCGACGCCGCGCAGGTCTTCAAACGGGAATCTCCCGTCGGACATTGATTTCCGCATGCCTTCGAACTTCTGATCGGCTGTGCCGCCGTCAAAGGCTTCCCCCTTTAACAGGGTCAGGGTGATCGAGCCGCCACCCAACTCGCTGGAATAGCTGCAGTTGGTTGTGCCCATCGTTTCGTCACCAGACCCGTACGCGACCGAAACGCTCATCCGGCGATACGCTTCGCTGACCTCTTCGGTGGTCAGCAGATCGCAGGCCTGCGACTTCACATTCTGAGCAGCGGCGGGGAAGCTGAGTGCAGCTGCTAACAGGACAATTCTGACGATACGCATATTCTCGTCCCTTCAATGCACTCCCAACCATGGATTCCGATACGTCGTTTCTCGTGGCTCTGCATGGAGACTAATTGTCGCGGTTGGGGGCAGAGTGCTAAACGCTCTCCCATCATGGACACTTTCACCCACCTCACCGCCGTCGCGGCGCCGCTTAACATGGTCAATGTCGACACCGACATGATCATTCCCAAGCAATTCCTGAAGACGATCCAGCGTTCAGGGCTCGGGCAGGCGTTGTTCGACGAAATGCGCCGGACGCCGGACGGCAAGGACGTGCCGGATTTCGTCCTCAACAAGCCGGCTTACAAGGACGCAAAAATACTCGTCTCGGGCGCCAATTTCGGCTGCGGCTCCAGCCGCGAGCATGCGCCCTGGGCGCTGCTCGATTACGGCTTTCGCTGCATCATCGCGCCGAGCTTCGCCGATATTTTCTACGGCAATTGCTTCAAGAACGGCATCCTGCCGATCGCCCTGCCGCAGGCCGAGATCGACAAGCTGATGGATGACGCCGAACGCGGCGCCAACGCCATCATCTCGGTCGATCTGGAGAAACAGGAAATCCGCGGCCCCGATGGCGGCGTCATCCATTTCGAGATCGACCCCTTCCGCAAGCAGATCCTGCTCAACGGCTGGGACGATATCGGCCTGACGCTGCGCGACGGTGGGGCGATCGACGATTACGAGCGCAAGGCGCAACTCTCGAAGCCTTGGTTGTAGACACAATGATTCCTCATGCCCGCCCTTGAGGCGGCCATCCAGCCTTTGGCGCGCGCCGTTCTGGATGGCCGGGTCAAGCCCGGCCATGAGGTTTGAAGAAAGATGCAGCCCATGACCGCGAAACTCCTCCTTCTTCCCGGCGACGGCATCGGCCCGGAGGTCACCGTTCAGGTGCGCCGGGTCATCGACTGGCTTGCCGCCAATAGATCCGTCTCGTTCGATCTCGATGAAGACCTAGTCGGCGGCATCAGCCTCGAGAAAACCGGCACCGCCATCACCGATGCGGCGATGGAGAAGGCGATGGCCGCTGACGCCGTGCTGTTCGGGGCGGTCGGCGGACCGCAATGGGACAAGAACGCCTTCGACAAAAAGCCTGAGCGCGGCCTGCTGCGCCTCAGGAAGGACATGGAGCTGTTCGCAAACCTGCGGCCTGCGCTTTGCTTCCCGGCGCTGACCGATGCCTCCAGCCTCAAGCCGGAACTCATCTCCGGCCTCGACATCATGATCGTGCGCGAGCTGACCGGCGGTGTTTATTTCGGCGAACCACGCGGCATCGAGACGTTGGCCGACGGCAGCCGCAAGGCCATCGACACCCAGCTCTATACGACCGACGAAGTGCGCCGCATCGCGCGCGTGGCGTTTGAACTCGCCGGCAAGCGCGGCGGTTTCGTTCACTCGGCGGAAAAATCGAACGTTATGTACTCGGGCATGCTGTGGCGTGAGGAAGTGACCTTCATCCACGAGAGCGAGTTCAAGGCGATCAAGCTGCAGCACATCCTCGCCGATAACTGCGCGATGCAGCTTGTCCGCAACCCCAAGCAGTTCGACGTCATCGTCACCGACAATCTGTTCGGCGACATCCTCTCCGACGCGGCGGCCATGCTCACCGGCTCGCTCGGCATGCTGCCCTCGGCCTCGCTCGGTGCGAAGGATCCGGTTACGGGCAAGTCGCGCGCCCTCTACGAGCCGATCCACGGCAGCGCGCCGGATATCGCCGGCAAGGACGCCGCCAACCCGATCGCGGCGATCCTGTCTTTCGCAATGTGCCTGCGCTATTCGCTGAACGACGAGGCCACCGCCGTTCTCCTCGAAACGGCTGTTTCGGCCGTGCTCGATCAGGGCCTGCGCACCGGCGACATCATGCAGCCCGGCAAAACAAAAGTCGGCACCGCCCAGATGGGCAATGCGATCCTGGCGCAGCTCGATGCGGCAGGGCGTTGAGACGGAAAGGGCCTTAACCCTCCCGTGCTAGGTTTGCGCATGACCGACAGTATCGAAATGACGGACCTCGTGGCCCTGACCGCGCGGATGGACCATCTCGACGCCGCTGTCGCCGCTCTGGCGGCGCAAAACGGGGCGATCCTGACGGCGCTCGCCACGCTGACGATTGCCATGGTGCCGCAAAAACCGGTCTTCGTCGCCAAGCGCTGACCTGCCGGACTTGAATTACAACAGGCCCGAGCTTATTTTCCTATGACGGAGCGTGGCTGCGGGCGGCTGAGGCATGAGATGCGGGAAACTGCGTCTCAGCCGAAAACATCAAAAACCGCAAAACGAGTCGTTGGGCCGGGTGTGTCCCCTGCCCACAAGATATAGTAGAGACCGGGTGGGGTCCGATCTGACTTCGGCCCCAATTTCCAATCCGGAGCACTTATGAGTTGGACCATAGCCGTCGTCGGGGCCACAGGCACCGTCGGCCAGGAAATCCTCAACGTCCTCGCCGAGCGCGAGATCGAAGGCCTTGAGGTCGTGGCGCTCGCCTCGCGCAAGTCGATGGGGGTCGAGGTCTCGTTCGGCGACCGGATCATCAAGTGCCGCGACATCGCGCAGCACGATTTCTCGGCCACCGCGATCACTATTATGTCGACCGATGCGGCGACAGCCAAGGAATGGGCGCCGAAAATCGCGACCGCCGGGTCGGTTGTGATCGACACCTCCACGGCGTTCCGCATGGATCCCAGCGTGCCGCTGATCGTGCCGGAGGTGAACGCCCACGCGCTGGAGCGTTACTCCAAGAAGAACATTGTGGCGGTGGCCAGCGGTGTCGTTTCGCAGCGGCTGGCGGTGCTGAAACCGCTGCATGACGAGGCCAGGATCACCCGTGTCGTCGCGACCTCGCTGCAGTCGGTCTCCGGCGCCGGCAAGGATGCGATGGACGAGCTGTTCACCCAGACCCGCGCGATTTTCGTGGGCGATCAGGTGGAGCGGCATGCCCTGCCCAAGCAGATCGCTTTCAACGTGATCCCGCAGGTCGGCGATGTCGCTGAAGACGGCAGTACCACCGAGGAAGCCTCGCAGATCACTGAAATGCGCAAGATCCTCGATCCCGACATCAAGCTGTCGGTGACCTCGGTGCGCGTGCCGGTGTTCGTCGGCGACAGCGAAGCGTGCATGATCGAGTTCGAGCGGCCGATTAGTGTGCAGAAGGCCAAGGGCGTGCTGCGCGAGGCGCCGGGTCTTATCCTGATCGACCGCCGTGAGGACGGCGCCTATGTGACGCCGGTAGAAACCGTCGGCGATTTCGCCACCTATGTCAGCCGCGTGCGCAAGGACCCGAGCGTCGCGAACGGGCTGATGCTGTGGATCACTTCCGATAATCTGCGCAAGGGTGCCGCGCTGAATGCGGTGCAGATCGCCGAGACGCTGATGGCCAAGCACCTGAAGAGGAGAATCGCGACATGACGCCGGCAGATTTCCGCGCTCTGCTCGACCGCCTTCAGGCTGCTGCGAGCAGCGGCGATGCAGCCGCTTTCGCCGCTTGTTTCACGCCGGACGGCATCTATCACGACTACGTCTATGGGCCGTTCGCCGGAACTGAGAACATCGCCCACATGCTGACCGACCATTTCCACGCCGCCTGCCGCGATTATGACTGGCGCTTCTTCGACGCCGCCGTCACCGGCGAGACGGGTTATGCCCGATCGCTCTCGCGCTTTGTTTCCACCATGCCGCAGTTCGAAGGCAAGGAAGTGGTGATCGACGGGATGAGCCGCTTTCGCCTGGCTGACGGCCTCGTCGCCGAATACTGGGAGAGCGTGAACGCCGGCGTCGCTCATGTTCAGCTCGGCGTCGATCCGGCCCGCAGTGCGAAGGTCTTCGCCCGCTGGGGTAAGGAATTGCACGAACGCGCCGATGTTGCCGCCTATGTCGAGGCTGTCCGGGCGCGCTACGCGAAGGCCTGAGCGTGATCGAGGATTTCCGGGTCGGTCAGCGCCTGCTGCTCGGAAATCAGCGGCATTTCGCCGAAGCCGCTGGCCTTGGCCGCGCGGATCATGTGATCGACTGCGGCGACCGCGGCACTCAATGCATCTGCAATATCCGCCTGCTTGAGCCGCCAGCCGAGAAAAAGGCTCGCCAGCAAGTCGCCCGTCCCGGAGGGCGGCGCGTCAACGCGCGGGGTCGTCACGAGGAAGACCTCGCTCGCACTGACCGCCATGGTGCCGATCCGGCCATCTTCGGCCGGCGTCGAGGTCGCCAGCACCAGCGGACGGCCGAGCAGGCGCGCCGCACTGGCCGCATCCGCCGCCGTCTCGATCTTCCGGCTGGTCAGGCTCGCCAGCTCGAACCGGTTGGGCGTCACGATATCGGCGAGCGGCAACAACTCGCGCGCCATGGCCTCGGCAATCCCCGGCTTGGCATAGGCGCCGCCGTCATCCCCGAAGACCGGATCGAGCAGATAGAGCGCCGTTGGGTTGCGGGATTTCACCGCCGTCACAGCGCGCCGCACAATTGCCGACTGCGCCGGATCGCCGAGATAGCCCGAGATCACCGCATCGACTTCGTCGAGAAACCCGCGCTCCTCAAGGCCGGTCAGCAGATCGTCCAGCGCGGCGGCGGGGCTTGCCTCGCCGCGCCGCCCGCCATGGCCGGGGTGGTTTGAGAACAGCACGCTCGGCAGTGCCAGCACGTCGATCCCCAGGCGCTGAAGCGCGAAACGGGCAGCGGAATTCCCGACATGGCCGAACACCACCTCGGACTGGATCGACAGGACACGGGGGCGCGGGAATTTCGGCATACATCACGTTTGCATGAGCGGAACGGCTTTTGTAGGGTCCGCGCCTTCCACAGCCCGGATGCCGATGACTACCGTCCTTACGCCCCGCCGCAGCGCGCTTTACATGCCCGGCTCCAATGCCCGGGCGCTGGAAAAGGCCCGTTCCATTCCTGCCGATGCGCTGATCCTAGACCTCGAGGACGCGGTCGCTCCGGAGGCCAAGGATATAGCCCGCAAGCAGGTGGTGGAGGCGGTCGCCGCCAAGGGCTTCGGCTATCGCGAAATCGCGGTCCGGGTGAATGCCCTGACGACGCCCTGGGGCGCTGACGATATTCGCGCGGTTGCCAAATCCGGTGCCGCCGCCATGCTGGTTCCCAAGGTCGGCAGCGCCGAAGAGGCGGCTGAGCTCTCAACCGCGCTCGACGAAGCCGGCGCGCCGGAGAGTCTGAAACTCTGGATTATGTTCGAGACGCCGCAGGCTGTGCTCAACGCCTCGACCATCGGCGCAGCGGGCGGACGCCTCGCCTGTCTCGTTGCCGGAACGAACGATCTGGTGAAGGAGTTCCGCGGTCTCCACACGCCGGGCCGCGAAGGTCTTCTCCCCATGCTGACACTGCTGCTGGCCGCCGCGCGGGCCAACGGTCTCGCGGCGCTCGACGGTGTCTATAACGACATCCAGAACGCCGAAGGGCTTGCTGCCGTCTGCGCCCAGGGCCGTGCGCTCGGCTTCGACGGCAAGACTCTGATCCATCCCAGCCAGGTAGAACCCTGCAACGCCGCCTTCTCGCCGGGCGAGGCGGAGGTCACCGACGCCCGCAAAATTATCGCCGCCTTCGATCTGCCCGAGAACCGAGCCAAAGGTGCGATCTCGCTCGACGGGCGCATGGTTGAGCGGCTGCACGTCGTCATCGCCCGTCAGGTCGTCGCGATGAGTGACACCATCGCGGCGCGGACGACATGATGCTTCATCGCCCATTCAGGCGCATTTCCCCTTAAAGTCCCATCAGGAGTGGCGCATCGGCGCCCAAGACAAAGAAGGTCAGACCCATGAAGAAGATCATTGCGACCCTCGCCATCGCCGCCTTTGCCTGGAGCACAGCCGCTGCCGGCGTGATGCCGGGCCGCAAGGACAATGCCATCTCGGCCGACACCCAGAAGGCCGTGAAAGCCGGCGACGCAGCCATGAACGACAAGGATTTCGCCAAGGCCGTTGAAGAGTATTCGAAGGCGATCAAGTCCAAGGAACTCGACCGCGACAATCTCGGCGCGATCCTGCTCAATCGCGGCATCGCCTATGTCGCGCTGAAGCAGTGCCCGGACGCGATCGAAGACTTCACCGGCTCGATCGCGGCAGTGACGACGCCCAATGCCAGCGCCTATGCCGGCCGCGGCCAGTGCTATCTGGCAGCCGGTCAGGCCGCCGAGGGCATCGCCGACTTCAAGCAGGCCGTTACCATGGTGCCGACGGATGCCAGCTACTCCGGCGCGTTCTGCTCGGCAGCGTTCAACGCCAAGCTCTATGCCGAGTCCGGCCCGGCCTGCGAGGCCTATCAGGCGTTCGTCCCGACCGACAAGCAGATCGTCGAAGCCACCGCTGTCTCGTATCAGAACGCCGGCAACAAGGCGAAAGCGCTTGCCATGTGGAACAAGCTCCTGGCGCTGGACCCCGCCTCGGCTGTCGCCAAGCAGGGTATCACGCAGAACTCGTGAGATAGAGAGATCACGGCGCGTTGACTCAATCCTTTTGGGATTTACAGTCTCGCGCCGTATTGCAGCCACGTTGACACTACACGCTACCGTCCAGAGATTGAGCTAGGGAAAGTTTGACGATGCGCACAGTCCTGATCACCGCCGCCACTTTTTTTGCCTTTCTCGTGGCCGCTCCGGCGTTCGCGCAGACCGCGTCGGAAGCCGCCGCCATCGAAGAGTTCCACCGCGGCGAGGCCTCGGCCAAGGCCAAGAAGAACGAAGAGACGATCACCATCATGACCGGCGTCATCACTGCCGGGAAGCTGCCGAAGGAATGGGCACCTTATCCGTTCTTCTATCGCGGCCAGGCGCACCGCCGACTCAAGCAGTATGTCGAGGCGTTGGCCGACTTCGATGCGTCACTCGCCCTCAAGCCCGATCTGGCCCCCGCCTTCTTCGAGAGCGGCATGTCCTATCACGCACAGGAAAAGTACAAGCAGGCCATCGCCTCGTATGACAAGGCGATCAAGGTCTCACCGGAGAACGCCGAGTACATCTATTCGCGCTGCGTTTCGAAATCCTGGGCGGGCGGTAATGCCGGCGCCCGCGACGACTGCCGCAAGGCGGTCAAGATCAGGGACGACTATGTCGATGCCTGGTCGACGCTCGGTCGCGCGCATGAAGATCTCGGCCAGCTCGACAAGGCCGAAGAATGCTACAAGAAAGTTCTGACGCTTGAGCCCGGCAACAAGAGCGCCAAGGAAGGCCTCGACTACATCGCCGAGAAACGCAAGGCGATCGCTGCCGGCGGCGGCTGACCTCCTTCCAAACGGCTTGAACACGCGGCGCGGGCTGTTAAGGCTCGCGCCGTTTGCTATTGGAGCCACTATGCCTAAATCGTTCGCTGGCAATTTCTTCGAGGATTTCCGGATCGGCCAGCAGATCCGCCACGCGACGCCGCGCACGCTGACCGGCGGCGATGTAGCGCTCTACAACGCGATCTATGGCGGACGCTTCGCCATTCCCTCGTCCGACGCCTTCGCCCGTTCACTGGGCCTGAAGGAATCTCCAGCCGACGAGCTGCTGGTCTTTCACATCGTGTTCGGAAAGACGGTTTCAGACATCTCGCTGAACGCGGTCGCCAATCTCGGCTATGCCGAATGCCGGTTCCTCAAGCCCGTTCACCGGCATGAAACGCTGAACGCGGTCAGCGACGTGATCGGGCTCAAGGAGAACTCCAACCGCCAGACTGGCATCGTCTATGTCCGCACCGTGGGCCTCAACCAGGATGGCGAAGCGGTGCTCAGCTATGTGCGCTGGGTCATGGTCAGGAAGCGCGACATTGAGGTCGAAGTGAAGGATCAGGGGGCGCCCGATCTCCTCCGCGCCGTCGATCCGGCAGACCTCGTACTGCCGCCGGGTATCGACTTCACCGGCTATGATGCCGGCCTCGCGGGTTCACCCTATCTTTGGGACGACTATGAGGTCGGGGAAAAGATCGATCATGTCGACGGCATGACGGTTGAAGAGAGCGACCACATGCTGGCGACGCGACTTTATCAGAACACCGCCAAGGTGCACTTCAACCAGCACACCGAAGGCCAGGGCCGGTTCGGGCGGCGGCTGATCTATGGCGGGCATGTCATCAGCGTCGCCAGGGCACTGACGTTCAACGGGCTGGCCAATGCAGGTCAGATCGTGGCGATCAATGGCGGACGGCACATCAATCCGCTCTTCGCAGGCGGTACGATCTATGCCTGGTCGCAGGTGTTGGACAAGGCGCCGCTGCCGGGCCGCACAGATGCCGGCGCACTGCGCCTCAGGCTCGTTGCGACGAAGGATCGTGCTTGCGCCGACTTCCCCGACAAGGATGCGGTCGGCGTCTACCGCGCCGACGTCCTTCTCGACATCGATTATTGGGCGGTCATGCCCCGGCGCGGCTGAGCCACTCCTCGCGGGTGATCGACCAGAGCATGTTCTCGTAGCCTTTGAACGTGAACGGCTTCCACGGGCTTTCGCCCAGACGCTTGGCAACGGACTGCGAGGGCGTGTTCTTCGGATCGATCATCGAGATGACGCGCTCCATGCCGATCTCGCGAAAACCGAAATCGCGGGCTGCAATCGCCGCCTCTGTCGCGTAGCCGTTGCCCCAGCTTTGGCGTGAGAACGTCCAGCCAAGCTCGTTGCCTGGCCATTCGTCCGGTGCGTCGAGATAGCCGGTGCGGCCGATCATCCGGCCTGAGGCTTTTTCCACCACCGCCCAGCGTCCATAGCCCTTCAGAGCCCAGTGGCCGAGATAGGCGAGGATCTTGTCATATGCGCCGAGCAGCGTGCCGTCGGTCTGGCCGCCAAGATAGAGCATGGTGCGCTCATCGCCGTGGATCGCGGCCAGCGACGCGATGTCATCGGCGGTGAACGCGCGGAGCAGCAGCCGGTCCGTTTCAATCGCGGGGATGTCGAGCCCCGCGCATGTGCGCCTCAGCGTCATGATGTCATCCCCGAATTTCTTGCAGGGCTGCGCTAGGCTGGTTCCCAGGAAAAGTCACGGGGAAACAAGATGGTACGGCGGCGGGCGGCACGGCATGGATTTTGGTGCGGCCTTATGGCGGCTTCGAGACTTCGGCGGGCTTCTGACCATCTTCGGCGACGTCCAAATGGCGAAGCCGCTGCCCTCTTCGACGGAGCGAAGCGGGTGCACTTGCGGGCGCGGCTGTGGCCCGTCACGATCCCGGCTAGACATGGGAGCGTGGCATGACGGTATCGACGATCGACGGGACGCTTGAAAGCGTCTCTGTAAAGCGCAAGGCGTCGAAGCTTTGGCGGATGGAGAACCTCTCCTTCCGCAAGGCGGACGGCAGCGAGGAACCGTTTCCGGGGATCATGGTGGTGACGCCTGAGGTTGGCGCTCAACTACAGCCGGGCGCCGCCGGCCGCTTCTATCTCTACAAGTCGATCGACCATCGCGGGCTACATGCGGTGCGGTTAGCCGACAGCACGGTGCTGATGAAGTTTCCCGCGACCAATGAAAACCTGATGGCCGTACTGTTCGTTATCAACCTCGCTGTGCTCATCGGACTGATGGTGGTGGAGGGCAGGCCGTATCTGCTCACCATCGCGCTCGTGCCCTTCACGGGCGTTCTCTATTTTCTCTATCGCCGCACGCGCGTGCAGGCGGAGGCGCAGGTGGCGGCCGACAATCCTTAGCGTCCATAGACCCACGGATCGAAGAGGTCTGACAACGAACGTCCAGCCGCTGCTTCCATCGCTTTCTGGAAATCGGCGCTGACCACCGTGCCGCCGATATGAGCGCGGGTGTAGGCGGCAAGGCCGGCCCAGAAGGCGGTGTCGCCGATTTCGGTGCGAAGGGCGTCGAGGAAGAGAGCGCCCTTGGAATAGACGATGGCCCGCTTGAGCCCGAGCGAGGGGTAGGGGCCGGGGTTGGTGAGATAGGTGTCGACGCCTTTCTCCTTGGCGCGTGCGACGCGCTTGCGGGCGAGGTCTATTTCGCGGTCGTAAGCGGCGCGGCCGAAAGCATGCTCCTTCCATGCGGCGGTCATGAAGGTGGTGAGGCCTTCATTCAGCCAGAATTCCTGCCATGAGGCGCAGGTGAGGAGATTGCCCCACCATTGATGCGCGAGCTCGTGCGCGATGGCCCAGTCCTCTTGCGGGTCGGTGAGGATCGGACCGATTTCCGCTTCCCCGATGACGGAAAAGGTTGCCGCTTCCTGCGCCTCGCTCGTAGGAATCCAGAGCTGGGTGTAGCGCGCGCGGGGGAAGGGAACGCCTGACTTTTCCTCGAAGAAACGCATCATCGCGGCGGTGGTCGCGAAGCGGGCCTTCAGTTGCGAGGGAGAAATGTCGCGGCCGAGGGTGAGGAGTTCGGTCTTGCCGCTTGTGTCCATCCAGCGCTCGAAATGTCCGGCGGCGAAATTGTAGAGATAGGCTGAGTAAGGGCGGTCGCTTTCCCAGCGATGCAGTTCAAGCCCGTCACCTATGCGCTTCACGGATGTTTCGTTGCCGATTCCAACGGCGGTCATGCCAGTTGGCAGTGTGATCGCCATCGTGATGGCGGCTTTGTCGCCCGGCGAATCCTGCAAGCAGATCATCCAGTCGCAAGCGAAATAGGCGGCGTAGACGCTGTCGCCGTCGAATGTGACGCCGCGCTTGGGCGTGCCGTTATACGCAAGCTCGAGCACGGCGTCCTCGCCGCGTGCGAGGGCGTGCGGCAATGTGAAGGTGAGTGTTTTTTCCGCCGCGACGAAGGTGATTGGCATGCCATCCAGCGTCGCGGCGGAGATGTGAAGAGCGTTGGAACTCAACGTGATCGTGGTGAGGCCGGCATGCAGGCTGCGGAAGTGAAGTCTGGTCGAGCCGGCGATGGTTTTCGTGGTGAAGTCGGGTGTTACGGCGACGTCGTAAACGAGCGCGTCGATGTCCGGGCCGGGCGCGTCGGCGGTGGCGAGTAACAGAGCGAGGGCGAGGGTGCTAGTCACGCCAGCCGGCCTCGACGGCGAAGAGCGTGCGCTCGGCAATATAGGCGCCGAAATTGGCCGGCGGTTTCTGACCCTTGGCGGCGGCGGCGCCGTTCATGCGGACAAGCTCCGGCTCAAGGGGCATGAGGCCGACGTCTGCGCGGCGGGCATCGACGCCAGATGCATCGCCGATAGGCATCGGCGCGAGAACGCCGTCTGGCGTCCAGTCTACCTGCGTGCCGAAGGTCTGGAGGCGGCCTTCGCTGACGGCGATGCGGTCAGTGAGGAGGGCGCGGCGGAAGCGCGTGACGGGGTCGCCGACGGCGGAAGCGAGATCGGCGACGCGGCGCATGAGCTTGGGGCGTGAAATGGCGTGCTGGACGATGGTCCAGAACGCGGCAATGGCCCGAGGCGCGGTGTCGGCGGCGGTCGGCCAGAAGCCTGTATCGAGCTCCGCCGTCAGCCAGTCGGCGTTGGCCTCGTGAACGGTGCGCATCTCGGGGTGATAGCCGCCCGACAGTGTGCCCTTCGATGCAAGACGGGCGCGCACCGTTTCATCGGTACGCGCCCGTTCGATCAGCTCGTCGTCGATGCGCGGCGAGGCCGGCATGGACTTACTTCAGGCTCGGCTCGATATCCTGGCAGGCTTTGATGAGGCCGCGCACAGCGGCGATCGATTTGGCGAACATCTCTTTTTCGGCGGCGTCCATCGGAAAATCGATGACCTGCTCCACGCCGCCCTGGCCGATCACCACCGGCACGCCGACATAGATGTCCTTCTCGCCATACTGGCCGTCGAGATACGAGGCGCAGGCTAGAACACGCTTTTTGTCGTGCAGATACGAGATGGCCATCAAGATGGCGCTCTCGGCCGGCGCATAGTAGGCGCTGCCCGTCTTCAGCAGGGCGACGATTTCGCCGCCGCCGCCGCGGGTGCGCTTCACGATAGCGTCCAGCTCGTCCTGGGTGATCTTACCCTGCTCGATCAGCGTGGGCAGCGGCAGGCCGCCGACGGTCGAGTAGCGAACCATCGGCACCATGTCGTCGCCGTGACCGCCCAGCGTCCAAGCGTGAATGTCTTCAACCGCGACGCCGAACTTCTCGGCCAGGA
>Ga0105049_10007162_pt1 | contig 12950 bp, 4 predicted proteins | sample MAT06_FD_78087 | JGI IMG/M metagenome (GOLD analysis project Ga0105049, IMG submission 78087) | Freshwater microbial communities from Lake Fryxell liftoff mats and glacier meltwater in Antarctica - MAT-06 | ecosystem: Environmental > Aquatic > Freshwater > Ice > Liftoff microbial mat | place...
CATACAAAGTCTGGAAGAACGGATTTCAGATGAAACGACTCAATATGCCTATTTGTGTACCCAAGTTGTTGGAACATGGAGTGAGCAGTTTCAAGTGACGATTGCACTAACAGATGGTGTGATCATTGCACCACCCCCATTTGCCTTTTGTCCTGAGCCACTATCATGACGCCGTTCATCCCGTTTTATTTAAAAGTGCAAAAATTTGATCAGATCTGTCTGTTTGAGTTGGCTTGGGGGCAAGGACAGCAGTTGACGGCCACGTTGGCCTATCCAGCAAAATTAACGACTCTGTTTAAAGAGTGGCAACAATCTTATATCGGGTTTTATAAACATCTCTCGTTGCCATTACAGGCGATCGCTGATCCAATGCGCCCAGATAGTCTGCGGGGACGCGCCATTGATATTCCCGCAAACATAGCACAGCCCATAGACTGGCAAACAAAGCTGGGAGAGGCACAGATCAAACTGCTGAATGAGTTTCATCGCTGGTTAAGAAGTGCAGAGTTGTATGACATTCGAGCCGCGATCGCCCGTGCCAGTCGAGAACGGGCAGCTGCCAAACAGCAAGAAATCAATGTATTTCTTACCTGTACGCCGATAGAGCTGGCGCGGTTTCCCTGGGAGGCTTGGGAAATCGGTACAGACTTTGCGGCCACTGGAGCCATCCAAATTGTGCGGACTCCCCAAAACCGTCCTGAAACAGCCGCTCAATCCGGTAGGCCACATCGGCGGAAAACCAGAATTCTGGCCATTTTAGGCGATGAAACAGGGCTAAATTTTCAGGTAGAACGCAAGGCCGTTAGCTCTCTGACGCGGATAGCCGAGGTGGAATTTGTGGGCTGGCAACCTGGCCAAAGCGTTGCAGCTGTAAAAGAACAGATCAGCCACGCCCTTGTCGATCAACAGGGCTGGGATGTCCTGCTTTTTGCAGGGCACAGTAACGAAAATCAAATTACGGGCGGAGATCTGGCGATCGCGCCCGGTGCGTCTATCTTGATTAGCGACATTATGCCCCAACTTATTACTGCAAAAGAAAGGGGACTCAAGTTTGCGATCTTTAATTCCTGTAAGGGCTTAGATATTGCTGAATCGCTGATTGGCCTGGGGTTTAACCAGGTGGCAGTGATGCGAGAACCGATCCATAACCGGGTAGCAGAAGAGTTTGTCGTCCAGTTTATCCGGCAGCTAGGAGAGTACAAAAATGTGCAGGAAGCGTTGCTCGCAGCCTGTCAGTTTCTGCGGTTTGAGAAAAACCTAACCTACCCTTCGGTATTTCTGGTGCCCTCGTTGTTTTGTTATCCGGGAACTTCACTGTTTCAAATTCCGCAGGCTAAGCCTCTGTGGAAACGCATCGCTCAACAGATTGCACCGACTCGGGTGGAGGCGATCGCCCTCACCATTTGCCTTGGGTTGGGAGCCATTCCGCCAGTCCAAGATTTTTTGATGGATCGAAGGATTTGGGTACAGGCAATCTATCGCGAGAGCACAGGGCAAATCCCTGCGACATCTGATCCACCGCCAGTCGCTTTAGTGCAAATTGATGATGAATCAATCAGCAAAGAGCGTAAGCGTCTTGCCCCGCCCTATCCCATCAATCAAGCTTATCTCGCTGATTTAGTCGATCATCTCTCTACCCGGAAGGCCAAAGTCATAGGAATTGACTATCTGCTCAATCGCGGAGACTCCAAATCGGAAACAAACACCAAAATCTTGGCACGATCCATTCAGCAATCGGTGGAACAACATAAAACCTGGTTTGTTTTTGGAGTGCCGTTCAAAGATGAAGGGTCAAAAAGCTTCCCTTTAGAAACCGTAGGAATTGCAAAGCAAAATTGGAGTTTACAGGGACATTTTGCACTCTGGACAGGCTATGTCATGCTGCGATATCCTGGCGAAGATTGCCGCAATATCTGTCCTTTTGCATATCTACTGTCTTTCCTTCACGTTGCTAATCGAGACTTTGCAAAGGATTTACCGCAACCATCTCTACAGAATCAACAAAATCTGCGAGTTCAAACACTAAATTTTACCGAAGCCCAAGGTTCCCCCAGCCCAGAACTTGCATTTCTGAAACAATCACGGATTTCACCGATTGCGGCATGGGCTGACCAGCACCTTAAGCTTGTATGGTTTCAGCCCATTTTGGATTTTTCTATTCCGCCCGATCGAGTCTATGACCGTATTGCAGCCTGGAGATTGTTTGATCCCTCTTTTAATCTCCCTAACTTACCGAAGCAAGTCGTCATTGTTGCCTCTGGCGGATATAGCGAAGCGGGGGGTATCACTATCAACGAGTCAGATTACCGCAACTTGCCATCGGCAATTCAATATTGGCAGCGCCGTCTGCCCCCTGACAACAACGCTTCTTCCTTTCCAGGGGGGAACTCGGTCAATACTCCAGAATACCTGTCAAAATTCACTGGTGGAGAAGACCATGCTTACATAATTCATCATCTATTAACGCAACATTTGATTATGCCTGTGCCCAATATCTGGATGACTGGAATAGCTGGATTGCTGGGCAGAGGCATAGTCTTGCTATTAGAACGACAGCAGCAACAATGGAATCGTAACCAAAAGATTCAGTATGTGATTGGATTAGGCAGTGCTACTGCTTTATATGGATTGGCGGGATTACAGCTTTATATCTCGGCTGCTGTTCTGCTTCCCTGGATATTACCCGTGTCAGTAGTTTGGATTTACCTTTTACCTGTTCTACGCAGAAGATCGCATGCATAAAACATTCTTGATGCTACTTGGTTTGATAGTCTTGATACGTATCATAGTTGCAGGCTCAGCTCTAGCTACTTCTTCTGACGTGACTTTTCAGCACCGAGTGAAACCGCAAGCCCCCACTCACACTTTGGATAGAGCCATCACCCAATCGGAAAAGCGTTTTTCAGGAGATCATCCGCGAGGAAATCATAATGGAGGCTCTAATAGGTAACTACGTACTTTCATCGTCTTTTTGCTCTACATTCTTATTCTATTGGTTCTTAGGAGAACTGTAATGAATCAACCTTGCCTCACTTTACTGGGTTTAACAGTAATGCTGCCTTTCGTCGGAATAAGTACCGTCTTTGCTTCCCCCCCTGAAACACCTTCTCCACACCTCATAAACCAGTCATCCATGACTCGGAGTTTAGCTGAAGCGATCAGCCAACGCGATACACCTCCTTCTGGCGAGCGGGGAGACAGCATTGGGGGATCTCGTGGTGCCCCAATTTGTGTCATTAGTCCTGGGGAACAGGAACGGGGTGAGAGAATCTGGAGCGATCGCCCTCTATTTCTTTGGAAAACCCAACAGCAAGAACCAGTAGAACAGATTACACTTCTTCACATCAGTACCCAAGAAGTGATTTGGGAGCAGAGCTTATCTCCAACCACTCAACAGATTGCTTATACTGGAGAGGCATTAGAACCAGGGGAAGACTATCAGTGGAAATTGTCCAGTGGAACGGAGGATTCTACGACGATTAACTGGGATACTGCATGGTCTTTTAAGGTGATGGAAGTTGATCGACGCAATCTCATCACGGCTGAGTTGCAGAGAATTGAAACTGAGTTAAGCAACGGTCATGCATCAGTAGAAGTGATCGCCCTCGAAAAAGCCCAATACCTACAAGATCAGGGTCTTCGGTCTGATGCAATCCAGGTGCTCTATGTGGTGCCAAACCCGTCGGCTATAGTGAACCAAACTATCCAACGGATTTCATCTAGTTTTTGTCCGAGTGCTGAATAACACTTACCACGGGCTACCGATCAGAGTAAACGCTGCCCAATAGTAGGGGTGAGAAAAATCTTGGTTTCTAAGATTCGCCAGTTCTGGGGGTAGATCAATTGGCTCTCCTGCTCCTAGAACTGCTCCATTCTCGACCCGCATCTGCCCATTAATCATGGCAATTTGGGCTTGCCGCAGTGCCTCTGATTTAATCCGCACCTGTCGCAGCTGATTGTAAAACTCGTTCATCAACCCCAACGTTCCCGTATCACTGGCTCGCCAGAGGCTTGCTAGAGCAGTCTTAACGCCCGATTTCACCGCCAGTCCAGCAAATCCCAATTCTGCCTCTTTATCACCCAGTGCTGTCTCGCAAGCACTCAAGACCAGCAGTTCCACGGGTGGGTTATTCAGGCTTAGCTCTCTTAATCGATCTAGTGTCAGCTGTTGATCATAAAACTGAATGTAGGAGTTAGACAAACTGTTACGTTGAAACCTGGCATGGGTAGCCAGGTGAACAATGCCAAAGGGTTGATCGGGTCGTCGTTGATCTCTTAAATTTTCAACCGTAAAGGCTTGGTCAGGAAGTGCCTCCCCACCCCACCGATTGCGAATGGTTTGAATTTCAACACCCGCTGCTGGCAGAGGAGTTTGATTGGAAAAAGTAGCGGTACCCATAGCCAGGACTCGATTGGTTCGGATGTCTACATAGCGAGTATCGGTTAGGCTCATGCTGGGCATCAATCCCATGCTATATTGCTGCACCAAAAATTCCCCCGCTTCTGCATCATGCAACGCTGCCATGGGGAGCGATCGCAAGCCCTCGTCCATAATAAACGTCAGGTTCTCGATTCCCTGTGTTTGTAGTTCAGCCCGAAGCGGTTGAATCAACCAAGTGTAGAGTTGCTGTGCTTGGGGGAGATAATTCTCACCTCTACCTGCTATCCGTGCACGAAAGATACTGACAGCTCTCATAACCTCTCTGCGTGTAACAGGCACTAACTTACGAATGGGACTGCCCGTTGGGGTGACCAGTACTAACTCCAGGCGGTCATCCGGTTGACCAGACTGGCTTGCTGACGCATCTGCTTGGTTTTGGGCAACGGCACCCCCACCCAGTTCTGAATTGCCAAAGTGCCAGAGAGCCTCTGGCTCTGGGGTCTCGGCTTTAGCGTTATTGGGTTCGCTAGCCTCAGCGCTAGTTGCTGCACCACGGGGCGCAAACGTAATGTAAATCAAAGCTGGTCTGACGCCCGTTTCTCGTTCAATGGCAAGGAGTTCACTTTGAATATCTGCTAGAGATTTGATGGGAACAGGCGTTAACCCCAAGTGGTTTTCAAAAAGAATGGAGAAACGGTCATCTGGCAACGTTGAATCTACACTCTGGGTAAAACTCTGCTCAAGAATTTCAGGAATGACTGGAGGCTCTGGAGTTGGGTTAAAAACTCCTGGGTCAACCGGAGCACCAGGGGTAATGATTTGAATATTGCCTTCTGTACGGGAGAGGTCAAAAGACCGAACGGGGCTGATAGTCGCATTGCCACTGGCGATCGCCCCTACCGTGCCATTCTCTGCCAGGTTGCCGATATTGAAGGGCGTAACGCCTCGTCCGCCGTGACGGATGGTGATATCACCACCGCCTTGTCCACCGACGGTAGAAATGCTGGCCGCAGGTGAACCAAAGGCTCGTCTGGCCTGAAAAATCCGTCCAGCGGTGATATCAACATCGCCACCGCGACCGCTGTTGCCACCCCTGGCATCAATAAAATCCACAATCACATCGCCACTGGGGTCAAGGGTGACATCACCCCCGTCGCCAACTCTGCCCCTAGCGTTAATTTCACCCGTTGTGATGCTAGTGTCTGCTTCTAAAAAAATGGAGCCACCAGTTGCACCAGAACTGTTGAGGTTTCGGGTGGAAATGCTGCTGTTGCGGGCAGTCAGGGCGATCGCACCTCCTCTATCCAACCCAGAACTGTTGAGATTAGCAGTAGCAATTGCGCCCGTTCTAGCGGCAAGTGTAATATCTCCACCGATGCTAGAACTACTGGAATCCAGCCTAGTGCTGGTGGTGTCGATGCTGGTACCGCCCAAGGTAATTACTCCACCGTCCGTGTTGATCGGGCGGGTTAGGCTCAGACTTCCTAGGCTCTCAAGGGTCACCTCGCCACCAGACGTAGCAATAGTGCGGTTCAGTATAAAGTTGCGATCGAGGAACAGTTGAACGTCACCACCACCCGTCCTGATATCGTCCGACAGCCTGATGTTAGCAGGTTCAGCGCTACTGCCTAAGGCCAAGCCCGCACCGTTGAATGTTAAACCACCCAAGTCAATCCGGGACGCACCCACGGTCAGCGCACCACCGCCTAAGCCAGGTGTTGTCGAACCCAATACCAGGTCACCCGTTTGCACAGTCCGAGGGGCAGACAGGGCGATCGCCCCTCCTCTACGGCTACCGAAACTGCTGAGATTGCCTGTAGAAATATCAGTCGCAGTCGCAGTCAGGCTAATATTGCCGCCCCGCCCACTGGGATTACTAGAATCTAACGGGGCAGCCGTTGTGGTTACTCTGGTGCCTGTTAAGTTAATATCACCGCCTAAGGTTGCGATCGGGTTAGTGATGGTGACGGCTCCCAAACTGTCAATCAAAACATTACCACCGTCAGTAACAACCCGCCCCGGCAGCGTGAAGCTGCGATCGGGGTACACGGTCAGGCTGCCGCCACCTGTAACGACCTCGCCAGAGAAACGAATGTCTATGTGGTTGGCAGCAGCTCCAAACATCAGGTCACCGCCATTGGGAAATAAACTGCCGACAGTAGCACTGGGAGCCAGCACCGTTAGCGCGCTACTGTCTGCACCAGGAGTGGTAGAGCCGAAAATCAGATTGCCTGTCTGAATTTGATCTGCCGCATTTAGACTAATTTCCCCTCCCTGGGTCACCGCACTGGTGTCAAGTGTCCCACTGCGAGTATCAATGCTGCCATTCGTGCTTGTAATACGAATTGCTCGACCAGGATTAATGATATTACCTGTAGTAATATCTTGATTTGCTTCTAAAGAAATTGTTGTATTTTCTGTTCCTATAATTGTTCTCCCTGCTGTATTAATAGAGTTTGACTGCAAGCGAACAGGATCATTAAATTCAACATCTCCGCCTAAAGTGATTGCACTTCTGCTGTCAGAGCTTCCAATAATGACTTCTCCAAATCCCGACTGTATTCTACTGAGTTCATTATCATTCAAATTCAACTGAGCATCGTTCAAAGTGCCCCCAACTGTAATGCCCACGTCAGGTGAAAATGGCTGTATTTGAAGGATATCTGATCCTCTAACTTGGGTCGCCTCATCATCTATATTGAATTCATTAGTTGTAAAAATGACTCTGCCACTTCTCTCACCAGAGGAGTTAATAGTGCCATTACTAAGCCTGATACTAGCTCCTGCAGCTCTCAGCGAAATATCTCCGCTTCCAAGGGATTCTATGACACCATTAAAGATTCCAATTCCAAGAAGGCTACGCAGAGGTTCAGAGCTTTCAGGATCTCTTACGATATCTCTTATTGTAAGGTTGCCAGTAGTCGCTCTAACTGTAGAAAGACCTGAGCCTGTGGTTGCTACACCTTGAATGAGAACCCCGTAACTACCTGAACTTGAACCTTCTAAGACGACATTTCCCCCGCCTGTTGATTCTACAAGGCTACCAACTGCAACTTCACCAAGGACATCGACAACTACTAGTGCAACCCCAGCACCAAGACCATTTTCAGTCCTACCTGTAAATCTGATATTTCCATTGACTGAGCGAACCGTTGCAGGCAAATTAACGTTTCCAAGTTGTATTCCAGCTGCGCTTCCCCCAGCCCCACCAGTACCGTCTAAAGTGATATTGCCATCACCTGTGGACTCTACTCGCCCCAAACCTCTCAGGAAAACACCCACATTACCGCTGTTAGGAGATGGGCTATTTCCGCCTGTTCCTGTCAAGGAAATGTTGCCATTGGCTGAATGAATGTGGATAACGTCTCGTCTGTCTGTGTCTGTGTTTCCGAGAATTTGGATTCCATGATTAGAATTTCCACTTTGTGCAGCTCTTGCATCTCCAGTGAGGTTTATGCTCCCACCTTCCTTAGCTTCAATAGTGCTATCGGCAATCTGAATTCCATGGTTGCGACCTATGCCACCGCTCTCTCCAGTGCCGCCAGTACCCCGTAGCGTAATAACACCACTGGATTCCAATCGACTGCGACCTTGAAGAGAGATACCAACGTTATCCTCAGCAGTAGATCCTCCTTGTCCTGTAAGAGTAATTGCCCCGCTTTCAACAATTATGCTGCTGCCAGCGAACATATTTATACCTGTGGGTATAAGATTAGTGCCTGCGCCAGTACCGACAAAGTTACCCCCGTTTGTAGTAACTGTTGCGCCGTTGAGAATACTTAAAGAACCACCATTGATACCATCCTGATCAGCATTCAGAGTGATGTTTCCACCAGTTGTGGTGATATTTGAATTAACTGAAATGCCGTTATTCGCCTGAGCTGTCAAACCAATATTGGCCGCAGTAATAGTAATAGGTGCATTAAAAATAATAGTATTGGTTGCTTGTAGGAGAACATCCGCTAGAGCTGCGTTAATGGTGCTGTTATTAATCGTGCTAACTCCACCCGGATTGTCAGCAAATAGCAGTTGACTCCCACCTCCAGAGGGTAAAACGATTGGGTTACTGCTGCTATCAATAATGATATCTGCTGGGTCTAATAGCAATGTGCCAACTTGACCTGTGCTGGCACTTAAGTTTGCATTACCCGAAAAATCTAGGAAACCCTTTCCAGATACTTCTGCAAATCCGCCATTGCCACCGTTGGCTCCACCTTGGGCAGTTAGAGCACCATAGAAATGAGTTGAGTCATTAGACCAGGTAATAATGCGACCGCCATTACCACTTTCTAGAGCATCGGCATTAATCACAGAATCCCGGCTCACAAACGTGCGAGAGGCATTTGGTACGGTTCCCTGTCCCTGATAGTCGCCGCCCACCCTGATCGTGCCGCCGCCGTTGGTGCCCGATGCGTTGATATTGGCATTGAGCAGAGCGACGCGATCGCCCAGCACATTCACGGCTCCCCCTACCCCGGTAGCCGTCGTACAGGTGACACCACTACAGGATGCGTCCAGCGTTCCAGAGGCGATCGCGGTTCCTGCATCCGTTGGGATCACTGTTTCAGAACCCGCTAGCCGCACTGCATCAGTGGCATCAACCGCCAGTCCTGAATTAGACACTGAACCAACGGTTAACAGCTGCGGTAGAGAAAGTAGATTAAACGGAACCGGGTTTGGTACGTTCACCAACCCTGGAGTGGGTTCAATCCCCAGGCTCAACACCATCCCCGCCTGACTGATGCGCACCAGATTTTCTCCAGGCACAGCCGTGATCGTAATTTGCCCTCCCGGTGCTGCCAGCGTTCCGGTGTTGATGACTGTGCCCCCCAGCAAACTCAGGCTTTGCCCTGCGGCAACCGATAGCTCACCCCCATTCACAATCGCTCCGGGTTGGCTCATCGTAAAGGCAAAACTGCTGGGATCGCCCACCAGCGTCGCATAGTCATTTGCCCCAAATACGTTTAACCAGCGATCGCCAAACCCAATGCCGTTGGCAGTCGTCACCGTAAACGACCCAGGGACATCCAAACGAGCATTAGAGCCAAAAATTACTCCGGCTGGGTTGAGCAAATACAGATTTGAGCTGCCTCCTGTAACTCGAATCAACCCATTAATCACCGAAGCATCCCCCCCCACCACACGTCCTAAAATATTGCGGATTTGCGGATTTGAGAGAAAGTTGGCAATCTCATTGTTAGTCAGTCCAAACTGTTGAAAGCTGTGGAAAAGATTTCGCCCATCTACAGAGCGCGTCCCACCATCAATGTCAATGCGATTTGCATCCCGTCTGACCCGTGTCCCTGTCCCATCTGTCGCTGGAGTTACATCTGCCCATACCGCTCCTGAATTAAGAGCACTAAGAAGAGACAGCGTCAACAGCCATAGTCCAATTCGTGGAATTGTTGTTAATTGGTGCATTGTTTCAGCCTGGTGCAACACATAGGGGGAATAGTGAACGTCAGGATGGTGAGCTGTTGAAACCTTTGCAATATTCAACGCTGCATCAGGTTTAGTAATAAAAGCTTATCACTTTGAGCCAATTTCCTCTAGAAGTAAACAGAATTCCTGGTATCCTTTGCAGGGGATAGGTTTAATCGAGGATTGCATACTCTCTTTAACCCACCACTACTGCCCTCGGTCATACAAGAGGTACTCATGCAGGGTAAGCATATTATTTGGTCTACTTTAAGTATCTGTTGCCTTTCCCATCGTGCCTTGGCCAGTGAACTGCCCTTGCTACACGTATCACCAGACACAATTCACTGGTCTGCATCTAACCCCCAACTTACCCAGCAGCCCACTCCTAACCAAAACACCCTACCCAGCCCAGAATCTCTACCGACCAGAGAAACGGCTCCTGTATTGCCTCAGCCGCCAGAGCGATCGCCAGCATCCCCAGATCAACTCGAACCCCTGCCGACACCCTCACCAGACTCTAGTATCATCATTCGTGACGTTGAGATTACGGGCAACACTGTCCTTCAAGCAGAAATTGACCAAATTAAGGCACAATTCAGGGGGCGAAGCATTGCTCAAGAAGCGATCGAATCAACCCTGCAAGATATTGCCGACGCCATTACCCAACAGTACTTAGATCAGGGTTATCTCAATTCGTATGCGATCGCCGTTCCAGATAACAGCAATTTGAATAATGGCATTTTTTCGATTCGCGTAATAGAAGGTAGACTCGGCACGATTGATATTCGTTGGGTCAATGAAGACTCACAACCCAATGAGCCAAATGTTCCCCATCACCTGCATGAATCCTATGTCAGACAGCGGATTCGGCGCGGTGCTGGGTTTCCCCTGCGGATTGATCAACTAGAAGACCAACTGCGTCTCCTTCGTGCCAACACGTCCCTATTTGAGAGCGTCGAAGCCACGCTGGTGGCTAGCGGTGAGCCAGGAAAAAGTAGTTTAATTGTGACTCTCGACGAAGCAAATCCCTTTCAATACGGACTTAGCTTCGACAACTATTCCTCGATCAGCGTTGGCTCTGAGCGAGCCGGGATTGATTTAGCCCATCTCAATGTCACGGGAAATGGCGATAGTCTCACGGGTTCCTATTTCCGCTCTATTAGTGGTGGGTCTAATGTACTGAATTTTAGCTATCAGATTCCAGTTAATGCCTTAGATGGCACCATCCAACTTCGAGCAGGCTTCGACTTTACCCGCGTTACCCAATCCGATTTCGCAGATTTCAACATTGAAGGAGAATCTCAAACTTACGAAATAGGGTTTCGTCAGCCTTTAATTCGTTCTCCCCAAACAGAATTTGCCCTTACTCTTGCCTTCGGGTTCAAAAACGGCCAAACCTTTTTATTCGACCGCATGCCAACCGGGTTTGGCATCGGACCCGATGCCAATGGAGTTAGCCGTACCAGCGTCCTTCGATTTGCTCAAGACTATATCCACAGAGACACTCAGGGAGCTTGGGTTGCCCGCTCTCAATTTAGCCTTGGTATAGGTTTATTTGATGCCACCATTAACGAAGATCCCATTCCAGATAGCCAATTTTTTAGCTGGCTAGGCCAGTTCCAGCGAGTTCAACGCCTAGGGACTAGTCATCTGTTAGTTCTACAAACAGACGTGCAGCTCACTCCCGATAGCCTGCTCCCTTCAGAACAATTCGTCGTTGGTGGTGGCCAATCCCTGCGAGGCTTCCGCCAAAATGCGCGCTCAGGGGACAACGGCTTTCGCGTCTCCATTGAAGACCGTATCACTTTAGATACCAATTCAGGCGGAGATCCAATTCTGCAACTGATTCCCTTTGTTGATTTAGGCTACGTCTGGAATGTTCCAAACGATCCAAATCCCCTTCCTGATCAAACCTTTTTGGTAGGCACAGGCTTAGGCATAGTATGGAAAGCCCTACCAGGACTAGATGTTCGAGTTGAGTATGCTCTGCCTTTAATCCAATTAGAAGATCGAGGTGACAACCTTCAAGAAGATAGTATTTACTTCAGCCTCAACTACCATCCTTAAGAGGGTTACCGTGTACACACAAGTCGAAACTGGCCTCGTTTCAGGCTTCGTAAGCCCCCCAACCCCTCAATTTTGGGGGGCTTCGATCCGGAAAGCCCCCCAAAATTGGGGGGGTTGGGGGGCGGTTCATAGAACTACGGCTAGATTTGATCACTTGTGTGTACACGGTAGCCTTAAGAGGGTCATACCGTATTGTGCCAGCGCTATAGCAGTTCTCAGATTAATGAAGTACATCACAGGCTCTAAAACAAGGGGCTTAAGCCCCTTGCCTGTACTGCACCAGAGTGAGAAAAGCTATACATCCTGCAATGTTTATGCATAGTGACTATGAACAAAAAGCGAGCAACTCGTTAGTGAGTGCGATCAACCCGTTACTGAGTGCGATTAACCCGTAACTCAATGCAAGGTACCTGTAACTCAATGCAAAGTATCCATGACTCAATGCAAGGTACCTGTAACTCAATGCAAAGTACCCGTGACTCAATGCAAGGTACCTGTAACTCAATGCAAGATACCCATTACTCAATGCAAGATACCCATTACTCAATCCGATCGCGATTGTACTCAGTCATAGCATCGCGTTGTTCATAAATTTGATAGAGCTTACTGTTCAAGTCAGGCGATTGAGAAGGGAGAATCTACGCAAAAATTTTTGTCAGCCTGTGGTCTAAGTTACCTAATTTCCCTCAGGCTGATGGGCAACTGAGGGAGATAGATTGCAAAAGTCATCTTATCCGAGAAGCATCTACCATGGCACGTCTAAAACGATCCTCTAGAACATTGCAAAAAGCTGAAAAACGCGAAGCAGGCTTGCAATCTATCAGCCCTACTCTAGATCTGAGCAATCAATTAACATTAGCCAGGTATTCTGACCTGATTCAAACCCTCCGCTCCCAAATTGCAACTTATAACAGTGATCTTTCCAATTTGGATAACCAATCTCGACAAATTAAAGATACTGAATACCAAATGCGGGATCTGTCTGAACAAATGCTGTTGGGAGTTGCCGCCAAGTATGGCAAAAACAGCGGGGAATACGGCAAAGCAGGCGGTGTGCTCAAAAGCGAGCGGCGGCGGTCAG